>Ga0265316_10004069_pt1 | contig 14626 bp, 5 predicted proteins | sample 4522metaG_FD_202092 | JGI IMG/M metagenome (GOLD analysis project Ga0265316, IMG submission 202092) | Rhizosphere microbial communities from Carex aquatilis grown in University of Washington, Seatle, WA, United States - 4-5-22 metaG | ecosystem: Host-associated > Plants > Roots > Rhizosphere >...
CGGACTACATGGTGGGCCTGATCCTGGTCGGGATCGCGCGTTGCATTGCGATGGTGCTCGTGTGGAACGAACTCGCCCAGGGCAGCCGCGAATACGCCGCCGGGCTGGTCGCGCTCAACAGCATCGCACAAATCCTTTTCTACAGTTTCTTCGCCTGGCTCTTCATCACCGTGCTGCCGCCCTATTTTGGACTGGCCGGAGCGGTCGTGCAGGTCCGCATGGTCGACATTTTCTGGAGCGTGATGACCTACCTCGGCATTCCCTTTGCCGCCGGCGTGTTGAGTCGCGTCATCCTCGTGCCGCTGATGGGCGAGACCTGGTACGAGCAGAAGTTTATTCCGCGTATTTCGCCGATCACGCTCACGGCGTTGCTCTTTACCATCGTCGTGATGTTCACGTTCAAGGGCGATGCGATCGTTCAGCTTCCGCTCGATGTACTCCGTATCGCGATTCCCCTCGTGCTGTACTTCGCGATCATGTTCTTCGTCAGCTTCGCGATGGCGAAGCGGCTCGGGGCGGATTATCCGCGCTCCGCCTCGGTCGCCTTTACCTCGGCCGGCAACAATTTCGAACTCGCCATTGCGGTCGCCATCGCGGTCTTCGGCATCAACTCGGGCGTGGCCTTCGCGGCGGTCGTCGGCCCGTTGGTTGAGGTACCGGCACTGATCAGCCTGGTGCACGTCGCGTTCTGGTTCAGGCGCAAGTATTCCGAAACGCCCACAACGGCGGCCTGACTTCATCCACTTTTTCCATGAGCGATAAACCGAAAATCCTGATTCTCTGCACCGGCAACTCGTGCCGCAGTCAAATGGCTGAGGGCATCCTCCGCGCGGTCGCGGGCGACCTGGTCGAGGTTTACAGCGCCGGATCGAAGCCGGCGGGTTACGTGCACCCGAAGGCCGTCCAGGTGCTCCAGGAGATCGGCATCGACCTCTCCGGCCACGCCTCGAAGCACCTGGAGGATTTCCTGAACCGGAAGATCACCACCGTAATCACCGTCTGCGGCAACGCCGATCAGGCCTGCCCGATGTTCCCGGGCCAGGTGAATCGTTACCACTGGGGATTCGACGATCCGGCCCACGCCACGGGGACGGAAGAGGAGATCCTGGCCGAGTTTCGCCGGGTGCGGGACCAGATCCGCCTTGTATTCGAGGCCTATGCCGCCGGGTTGAAAGACGGCAAGGCGTTCAACTGAAAAATTTATTTCCAGAAGAATTCCTGCGCCCTCCGAAACAATATTCCGTCTCCAAGCGCGTATGAACGCAATCGATCCTGAAACCATCCGGACGGAAATCCGGCCAGTCCATCTTCAGGCGCGGCCGGGACCAGGTTCGCCCACATCGCCGAAGCGCCTCCCGCGCCGCCACCGGCGCGGCTATTTTTCGATCATGGCCGCCGGGGTCATGCGGCGGGGTCCGGGCCAATCCGCGTAGGGGCGCAATCTTGTTGCGCCCTGGATTGGTGACGGGAAACGGAAAGGGCGCAGCCCCTCGACAGGTTCGGGGCCCTGACCCATTCGACTCCGCTCAGGGTCATCCTGAGCCTGTCGAACGGATGAGCTTGCCGAACGGGCAAGACTGCGCCCCTACGATTGACGGGCAGCCGCGCCATAACCGGCGCGGTTACTTTCCTTTGTAGGTCGGGCTTTATGCCCGATATCCCGGAAAAACCTGTCGGGGATAAACCCCGACCTACCGTCGGATCGTGACACCGCCGCCGGCTACAATTTGTAGATCGGCGTCTGCGTTGGCGCGAAGGTCGTCGGCTGGGGCGTAGCGGCGCCCACGGCGTTGATCAGCAGATTGTCGAAGAGCGCCGTGTTGCGATCGCGGACATCGCCGGTGATCAGTCCGGCCATGCCGGCGGGATAAAGACTGTCGGTCGCGGTGAGGACCTGCACGCCGTCCACGAAGCCCGTGATGGTCGTGCCGGAAAATTGCAGCTTCACGTTGTGCCATTGCTGACCGGCGATGTTGGCGACCTGACCTGTCGCGAGCTGTTTGCCCGCGCCGGTATTTCTCTCCTGCGTGGCGGCGAACAAGGCGCAGCTGCCGTCGGCCGCGAGCCGCAGGTAGTAGCCCTTGGGCACGCAGCCGTAGCCGGTGCCGGTGTGGTTGACGCGGCCCATGACGCCAGCCCAGCCGCCGTTTTCCAGATACACATCGGCGCTGACCTCGTAGTCCTTCCATTTCTCGTCGCCGAGGATCGTATAGGGCATCCATTCCGGCGCCCAGCTTTGCGCATGCTGGCCGATGACCTGGCGCAGGCATTTGCCGGCCTTGTCGGGGCGGTCGGCGATTTCGAAGACGCCGTCGATGTCGGCCGTGTAGTGCGGCAGCCAGCCCCACTGCGCGGGGTTCGCATAGCTTTCGAAGTTCTCGTAATAGGGGAACGGGAAATCCTTCGCGGCGGGAATGTCGGCGATCGCGCCCTTCTGCTGGCCGGTGGTGGTGGAGATCGAGTAGATCGCCGAGGGGTCCAGCACGACGGTGAACGTCCCGTCTACGGGAGTGATGTCGGCCTGCCGCACGAATTGCGCGGTGGCATTACTGCGCCAGACGCAGAGTTTGCCGGCGGACAGACCGCCACCGACCTTGAACGTGACGTTCTGGACGGCGGTGGCGGCTTTGGTCTCGACGATCACGCTGTAGTCGCTGCCCGGCGATTTGAGCGTGACGAAGGTGCCGCCACCGGCGAGCTGGCCGCAGGCGCCGTTGAGATATTGCCAGCCGATCTGGGAAAATTGGCCGTAGTGCGCGTAGCCCCAGAGGACTTCGCGGACGCTGAAATTTCCACTCCACGGCGAGTGGGCGATCAAGAGAGCGGGCGTCTCGGGATACGGTTCGATGGGATAAACGGAGGCGACGAGATACCAGTTCACGATCTTGGTGACGCCGCTCCGGAGAAAGTTCTCGTTGAACGCCTGCACGAGGCTGATTTCGCAGTCGAAGCCCTGCTTGTAGACGTGCTCCTCGGTGTTCCAGATCGGGATGTTGAGCTCTTCGAGGAGCTGCCGCGCCGCGGGGGGCGTGGGCGTGTTTGCCATCGTGTGGTTGCCGACGGCGCCCACCGCCGCGCGCAATTGCGGATCGGTGGCCAGGTGCGCGACCCAGTCGAATTTGTCCTTCTGCCAGTTGTCGAAACCGTGGACCCGCACCTTGGCGAGGCCGTTGGCGGCGAGCGTGGTGTGCAGCATTTTGATGAAGTCCTCGCTCACACCCTTTTCGTTGCGGCAGCCGATGGCGTCGAGATCGAGACCGTGGGCGGACTTGAGGCCCTTGATCCACGTCGCATAGTAGTCGGCCATATCCTGCGACCAGAAGTTGCCATTGCCGACCCAAGCCGGGCAGCTCCAGGCACAGCCATCGAGCGAGAGGTCGGCGTTCCGCTTTTTTGCCTCGGCCATCAGCCACCATTCGTAGCCACGGTAGAAGTTGACGTCGTCCCGCGTGTGCATGTGGCTGGGCTCGGAGCCCTGCGTCGAGTTGCCGTCGCCGGGGACCTCGACGAAGAAGGCGCTCATCGACGCGCCAAACTTGGGCTTGAACAGCAGGTCGAGCACCTGGCCGCGCTGCGGTTCGGGATAGTCCTTGAGCAGCACCGAGGTGGCGCCGCCGCCGCTCACCGCGCCGATGCCGTCGAAGCGCTTCCCACCGGCATCGCCCTTGAGCTCGACTGTCTGCCCCGACAGCGGCGGCGGACAGAAATTCAACTTCACCAGCACGACGCCGTGCGAGGGCACGGTCGCGGAGAACTCGTTTTCGAACACGCCGAGGTCCTTTTGCCGCCACAGATCGCGCACGACGCGCTTGCCGTTGACGCCAAGGGCCTGCCAAGTCGCGGTGACTTTCTCCTCGCGCGGGCCGACGTTGAAGAGCCCCACGGCCAGAGTACCGTCCTCCAGCGGACGCGCATAGACGAGGCCGTTGCCGCCGGGGTTGTCGGCTGGAGCAGTGGCAGGCGGTGGAGTCGCGGGCTCCGCCGGAGGGGCGTCGGCCGCGCCGGCACGCCGGGGGCGCGGCGGCACGTAGAACTCCGGCCCGGCCACGCGCACCGCCGGTTTGCCCAGCGGATCCTGATCGACGTCGAGCACCTCGTCGTTGGTGAGCAGGCTGAGCGTGAAGGGATCGACACGTTCCAGGTCGCAGCCGATGAGCAGCGGCGCCGCCAGCAGACTCCACAGGCTGAGGTGCGTGTATTGCTCGTCCGGCGTGAGGTGCGTGAAATGCATCGGCTGCGACACGCTCACGACGCCGATGACGAGCATGTCGGGATCGTTCCAATGGCCCGGGCCGGAGAAGGGCGTCCAGCGGTCCTGCGCGAAACCGATTTTCGCGATGCCGTTGTTCCACGACATGTTCCCGTTGATCCAGGTGTCGGTGATGTCACCGGTCGTGCGCCAGGCCTGGGAGAGGCGCGCCCAGTCGGCGGCGTTCTGGAACGGCGCGGTGTTCGACAGGCTGAGCACGATGTCGCGGCCGGTCTTTCGCAGCGCGTCGCTCATCTCCCGGGTTGTGGGCACCTCGATATCCCAATCGTACTTGAGGTAGTCAAAGCCCCACGCGGCCAGCTGGGCGGCATCGGCGGTGGCGAAATGATGCTGGCCGATGTGGTGGGCGCGGTCGTTGCCGAGCTCGCTCTTCGTCCACGCGCCCTCGGGGCTGTCGCTGGAGCCACCAGGAAAACTGGCGTAGGACGTGATCCACGGCGTGGAATAGATGCCGGCCTTGAGCCCCATCGCGTGCAACTCGTCGCACAGCCCCTTGAGGTCGGGGAATTTTTCGTTGGCGAGCAATGCGTGGTCGGGGCCGGTACGCGTGCCCTGCCAGGTGTCGTCGATGTTGACAAAGGTCCAGCCGTGGTTGACGAGGCCGGAGGAGACGAGCACGCGGGCTGAGCGCAACACCTTGCCCTGGTCCACCTCGCCCGCCCAGCTGTTCCAGCTGTTCCAACCCATCGGCGGCGTGAGCGCGATCTGGTCGCCGATCACGATCTTCAACTCGCGGGTGGCGCTGCCGAGCGCGTTTCGCGCGCCGATCTTCACCATGAAGCTGCCGGCCTGGGCCACCTTCCCGGTGATCTGCCCGGTGGCGGGATCGAGCACCAGCCCGGCAGGCAGGCCCTCGGCCGAGAATGTCATCGGCCGGTCGCCGGTGGCGGTGAGCGTGAACAAGAACGGACTGCTAGGACGCTGCCCGTAGACCTTCGGGCCGGTGATCCGCGGCGTGTGCGCCGGGGCCGGCGTGAGTATCTGGCGGCTATAATCCGGAATGACCACGGGCGGCGGCGCGGGGCGGTCGGCTTGGGCGCGCAACGCGGCAGTCAAGGCGAACGCGGAAATGCCAGCGGAAAGCCAGCGGATCGAGGGGGTGATTTTCATAAAAATAGGATCTTAGCTTAACCTGAACTTCGGATTTGATTGATCACAGATGAAACTAGCGCAGCAGAGCCGCAACCAAACCGAAATTGGATTTTACAGGAGGCCGCAGAGGAAACGGAGGAACTGATTTGTCCGCTGATTAGGCGGATAAGCGCGGATGGGCTGCCGTACAATCCGCGACCATCCGCGCCATCCGCGGAAAATTCCGGCACTGCGTGTGGTGGCGCACTTGGACACAGAGCAACTTGCCGATCTCGCCTTATAAGATGCACGCAGGAAAACATCATCTTCAGACGACCAATTGTGACCACCTTTTGCTGCCGGCCTGTTCTGCCCAAACTCCAACCGTATCTGTTTAAATCCGTGTGCATCTGTGGTTCAATTCCGGTTTTTCGACTTTAGATCCGTACCGAAAATCCACGCGTGGTGAAGACCTATTCTCGGCTGATCGTTTCCGCCGCGCGGCTCCCCGGCCCGGACGCAAGGTCCGGCCCTACAACCTGAAAACCAAGGGACGTTGGTAGCAAATGCGTGTAGCCGCGCTTGATATCGATCGCCTCAAGCCTCTACATTTTACACGAAGGTCGCCATGTCCGCGAAGAAGGAATTGGAGGTGGTAAGCCCCTTCGCGCTCTTTGCGACCTTGGTGTAAAAGCTATAGGATTTTGGTATGAGCATCGCGACAGCGTGGCCGCCGTTGGCCATGTTGTCGCTTTGCTCCAACGCGGCTACGTTTTAGCTGGCAAGTGGCTGCGGACATGCGCCAGCAGCGACTCCGAGGTGAAGGGTTTCTGCAGATATCTCTCCACCGGCGCGGAGCTGCCACCGCCCTGCAAGGCCGTCGTCGGATCGTAGCCGCTCATGAACGCCACCGGCAGGCCGGGGCGCTCCGACTGCAACCGGGCCGCCAGCACGCGGCCCGACCAGGGAGACGGCATCACCAAATCGGACAATAACAGATCGATCCGATCATGGTGGGTTTGCCACAGATGCAGAGCTTCCTCGCCGTCGCCCGCTTCGATCACCCGATAACCGACGCGCTCGAGAATGCGGGCGGCACTCCGCCGGACCGCGGGCTCGTCCTCGACCAGCAGAATCGTCGCCCCGGAAACCGCGGCGGCCTTTGCGTCCGGCGCCGACTCCAACGTCGGGCGGGGTACAATCGTGATCGGCAACAGGGCGCGGAACGTGGCGCCGACGCCCGGCGGTGAATCCACTTCCATCCAGCCCCGATGCTGCTGGACGATCCCGAGCGAGGTCGCCAACCCGAGACCGGTGCCACGTCCGACCTCTTTCGTCGTGTAAAATGGCTCGAAGAGATGAGGGAGGACGTGGGCCGGTATACCCACTCCCGAATCCTTCACCTCGAGCACGGCGAACGCGCCCGGAGACAGGGGCGCACCCGCCGTTTCCGGCACCTTGTCGCGCCGCTCCAGTCGGGTGCGGATGACCAGTGTGCCGCCCCCCGGCATGGCGTCGCGGGCGTTGACAGCGAGGTTGACCAGGACCTGTTCGATCATGGCGGAGTCCGCGAGGACCGGCAGTGGTTTCACGGACAGCTCGAGCTTCAGGGCGATGGGTTCGCCGAGCAGCCGGCCCAGCATCTTCGCAAGGTTTTGCACGATCTCAGTGAGATCCACCGGAATCGGCGACAGCGCCTGGCGGCGGCTGAAGGTGAGCAATTGGCGCGTCAGATTCCGCCCGCGCAACGCGGCCTCCTTGATTTCCGTGAACGACTCGCGCTGCTCGCCCGGCGTGGCCTGCGGGTCGATCGAAAGCTCGGCGTTGCCCAGAATCACCGACAACAGGTTGTTGAAATCGTGGGCGACGCCACCAGCGAGCTGGCCCATCGCCTCGATCTTCTGCACCTGCCGAAGCTGCGCCTCGAGGGCGGCCCGCTCGGTGATATCCTCGGAGACGATCAGCAGCCAGCGGCGGCCGTCGGCCTGTCGGACCGAGCGGGCGAGTTCCTTCACGGCGAGGACGCTGCCGTCCTTGCGCAATTTCCGCAGTTCCCACCGCACCAGGCTGCCGGCGCGTTCGAGGCCCTCGCGGAAGGAGCGTTCCACCGCGGCGCGGTCTTCCGGATGGAAGAGGTCCACCAACCGCCGGCCCTTGAGTTCGTCGACCGTATAACCGAGCTGGCTGGCGCCGAAAGCATTCACGGAGAAAATCCGCCCCTGCTCGTCGACCGTGAAATACATCGCCGGGTTGTCATCGTAGAGGGCGCGGAAACGCTCCTCGCTGGCCCGGATCGCCTCCATCCGCCGGAACCGGTAGCGGAAGCCCAGCCAGATCGCCGCCACCAGCGCCGCTGGTACCGAGGCCCGGAACCACCAGGTCTCGAACCAGGCCGGCGCCACCACGACCCGGATGGCCGCCCCCGCGCGATTCCACACGCCGTCGGCGCTCGCGGCCCGCACCCGAAACGTGTACTCACCGGGCGGGATGTTCGTGTAGAAAGCCTCCTGCACGCCTTCCTGGCACTCGCGCCAGTCCCGGTCGAAGCCTTCCATCTTGAACGCAAACCGGTTTTTGCCGGGAGCGGAGTAGTCGAGCGCGGCGAAGCCCAGCGAGAACACGCGCTGGTCCGGCCCGAGGCGAATCGTATCCGCCGTGTGGATCGCGCGGTCGAGCACCCCGGTGCCATCGCCGGGTCGCACGATCTTGTCGAACAACACGAGGCGGGTGAGCACCACCGGCGGGGGCTGCGGATTGTCGCGAATTTGATCGGGATAGAATGCCGTCACACCGCCGACGCCGGCGAAAAAGAGCCGGCCGTCCGGCCCGCGAACAGCGCCGCGGTTGGTGAAAAAGTCGCCGGCGATTCCGTCGGCGCGGCTGTAGTTGCGGAAAACGCCCGTCGCCGGGTCGAAGCGCGAGAGACCGTTGGTCGTGCCGATCCATAACCGGCCGGCCTCGTCCCCGATGATCGAGACCACCGCATCGGCGGGCAGGCCATCGGCCTGGGTGTAGCGCCGGACAAAGCGACGCTCGCGCAGATCGAAACGGTGCAGCCCGCTGGCGGCACACAGCCAAAGAGAACCGGCGCCATCGTCCCAGACCATCGTCAGATACCGGTTCACCTCGGATTCGGGATCTGCCGCATCGACGAGATAGACGTTGAACTCCCGTTTGGCCGGGTCGAACCGCACCAGACCCCGGGACTCGGTCGGATACCACAACGCGCCGTCCGCCGTCAGCGTGCCGAGCAGCGCGTTGTCGGTGGGATAGCGGGTCGCGTCGGTCGCGACCGGCGGAAAATGCGTGAATTTCCCATCGCGCCAGTAGTCGATCCCGGAGAGGCGCGCGCCGATCCAGAGCCCGCCCGCCCGGTCGGGGAGCAGGGAGTTGATCTGGTTCGAGGTCGTCGCGAACTCCGCTCCGAACGCGGTGATGGCGTAGGACTGGGGCGGGTAGCGATGAAAGCGCCCCGCCTCAAAACGGTTCAGCCCTTGGTTGAACGTGCTGGCCCAGATCCGCCCCGCGGCATCGGCGGCGACGGCCGTTACCCGATCGCTGCTGATCGTGCCCGGATCCCGTGGATCGTTGACGTGGTGGATCCAATCGCGTCCGTCAAAGACGTGGAGGCCTCCCTGAGTCGCCAGCCATAACCGGCCAGCCGGATCGAAGCAGAGACTGTTGCCGGTTTGGGGCGCCGTCGAACGGTCGCTCGCGAACGGCGGCCGGTAGGTGACGAACGGCTTGTATTCGTCGCGCAGGCGGCCGACTCCCCCGCTGACCGTTCCGACCCAGACCGTCCCGGTGCGATCTTCGAGCACCCGGTTGACGAAGCTGTCGCCCAGACTGTCGGGATTGCCCAACTCGTAATGGTAGAGGTCGATCTTCCCGGTTTTCGGATCGATGATGTTGAGACCGTTCTGCGCGCCCGCCCAGATCCGGCCGTGCCGGTCGAGAATCGCGTGGCGGATATAGTTGTCGCTCAGAGTGGCCGGATTGGCCGCGTCGTGCCGGAAAACCTGGAGCGTGGCGAGAGGTGCGACGGTGTCGGGACGGTCGACCGCCGAGATCTGCGGAAGAAACGAGCCGACTCCATCCTCGGAAGCGAACCAGAAAGTGCCCTCGGCGTCCTTCATCAACGCGTTGAAGCCATTGGTAGCGGAGGCGGTTTCGAGCGGGTCGCGATAATACGTCGCAAAATTCCCGGTGCGCCGGTCGAAGGCGCAAAGCCCGGCACTGGTGCCCAGCCACAGCAGGCCGGTCTTCGTATCTTCCATAATGCACCGGATGCTGTTCACCTCGGGGCTGGCGATGCCGGTCTCGGCGCGCCGGTAGTTGTCGAAACGACCGGTCGCACGGTCGAGACGGCTCAGGCCACCGCGGGTTCCCACCCACAAATCGCCGCCGGCATCCTCGAACAGGCAGATCGTAATGTTGTTGGGGAGCGAAGAGGGGTCGGCGGGATCGTGGCGGAAATGATCGAAGGCATCGCGGTCGCGATCGTAGCGGTCGAGTCCGCCCGCCGTGCCAACCCACAGTACGCCGCGACGGTCCACAAAGAGAGACCAGATGTAGTTGTGGCTCACGCTGCCGAGATCGCGGGCATCGTGCCGATAAACCCTGGTCTCCCGGCCATCGTAGCGGTTGAGTCCCGCCGCACTGGTCCCAAACCATAGAAACCCCTGCCGGTCCTGGGCGATCGAGCGCACATCAAGGGCGGAGAGCCCTTCGCTCGTTCCGATGCGGATGAACCGGGCGGGGTGAACGGCCGCGTCCGGCCACGCGCTCGGGCTGGCCGGCCCGGCGGCGGGTGCGGCGACTGCAGCGAAGCAGGCCAGGCAACCGGCGAGGACAAGCGCTCGCGTCCGCCAGACAGCGGGGAAATCGGTTAAGCAGCGCGGAGTCATCGGACAGGCGGGATCAGGGGAAAGGGTGGTATGCAGAAGGCCGTTACAGCCCAACCGACGATTATCGAAGCGTTCTGACTCCGATTCAAGGATGGTCTGCACGCTCCGCAAACGCTGGGCGCATCTCAGTTTTTGTGCGTCGTATGACAACGCGCATAGCCTTGAGCCGAAATGGTATTCTGTAGCGGCGCTCGATGAGCGCCGCTACAGCAAACCATACCCGGACCTTCACCTTACGTCTGAGTGTAGCCGCGCTTGAGCATCGCGAAAGCGTGCCCGCTTTCGACCACGTTGTCGCGTCGCTCCAACGCGGCTACATTTCAGCGGGCGTGGCGGCAGGGCCTGCCGGAGTAGCGGAACGGCTTCCCGTTCCGCCCGGAAGCGAAAGCGCTTCCGCTACCCCGGCATAGCGGCGGTTGAGCCCCGCGAAAGCGCGGTTCCGTGCAATCTCGGATGTGCCCCGCAGGCGTTCCCACGAGCCTCCTTCGCTCTTACGTTTTCTCAGTTCGCCGCCGGCGGGTGGCTGACCAGCGCGGCGGCGTTGGGGGCGATGGCGGCGCCGGGGAACGACCGGGCGCGGACGGTCGTGTTCCAGCCGTCGAGCACGATCAGCGGCACGTCGCCGCGGAGGTCCCTGACCGCCGCTTCGATCGTGAGCGTCCGCGATTCGCCGGGCAGCAGCGACACGTAGTTGTCGGTGTAGTAAACGGGCAGTACGCGCTCGTTCGTCTTCTGGCGGCGCAACTGCACGTGCGCCATCACCGCGACGGTCTTCGTCGGATTCGTGAACGTGACGTCAAGCAGGCACCTGCCGCCGGCATCGCGGCGCACGACCGTGGCGTCGAGCGGCACGAGCGGCAGCGTATCGAGCGCCCGGAAGTCGTCCGGCGCCGCCGGCAAAGCCCGCCAGTAGAAATTGTCGGAGACGAGCCGACCCTCTCGATCGTGCAGTTCGAGTTTCACGAAGTGCACCGCCGAGACGTCGGCCGGAAATTCGATCGGCCCGAGATCCGTCGCGACGCTCGCCTTCGCGGCCACAGGCACGGTCCGATCGAGCTTCACTGTGCCGTCGAGATTGAGCACGCGGACGCGCGCCGTGAGTCCCGCGGCGGTGGCCGGCAGCTGGTTGATCACGGCGAGATGATCGTCGTTGCCGTTCATCTGCACGTGGAGGGCTTCGCTGGCCTTGCGCACGGCGAACAGCGCGGCGTGCGGCTCGAGGTCGTAGCTGTAGAACTGCCAGACAAAACTCGGCTGCGCGGGATTGCTCATCCAGGTGAGCACGCCGGTGCAGGGGTTGAAGAGACGCGCGTACCGGCCCTCGAACATCGCGCGGTAAGCCTCGTAGTTGGCAAGCTGCGCTTCACGCACGAATTCGACGAGGCCTTTCCAGGCGCCGTAACGGGTGGTGAGCATCGTAGTGTAGCGGTCGCCGGCCTGGGCGCCACGGCAGAGATCGTGCTCGGCCCAGTCGTCGTTGATCGTGTCCCAGTCCTTCGCCGGCATCATCGCCTGCACGGCCTCGAGCGTGGGAATCGACACGCTGCCGAGCTCGGTCTTGAACGGCTCGAGGTTCGCGGGACTGGGCGGAGGCGCGCCCGCGCCACGGCCGCCGCGGGACAGGAAATACTCGCGCGGCGTGCGCCACGAATAGGGTCCGCCGGAGCGGACGCCGCGGCCGTCGTTGGAGTTCGGGTGATAGAGCCGCGACGTTTCCAGCTCCGCCATGATCTGCTTGAGTCCGGTGGCGACAGCGGCGGGCTCCGGATCGCCCTCGTTGCGCCCGCACCAGAGGACGATGCTCGGATGGTGGCGGAAACGCAGCACCTTCTCGCGCACATTGGCGAGGTAGAGCGGCACGTCGTAGACGTCCTCGCTGCCGTCATCGCGTTTGGTCCGGCCACTGTCGCTGGGGTTCGGTTCGAAAAATTCGTCCCAAATCATGATGCCGTAATGGTCGCACAAATCGTAGAAGTCTTCGCCGGTGCTCTGGCCGACCCAGTTGCGGATCATGTTGCAGTTGGCGAGCTGGTGGAAACGGATCTGCGCTTCGAGCCGCTCCCGCGGGATGCGTTTCATCGCCTCGTCCATGCCCCAGTTTCCGCCCCGGCACATCACCGGCACGCCGTTGACGGAGATCGTGAGGTTGTCGGAACCGGGCACCTGATAGGACACCTGTCGGATGCCGAAGCTGACGTCGCGCGCATCCGACGACGCGCCGGCGAGGTCGACGCTGAGGTGCAACGAATAGAGATTGGGCTCGCCGTAGCCATTGGGCCACCACAGGCGCGGATGGGCGAGGCGCAGTTGCGGCGTGGTCGCCGGCGAGAGTTTGATGACCTGCACTTCCCGCGGCAGCAGTTTCACGGGCACCGCGAAATCGATGCCTTCGGCCACGCCGCGGAGCACGCCGGTCTGCGGCGCGTCGGTGACGTTGCGCACGGCGGTTTCCACGGCGAGATCGGCCGTATCGGTGCGCGGCAACGGCAGGGTGGAGGTGACGACCGGATTTTCGACGACCACCGGACCGGAGGCGGAGAGCGTGACTTTCTGCCAGATGCCCATGTCGCGGTCGCGGATGCCGGGAATCCAGTCCCAGCCCTGGGTGGCGATAAACGTCGGCCCGTCCTTCGAGAAAACGCCCCCGTTGCCGCCGGTGCCCGCCGCCTGGGTTTGCTCGGCGGGATTGGCGGGATGCGGCGGCGGCTGGATGAGCACGGCGAGCGCGGCAGTTTCGCCGGGTCGGACGAGCGCGGTGACATCGAAAATCCCGCGCGCAAACGCGCCGCGGATGGCGCCAACCTTGCTGCCGTTGATCCAAACTTCGGCGGTGTAGTTGATGCCGTCGAAGTTCAGCCACACGTGCCGGCCCGCGTAGTCGCGCGGCACGGTGAACTGCGTGCGATACCAGTACGACGTGCGGCAGAGGCTCTCGGGAATTTTGTCCGGCCGGTTGTTCTCGCCATAGAGCGGCTCCGGATACACGTCGTCGTTTACGAGGCTGGTCAGCACCGTGCCCGGCACCGTGGCGCGATACCAGCCGGCGGGCGTGAAGCTCGTGGAAGAAACGACTGTGCCGGCCTCGGCCACCTTGGCGATGTCCTGGAGTTGCCAGCTGTCGGTCAACGTCAGCGCGACCGGCAGCGCCGGTGCGGCGCGAACTTCGACCAAGCCAACGACCATGGTCGCGAGCAGGCCGAGGATCAGGCGGCACGCGGCACGACCTGGTGCGGGAGCAATGTTTCGGCGGACGCAAAAGAAACGAGCGGCGGCGAAGTTCATGGGCGGTGGGGTGTTGGAACCGATAATCCAGCCAGGACTTGGCAAAATGTGGCGCGGTTTGTCGAGCAAAGTCGGGCCGAATGCAGCACTTCCGCCTTCGGCTTTTGCCCACCGATTCTTGACGCGGCAGAGCCTCAATCAAACTAGATTTGGATTTTACAGGAGGCCGCAGAGAGAACGGAGAAATCTTTTCCGCGGATGGCGCGGATGAACGCGAATAAAACCAGACCCATTGGATCGGTATCCGCGACCATCTGCGAAATCCGCGGAAAAATCCGTGGTCGAATTCGATCTCCGGATCAAAGCCAACTCCGTTCTCTCCGTTTCCTCCTGTAAACTTCTGCCCGAGCCGCTGGAAAACCTTTGCGGTTTGCGACCGCTTGAGAACGCGGTTGTACGAAGCGCCTCCAAGCTTGAACCTGACCGAGTCGCCGAGCTAACTCGCCATCGCCATGACCCCTTCGACGCTGCGGATTCTCGGCACCTCCTGCCTTTTCATGCTCGGCGTTTTCGTCGTCAAAATTTTCGCCCAGGCGGAAGCCAATGTCTGGGGCGGACTGCGTGGCATTCGCGTGGACGGCGAACTGATGGCCCTCACGAGCGGCCTACGCGCACTGAATCCCGACGCGCCGCCGGCGACCTCGGGCGGGCGGGAGCGGTTGGGCAATCCGCAGTTTTTGCGCGAGGGCAACCGGCAGATTTCAACGGGCGGTTTGGTCGCTGGCGTAAATCCAAACCCGGGCGGCGCGCCCGGCGGTCGGGGGCGCGGCGTACCCAATCGCGTGAATGGCCAGGTGACTTACGAGGACGCCGGACCGGGATTGGTGAAGGTCGAGGTGCAGGTCACCGCGACAGCCGACACGCCGCTCGCGGGCGTTTATTATTATCTGCACCTTCCGGGCGAGGATTATGCCGACGGTTCGGCGCAGTTGATCGAGGGCGCGGCGACGGCGGAGCGTCGCTTTCCGAGTGGCGCGGCCACGGGCGTGCGTATCGTGGCGCCGCACCGGCAACTCGAAGTGACGTTTCCCGCGCCGGTGGATATCATGGTGCAGCCGGGTCGCGCCCGGAATAACGTGCCGGGCATCGATGTCTA
>Ga0265316_10004070_pt1 | contig 14623 bp, 5 predicted proteins | sample 4522metaG_FD_202092 | JGI IMG/M metagenome (GOLD analysis project Ga0265316, IMG submission 202092) | Rhizosphere microbial communities from Carex aquatilis grown in University of Washington, Seatle, WA, United States - 4-5-22 metaG | ecosystem: Host-associated > Plants > Roots > Rhizosphere >...
CGACCGCTTTGGCCCTGGGCGCCTTGACCGGCACCCGGTCCGCCAAGCCGCGGCGCCGCGCTTCGCACAATGCGCCTACGGGACAGGCAGGGCAGCGCGGGTTCTGAGGCAGGCAGACCATTGCGCCGAGCTCCATGAGCGCCTGGTTGTAGTCACCGGGACGCTTGCGGTCCAACAGGCGATCGGCCAGGGCGCGCAGGCGATCCTTGACGGCGGCCGAAGCGACCGACTCTTCCTCGGCCGAGAGTCGCGCCAGCACGCGGATCACGTTCCCATCGAGAACGGCATGCGGCAGACCGAAGGCGATGCTGGCGATGGCCGCGGCCGTGTAGCCGCCGACGCCGGGCAGCGCGCGGATGGCGTCGTACTCGCGCGGGAATCCGCCGGCAGCGATGGCCGTGGCGGCGCGATGCAGGTTGCGGGCGCGCGAGTAGTAGCCCAGGCCGGCCCACGCTGCCAGGACCTCGGCTTCCCCGGCGGCGGCCAGCGCCTGCGCGTCCGGAAAGCGCTCCAGGAAGCGTTCGAAGTACGGGACGGCCGCGGCCACGCGCGTCTGTTGCAGCATAATCTCCGACACCCAGATCCGGTAGGGATCGCGCGTGCGCCGCCACGGCAAGTCCCGCTTGGCGGAGTCGTACCAGCGCTCGATCCGCGCCCGGAAGCGCGCCGCCGGGACCTGCGTGCCGAAGAGCGTTTGCCGCGCCACGCTAAGATCCTATTTCCAGTTTCCGATGAGGATAAAGGGCGCCCAGTAGAAGGGATTCGCGTACTGCGAGGCGGGACGCTGCGTGAATGCACCCACCGCCGCGCCTTCTATAGTAGCCCGGGGCGTTTCAGCGGGATCGGTGGTGCCGTGCAGGACTGCCAGTTGCGCCTGCTGCAGAGCTTCGGATTTTGTTATTCCCGGAGTAGTGACCCAGAGTCTATAGAATGTGGCCATCAGTAGCCCGACGCTGGCATCATCCACCGCCCACAGGGTCGCCACCACCGCCTTGGCTCCCTTCCTTTGCGCCGTAATGCCGAGCCCGTCGATCTCGCGCCCGTCGGAATCGTTCGAGCCCACCGCGGTCTGGCAGCCCGAAAGAGCCAGCAATTCGGTACTCTTGAAATCAATCCCCTGATCGTCGCGCAGGTCCGCCAAGGTCAAGTGGAATCCCTGGCCACCCGCATCCTTGCCGCCCAGCAGCAGATAGGATTTCGTGTCATCGCCCGGGTGGAACACGTAGTGGCTCGCGATATGAACCAGCGCAGGGTGCTGATGCAGGGCGGTGCGCATGCTCGCTTCCGTGAAGGAATCATCGAGCAGAATCGTTCCCGGAACGGGCCCGTGCGAGCCGGGCGTCTTGTCGCTGCGTATCACGGAGGCCAGCTCAGCGGGCACGGCCTTCAGTTCGCCCAAATGTTCGTAGTCTTTGGAGACACCCATGGCCAAGCCCCTCCAACCGTTCACTTGGGGCGGATCCTTGAGGTTCCCCACGCTAGCGGTGGTAATCACCACGTTTCTGTAGCGTTCCACCAGGTACTGTTTGCCATCGTAAAGCGCCGCCAACGGCACATAGCGCAGCACGTCGTCGAGCGACCAGACCAGCGTCTTCGCGTGCGCTCCCTGAAGATCCTTCTCGATCGGGGCGATCAGAACGTCGTAGAGGTCTTGCGCCTTCGGAAGAATGTCTTCTTCCGATTCGTGTCTCCCCAGGCCCCGTGCGAACGCGAACACCTTGCCGCGCAACGCGATCCTGGCGATCGGTATTTCGCGCGCCACCTGGGTTGCCGGGGTAATCACCATCAGTACGCATTTCTGGTCCAGCACCAGAGTGTAGACCGCCACCGTCCCGGCACCAAGGTCTCCGACCAGCTTCTGCAGGCCGGCAGTCTGTTCATTTATGGCTTCCAGCCTGGCGTTTGCCTGATCGCCCTTGCCGAAGCTGTCGTACAGAGTCTTGAGAAACGCCTGGAATCGCTGGTTGGCCGCGGTCAACCTGGCGGACAGTTCGTTGAACCGATTTTCTTCGTCTGCGGACCTGGAGGATTTGGCGTCGAGTCGCGTCCATTCCTCGCCGATGGCTGTAATCTCGCCAGTGATCTTCTCGTATTCCCGATTCGACGTCTCCTCCGCAGAGGTGCGCGCCACGGGGTTCGTCTCAGAAGCCGCGTCTCCACGGCGCTGCGTAAACTCCGAATACTCCTCTGCCTTCAGCAGATCCAGCACCTGCTGGGCTTCCGGGAGGCGTCCTTCGGAAACAAGCAGTTCCGCCAGTTCGCGATAGTAGTCTTCCTTCGACTTCAGGAAGCTCTGCCGGGCTTCCCTGCCCAGGCCGCCGATGTTTCGTCTCACCTGCTGGAAGCGATCGATGGCTTGCTTGCCAAACAGCACGGCCAGGCTCGGGTTGTGGAGACTCTTCCAATACTCCATCAAGAACACCAAGGTGTGACCTTCGCGCAGAGGATCCTGGACAGCCCGAGAAAGCGGTAGTGATTCGGTGTAGTAATCCAGCGCCTTCCGCTTTTCGCCGAGGTCGGCGTAGACCCAACCGATGTTAGTCAGCGTCGTCGCCTCGCCCGCGCGGTCCCCCACGGCACGCGCGAGCGGCAGGGCCCGGTTGTAGTAATCCAGAGCCTTCTGCTTCTCTCCGAGGTTGGCGTAAACCACACCGATGTTGTTCAACGTCGTCGCCTCGCCCGCGCGGCGTCCCACGGCGTGCAGGAGCGTTAGGGCCTGGTTGTAGTAATCCAGCGCCTTCTGGTTCTGCCCGAGGTCGGTGTAGACCAAACCGATATTGTTGAGCGTCATCGCTTCGTCCTCGCGGTATCCCACGGCGCGCGCGAGCGGCAGTGCCTGGTTGTAGTAATCCAGCGCCTTCTCCTTCTCACCGAGGTTGTAGTAAACCAAACCGATGTTGTTCAGTGTGGTCGCCTCGGCCGCGCGGTCCCCCACGGCGCGCGCGAGCGGCAGTGCCTGGTTGTAGGAGTCCAGCGCCTTTTGCTTCTCCCCGAGGGCGTCGAAGGCGGCACCGATGTTGCTCAGCGTCGTCGCCTCGCCCGCGCGGTCCCCGACGGCACGCCGGAGCAGGATGGCCTGGTTGTAGTAACCCAGCGCCTTCTGCTTGTCCCCGAGGGCGGAGTAAACCCAACCGATGTTGCTCAGCGTGGTCGCCTCGCCCGCGCGGTCCCCCGTGGCGTGCAGGAGTGGCAGGGCCCGGTTGTAGTAATCCATCGCCTTCTGCTCCTCCCCGAGGGCGTCGTAGACTGAACCGATGTTATTCAGCGTCGTCGCCTCGCCCGAGCGGTCTCCAACGGCACGGCTGAGGGGCAGGCCCTGGTTGTAGTAGTCCAGTGCCTTCTGCTTTTCCCCGAGGGCGTTGTAAACTGAACCGATGTTATTCAGCGTCGTCGCCTCGCCCGAGCGATCCCCCACGGCGGACCGGCGCGCCAGCGCCTGGTTGTAGTAATCCAGCGCCTTCTGCTTCTCCCCGAGGTCGTCGTAAACTAAACCGATTTCACTCAACGTAGTCGCCTCGCCTGCGCGGTCCCCCAGGGCACGGTGGCGCGCCAGCGCCTGGTTGTAGTAATCCAGTGCCTTCTGCTTCTCCCCGAGGGCGTTATAGACTACACCGATGCCGGTCAGCGTCGTCGCCTCGCCTGCGCGGTCCCCCAGGGCACGGTGGAGCGGCAGAGCCTGGTTGTAGTAATCCAGCGCCCTCTGCCTCTCCCCGAGGGCGTTATAGACTACACCGATGCTGGTCAGCATCGTCGCCTCGCTTGCGCGGTCCCCCAGGGCACGGTGGAGCGGCAGGGCCTGGTTGTAGTAATCCAGAGCCTTCTGCTTCTCCCCGAGGGCGCTGTAGACTGCACCAATGCTGCTCAGGGTAGTGGCCTCGCCGGCGCGGTCCCCCGCGCCGCGGTGGAGCGGCAGGGCCTGGTTGTAGTAATCCAGAGCCTTCTGCCTCTCCCCGAGGGCGCTGTAGACGGAACCGATGTTGTTCAGCGTCGTGGCCTCGCCGGCGCGGTCCCCCACGGCACGGCTGAGCGGCAGGGCCTGGTTGTAGTAGTCCAGCGCCTTCCCCTTCTCACCGAAGTTGTCGTAAACCAAACCGAGGTTGTTCAGTGTGGTCGCCTCGCCCGCACGGTCCCTTACGGCACGCCGAAGCGGCAGGGCCTGGTTGTAGTAATCCAGAGCCTTCTGCTTGTCCCCTAGGACGCTGTAAACCGAACCGATGTTGTTCAGAGTCGTCGCCTCGCCGGCGCGGTCCCCCACGGCACGGCGGAGCGGCAGGGCCTGGTTGTAGTAATCCAGAGCCTTCTGCTTCTCCCCGAGGGCGCTGTAAACCGAACCGATGTTGGTCAGCGTCGTCGCCTCGCCCGAGCGTTCTCCCACGGCACGCGCGAGCGGCAGGGCTTGGTTGTAGTAATCCAGAGCCTTCCGCTTCTCCCCGAGGTCGTTGTAGACCAAACCGACGTTGTTCAGCGTCGCCGCCTCGCTCACGCGGTCCCCCACGGCACGCGCGAGCGGCAGCGCCTGGTGGTAGTAATCCAACGCCTTCTGCCTCTCTCCGAGGGCGTTGTAGACTCCAGCGATGTTCTTCAGCGTCGTCGCCTCGCCCGCGCGGTCTCCGACAGCGCGCCAGAGCGGCAGCGCCTGGTTAAAGCAGTCCAGCGCCTTCTGCGTTTCCCCGAAGGCGGAATAGACGGACCCGACGCTATCCTGCGTCAAGGCTTCTTCATAGCGATCGCCCGCCGTGCGCCACAGCGGCAAACTCGCCAGGAGCTTCTGAATCGCGATTCCTGGCGAACCTGCGCTTCCTTGCCCGACGAGTTGTGCGGCATCGAAGAACATTCGCTCTGCCGCGATCCGCGCGCGGTCCCGGTCGCCAGGGGCGCGCATAGGTTCGACCGTCACGCGGTAACGGCCGGCGGGCACATTCTTGTCACCCGATGCCACCTCCAATCTGTAGATCCCCGGCGCTTCCGCAATCGTGGAGATTTCTTCCAGGCCGAAGTCACCGTTCGGACTATCCATCGAGCCGATCGGTCTGCCGTCGGGGCCGTAGAGCGTTAGGGCCACATCGATTCCAAGCTGGTCGACGACAGCGTGAATGAAACGTCCCGCCTCAGCGCGAATCGCATAGACGTGTTTCTCTCCGCCCTGCAGGGATGGCTCGAGCGGTTTACCGGGATCGAGAGCGACGGGATTGCCGTCTTCGCCCGAGGAGCTTTGCGCGCGAAGGGGCCCGGCCAGCGCCAGGCAAGCAACCGCAAGAAAGACGCATCCCCGCATCATGTCTCCCCTCCTTGTCTGCGTGCCACTCTGGCGCGCGCGCCGACGAAGCCTCTGAGCGACCTCTCGCTAGCTATTTCCAGTTTCCGATGAGGATAAAGGGCGCCCAAAAAAAGGGGTTCGCGTACTGGGAGGCAGGGCGCTGCTTCGAGGCACCGGCCGCCGAACCCCCTGTAGACGCCTGGGGCGTTTCAGCGGGATCGGGAATGCCGTGCAGGAGTGCGAGCTGCGCCTGCTGCAGAGCTTCCGCTTTGGATATTCCCGGAGTGGTGATCCAGAGTTTATAGAATGTCGCCATCAGGAGGCCTACGCTTGCGTCGTCCACCGCCCACAGCGTCGCCACCACCGCCTTGGCGCCCTTCTTCTGCGCCGTAATGCCGAGACCGTCGATCTCGCGCCCGTCCGAGTCCTTTGAGTCCGCGGCTGTTTGGCAGCCGGAGAGCGTCAGCAATTCGATACCCCTGAAGTCCATCCTCGGATCCACGCTCAACTCCGCCAGAGTCAAATGGAATCCCTGGCCGCCCGTGTCCTTTCCGCCCAGCAACAGATACGATTTGGTGTCATCGCCCACGCTGAACACGTAGTGGCTCGCGATGTGAACCAGGGGAGGGTGCTGGTGCAGCGCCGTCTTCATACCTGTTTCCGTGAAGGAATCGTCGAGCAGAATCATCCCTGGAACCGGCCCGTGCGAGCCGGGCGTCTTGTCGCTGCTTACGACGGAGGCCAGTTCATCTGGTACGGCTTTCAGCTCGCCCAAACCGTCGTAGTCCTTGGAGACGCCCATGGCCACGCCGCTCATGCTGCTCACTTGCGCCTGATCCTTGAGGTTCCCGCTGGCCATGGTAATCACGACGTTTCTATAGCGTTCCACCAGGTACTGTTTGCCGTCGTAAAGGGCCGCCAGCGGCACGTAGCGCAGCACATCCTGGAGCGACCAGACCAGCGTCTTCGCGTGCGCTCCCTGAAGATCCTTCTCGATCGGAGCGATCAGAACGTTGTAAAGGTCTTGCGCCTTCGGCAGAATGTCTTCTTTCGAAGCGTGTCTCGCCAGGGCCCGCGCGAACGCGAACACTTTGCCGCTCAGCGCGATCCTGCCTACCGGTACTTCGCGCGCCACTCGGGTGGCCGGGGTAATCACGATCATCACGCACTTGTCGTCAAAGACTGCGGCGTAGACTGCTACCGTCCCGGAGCCGAGCTCTCCCGCCAGAGTCTGAAGGCCGGCGGTCCGTTCATCGATGGTTTCCACGCTGGCGTTGGCGTGGTCGCCCTTGCCGAAGCTGCTGTACAGGTTTTTGAGAAATGCCTGAAATCGCTGGTTCGCCGCGGTCAACCTTCCGGACAGTTCGTTGTACCGGTTTTCCTCGTCCGTGGACCTGGCGGGTTTCCTATCGAGCTGCGTCCATTCGTCGCCGATGGCCGCAATCTCGTCGGCAATCCGGTCGTATTCCTTGTCCGACTTGTCCTCCGCAGGCGTGCGCGCAACGGAGTCGGAATCCTCGGCTCCGCGCCGTTGCGTGAATCCCGAATACTCCTCTGCCTTTAACAGATCCAGTACCTGCTGGGCTTCCGGAAGGCGTCCCTCCGAAATAAGGAGCTCGGCCAGTTCGCGATAATAGTCTTCCTTCGACTTCAGGAAGCTCCGCCGAGCCTCCTTGTCCAGCCCTCCGATGTTTCGTCTCAGTTGCTGGAAGCGATCGATACCCTGCTTGCCAAACAGCACGGCCAGGCTCGGTTTCTGCAGACTCTTCCAATACTCCATCATGAGCACGAAGGTGGCGCCCTCGCCCAGAGGATCCTGGACAGCCCGGAAAAGCGGCAAGGATTGAGTGTAGTAATCCAGCGCCTTCTGCTTCTCCCCGAGGGCGGAGTACACAGAACCGAGGTGCCTCAGCGTCGTCGCCTCGCCTTCGCGGTCTCCGGCGGTGCGCCAGAGGGGCAGCGCCTGGTTGTAGTAGTCCAGCGCCTTCTGCATCTCTCCCGAGTCGGCACAGACGTTCCCAATGCCGAGCAGCGTTGCGGCTTCCGCATTCCGGTTCCCCGCGGCATGCCAGATGGGCAGTGCCTGGCTGTAGTAGTCCAGCGCCCTCTGCTTTTGTCCCAAGTCCCCATAGGCGGTCCCGATGTTCTTGAGGACCAGGGCTTCTCCATCCGGCGACCCCACGACACGCCAGATGGGCAGCGCCTGGTTGTAGTAGTCCAGCGCCGTTTTCGGCTCTCCGAGAGTGTCGTAGATGATCCCTATGTTGTTGAGGACCGTGGCTTCCCCATTTCGGTACCCCTGCGCACGCAAGATGGGCAGCACCTGGTGGTAGTAGTCCAGGGCCTTCTGCATCTGTCCCAGGTCGTCATAGACGACCCCGATGTTGTTGAGTGTGGTGGCTTCCCCCGTCCGGAACCCCACCACACGCCAGATGGGCAGCGCCTGGTTGTAGTAGTCTAGCGCTTTCTGCTTCTCCCCCAGGGCCGAATAGACGGCGCCCATGTAGTTCAGCGTTTCGGCTTCCCCAGACCGGTTCCCAGCCGCGCGCCAGATTGGTAGCGCCTGGTTGTAGTAGTCCAGCGCCTTCCGGTTGTCCCCCAGGGCCGAATAGACGATCCCCATGTAGTTGAGTGTTTCGGCTTCCCCAGACCGGTCCCCGGCCGCACGCCAGATTGGAAGCGCCTGGTTGTAGTAGTCCAGCGCCTTCCGGTTGTCGCCCAGGGCCGAATAGACGATCCCGAGGGCGTCCTGCGTCAACGCTTCTTCATAGCGATCGCCGGCTGTGCGCCACAGCGGCAGACTCGCCAGGTAATGTTGAATCGCATTTTTTAACGAATCCGCGCTTCCTTGCTCGTAGAGTTGTCCAGCCTCGAAGAACACTCGCTCCGCAGCGATGCGAGCGCGCTCCTGGACGCCAGGGGCTCGAATCCGCTCGAGCGCCACCTGGTAACGGCCGGCGGGCACACTCTTGTCACCCGAGGCCACTTCCAGTCTGTAAACCCCCGGCGTCTCCGCAATCGTGGAGATCTGTTCGAGGCCGAAGGTACCGTTTGGACTGTCCATCGCGCCAACCGTCTTATCGTCGGGAGCGTACAGCGTCAAGGCCACGTCGATGCCACGCTGGTCGACGATCGCGTGAATAAAATGCCCCGCTCCAGCGCGAATCGCATAGATGTGCTTCTCTCCGCCCTGCAGCGTTCGCTCGATCGGTTTATCCGGTTCCAGAAATGCGGCTTCGCTCTGTGGATGGCCGGTAGTGCCCAAAGAGCTCTGGGCCCGAAGGGGCCCGGCCAGGGCCCAGCACCCAACCGCGAAAAGGACCAATCTCCGCATAATGCCGGTGCCTCCTTGCGGACCCGTTAGCTCCCGCGCGAAAGTGCCACAGCGTCCACCGAGCCTTCCACACCTCACCCCGATTTCTTCGCTGAGCCCGTGAACAGCGTGGTAGGCGTGACCTCCACGTCGAACGTCACGTAGGTCACGTCCCTCAAAGTGTCCGCCGCAGCCTCGTCGAGCTCGGCCGGGGCGGTTTTCGGCGGTACCAATCGTCCTTGCGTCACGGTGAGCTTCTTCAATTGATCCTCTGGCGGCGACTGCTTGGAAGGAATCAGAACGTAAGTGCCGCTCTGTAGCAGGATCCCCGTGACGGAGCCGGGAGCCCCCGTCCGTTGGACTGCCTCTTGCGTCGCAAACACGCGAACCGGGTTCCCCTTGATGATCGGAACGGTCCCCGCGTGCAGCACCCCGTAGATGTTGTTGAATGAGTTGAGCGCGGACATCACGATTCCGGGAAAGCCAAGCATCGGCACAAACAGCCCGGACTCCTTTATTATGTTCTGGAGCACCTTGCAGAACAGGGAATCCTTCCTTTGCGCTTCGAGATTCAGAGCCCATCGGCCTTCTCCGCTGGGCAGGGGAATGTTCTGCATTTTTTGCCACGCTGCGTCGGAGCTGACGCTGATGCTTTGTACGGTTGCCGGGGCCTTCTTGGCAGCACCAGATGCAGGTGCCTGGCCCTTCTTCGCAGGCGTGGACTTGGACGTACTGGGGATTGCCGCCTGGACGGAACGCATCCCCCCTACGACGGTGTAGGCCATCGCTTCCAGGATGGGTAGAATGGGCGTTCTCTGAGCGACGTCTACGCGAATCTGGGCGTTTTGCAGCCGCTGAAATGTCTTCTGATCTTCCTCCGCGACCTTGACCGTCGAGGTGTTCACGCTCACCATCACGTCGCCCGCAGAAACCAGCTTGCCGATGTCCAACTCGGCGGCATTCTTGAATCCTTCGGGACCGTAATGCAGAAAAACAGGCTGGACGTCGTCCGGACGCGGGGAAGCTCCTCCCCGGCGCTGCCCATCCGTTCCAACGATCGGCTCTGCGTCGGAAGAGAAAAAGTCGGACCAAAAACTGTACGCTTTGGCGTCAAGGTCCTGGTTGATGTTGGTCGCGCTGTCTTGATCAAGGAGTGCACCCATGGCGCGACCGGTCGCGGGCGCCATCAAGCCCTGGAGTGTGGCTCCCGCTAACAGGTTCTTGAGGAAATCTCTGCGAATGTTGGACATGAAACGCCTCGTACCCCTGGTGTCTGCGATTCTACAGGTGCAGCCCGGAATTTCCATCCTGGCCTCGCGGCCGCCAGCCTGGCTCGGAGCCCTTGGAGCGGGCTCGTCCGCTCCCAGAACACTCCTGACGCTTCTGCCCCGCTTGTGCCTTGCTGCCGGTGGGCAGCTCCGCCCGGCCGGCTTAGCCGGGATCCCCCTCTTACTGTGCTGATGATTATCGATTGTATATCCAAACGCTTCCGCTGGAGAAGGATTTTTAACCGTTTGCATTCCGAGCGACCTTGCCAGGGGAGGACGCGGGGCTAGCTCCAGCGAGGACTGCCTCCTCCGGGCTAGACGGACGGGCGATGGCGAGGCGGCCGGCGGCGACGGTCGATGCCGTGTTCCAGCACCCCTCCGCGGGAGTCCCCTCGCGGGTCTTGGAATCCACGATCCTCTCACCTCGTCTCGCTACGAAGCGTGTGAGAAGATCGGGCTAGTGGAAGATTTCATCGTCATTCGGGGAGCGAGACTCCACAACCTGAAGAACGTCTCGCTCGAGATCCCGCACGAGAAGCTGACCGTGGTCACCGGCGTTTCGGGCTCCGGGAAATCCTCGCTGGTCTTCGACACCATTTACGCGGAGGGCCAGCGGCGCTACGTCGAGTCGCTCTCCGCCTATGCCCGCCAGTTCCTGGAGCGCATGGAGAAGCCCGAGGTGGACGAGATCGACGGCATCGCGCCACCCATCGCCATCCGGCAGAAGAACACCACGCGCAATCCGCGTTCGACCGTGGCCACCTCGACCGAGCTCTACGATTATCTGCGTCTGCTGTGGGCGCGCGTCGGCCGGACCTACTGCCCCAAGTGCGGCCAGGTGGTGGTGCGGGACACGGTGGACCAGGTGGCGCGGCACATGCTGGCCGAGCCCGCCGGCTCGCGCTGGTACGTGCTGTTTCCTGTTCGCTACGGGGAAGGGAATGCCGCGGAGTTGCGCGACCGCCTCTTCGAGCTGCGCAAGAAGGGCTTCAATCGCCTGTTTCAGAACGGGCGCACGTTCGAGTTCTCGAGCCCCGAGTCGCTGCTCGAAATCGATTTCGCGCAGCCGCTGTGGGCAATGGTGGACCGCATCGTGCTCGCGCCGGACCTGCATCAGCGCATCGTCGATTCCGTCGAGATCGCCTACCGCGAGACGGGCGAGGTGGTGTTCGAGCAGGCCGGGACCGAGCCGCCGCAGCGCCTTCGCTTCAGCGAGAAGTTCGCCTGCAAGACCGACAACATCGAGTTCCTGGAGCCCGAGCCGCCGCTGTTCAGCTTTAACAATCCCTTCGGCGCCTGCCCGCGCTGCCAGGGCTTCGGGAACACGGTGGACTACGATCCCGACCTCATAGTTCCGGACAAGTCGCTGTCGATCGACCGCGGCGCCATCGATCCCTGGACCAAGCCGCAGTACACCGGCTTCCTCGACGCGCTGAAACGCTATGGCCGCGGCCGCGTGCGGTTCAACGTGCCCTGGTTCGAACTGACCGAGCAGGAGCGCCGATTCGTTCTGGACGGCGAGGCCAAGTACGGCGGAGTGCGCGGCTTCTTCGAGCGCCTCGAAACCAAGAAATACAAGCTCCACGTGCGGGTCTTCCTGAGCCGTTACCGCGGCTACGCGGAGTGCCCGGTCTGCCACGGCGCGCGCCTGCGTCCCGAGGCGCTCTACGTGAGGGTGGGGTCAAAAACGCTGGCCGAAGTGGTGCGCATGAACATCGCCGAGGCGCATGCTTTCTTCAGTGGCCTCGCCCTGACGCCCGAGGAACTGGGCATCGCGGAGAAGGTGCTGATCGAGATCCGGCAGCGCCTCCAATTCCTCAACGATGTGGGCCTGGACTACCTGACGCTGGACCGGCTCTCCTCAACGCTTTCGGGCGGCGAGGCGCAGCGCATCCAACTGGCCACCTGCCTGGGCTCCCGCCTGGTGGGCGCCTGCTACGTTCTCGACGAGCCCTCCATCGGCCTGCACGCCCGCGACACCGGCCGCCTCATTCGCATCCTCGAGGAACTGCGCGACCTCGGCAACACGATCGTCGTCGTGGAGCACGACGCCGACGTGATGCGCGCGGCAGACTATATCGTCGATCTCGGTCCGGGCGCCGGCGAGAACGGCGGCCGGGTGATCTTCGCCGGGACGTACGGAGAACTGCTGGTGGACGGCAGCGGTTCGCTGACCGCTGCCTGGCTCCGGGGCGAGGGTGAAAGCCCGACGGCGCGGTCGCCGCGCGCGGTGAATCCGAAGCGCGTCCTCAAGGTCTACGGCGCGCGGGCGCACAACCTCAAGAACATCGACGTGGAGATTCCGCTGGGCATGATGGTGGCCGTCACCGGCGTCTCGGGCTCGGGGAAATCGAGCCTGGTTCACGAGGTGCTGTACAAAGCGCTGGCGGCCGCGCATAAGGGCGGCGTTGTGGAGAAAGAGGAGCCGGACCAGGCGCGGAGCCGGCTCGCCCTTAACCGCATCGCCGGCGCGGAGAAAATCCAGCAGGCGGTGCTGGTCGATCAATCGCCCATCGGCCGCACACCCCGCTCCAATCCGGTCACATATTTGAAAGCGTTCGACATTATCCGCGAATTGTTCGCCTCGACGGCCGAAGCCCAGCGCCGCGGCTACACGGCGGGCCATTTTTCCTTCAATATTCCCGGCGGGCGTTGCGAGACCTGCCAGGGCGACGGCACGGTGACGGTCGAGATGCAATTCCTGGCCGACGTGGAGCTGGTGTGCGACGAGTGCAAGGGCACGCGCTACAAGAGCGGCATCCTCGAGATCCGTTACCGCGGGCTGAACATCCACGAAGTACTCGCGCTGACGGTGAAGGAAGCGTTGCTGTTCTTTGGCGACGTGCCGCGGCTGGTGGCGAAACTCAAGGTGCTGGCGCAGGTGGGGCTGGGTTACCTGCGGCTGGGCCAATCGGCGACGACGCTTTCGGGCGGCGAGGCACAGCGCGTCAAGTTGGCCGCGCACCTGGCGCAGTCGTCCTGCGCGAACACGCTGTTCATTTTCGACGAGCCCACCACCGGCCTGCATTTCGAAGATATCGCCCAGTTACTCGACGCTTTTCAGAAGCTGATTCAGAACGGCGCGAGCGTGGTGGTGATCGAGCACAACCTGGAAGTGATCCGCGAAGCGGACTGGGTCATCGACCTGGGTCCGGAAGGCGGCGAGCGGGGCGGCCGCATTGTGGCGCAGGGAACGCCCGAGCAGGTGGCGGGGGTCGCGGAGTCGTATACGGGGAGATTCCTGCGGAGCACGGTGCGAGCGGCTTCCTGAGCGGTTCCCGTCCGCCCCCAACCCCGCCCCGCCAAACGCAGTAGAATCGTCCCAATGACCTCTGCTTTGCTGTTGCCGCTACTCGTTGCCAATGCGCTTAGCATCGCTTTCCTGGTACTTGCCCTGTACCGGCCGAACGCGGGGAGAATCACAGCCGGCTGCGGGTTCGTTTTTGCCGGCCTGCTCAACGGAACGCTCGCCATCCTCGATCCGCAGATCTACGTGAAAGGGCTCGGGCCCTACGCCATCGGAGTGTACAAGACCTTCATCTATGGCCTGCTGGCACAGGCGCCTGGCAGGCTGGTCCTGGCGTTCGCGCTGTGGCATGTCGTTATCGGCGCGATGATCCTGGTGAATATCACCGATTATGTCAGGCTGGGCTGCCTGGCCGCGGCCGTGTTCCTGGTCGGAATCAGCCCGCTCGGCGTGGGCTGCGCGTTCCCGAGCAACCTGATCCTGGCCGGTGCGCTCATAGCCCTCATCCGTTTGAGGTGGCCGAGGGAAGCGCAGGCTAGAATGTAAGCATGCGGTGCGTTGCCGCGATGGCGTGGCTATTGCTGGCTCTGAGTGCGGCGGCCGAAGATCCCGCCGCCGAGGGACTGAAGGCGCTGGACGCGAAGAACTACGACCTCGCCGCTCAGCAATTCACCAAGGCCGTCGAGGCCGATCCAAAGGATTACACCGCTCATTTCAACCTGGCGCTCGCCAATACCTTCCTCGGCAAGCCCGCCGAGGCGATCGCCGGATACAAGAAGGTTCTGGAACTGCAGCCCGGCGTGTATGAGGCCCAGCTCAACTTGGGGATCGTGCTGCTGGGCCAGAAGCGCGCGGCCGAAGCGCTGCCGGTGCTGGATGCCGCCGCGGGGCAGAAGCCCAAGGAGCCGCGGCCGCGGCTCTATCTCTCGCTGGCACTGCTCGAGGCCGGGGAACTGGAAAAAGCCGGGCAATCCTACCAGGCCGCGCTCGAACTCGATCCGAAGTCGGCACCGGCCGAGCTCGGCCTTGCCCGGGCGCTCGCCCGTCAGAACCGGCTGGCGGACGCGGATCCGCATTTTCGCCGTGCGGCCGAGCTGAGTCCGTCGTACCGCGACGGCCTGCTCGAGCTGGCGGCGCTCTACGAGAAGGCGGAACGGAAGGCCGAGGCCGTTGAGCTCTACCGGGAGTTCCCGGACGATGCCGCCGCGCGCGAAAGGCTAGGCCTGCTGCTGGTGGAGTCCGGGCACCCCGCCGACGCCATCCCGCAACTCGAGTGGGCCGTCAAGCGGTCGCCGACCTCGGCCAACCGGCTGGCGCTCGCTCAGGCGTATCGCAACAATCGCGAACCCGATAAGGCCGTACCCGTTCTGGCAGCGGCGGTGGAGGCGGCGCCGGGGGACCTGGACTTGCGCATGGCTTACGCCCGCGAGCTGCGCGACCTGCGCCGCTTCCCCGATGCGGCCGAGCAGTTCGCGCGCGTGGCTCAGGCCAAGCCCGACTGGGCGCAGGCTTGGAACGAGCTCGCCGGAGTAGAGGTC
>Ga0265316_10004071_pt1 | contig 14622 bp, 13 predicted proteins | sample 4522metaG_FD_202092 | JGI IMG/M metagenome (GOLD analysis project Ga0265316, IMG submission 202092) | Rhizosphere microbial communities from Carex aquatilis grown in University of Washington, Seatle, WA, United States - 4-5-22 metaG | ecosystem: Host-associated > Plants > Roots > Rhizosphere >...
TTAACCTTTTACACGGTATTCAGTAAGATTTTGTAATTTTTATTCTTTTACTTTTAGGTACTGGGTTCCCGGTGCTTGGTGCCAGGTATTGGCGTATAAAATATCTGACTAATTACCCGGAACTCAATATCGCGGACCTAATACCATAATTTCAGATTTCTTCGAATACTCTCATTTTAAGCGTACAATTAACTAAATATCAATATACTATTTTAGACCTATTGCAGAAAAGAATTATTTTTCTACATTTGAAACAATTTATAACTTGGTTTTTGATCAAAATTTTACTTCTTAAAAACTTAAACGGAAATGGGAGATTTTGTACAGGTCTACAAAATACCCGCTGAAACTTAAACTTAAAACTTAATCTATGAGAAAGCTTTTAACCTTTGTTGTTTCTTTGTTTATTACCGGCAGTCTGCTTGCGGGCGGACTGGTTACCAACAATAACCAGAGTGCCATGTTTACACGCCTGCAGAACCGTAATGCCTCTACCGGTATTGATGCTGCTTATTTCAATCCGGCAGGTTTAACCAAGCTTGGCAACGGATTTTTTGCTTCAATTAACAATCAGACAATCACGCAGACACAAAAAGTAATCAGTGATTATAAATATCTCACCGGTACTCCAAAAGAGTATATTGGTAATGTAAGTGCGCCTATTTTCCCCGGAATATATTTAGTATATAATACAGGGAAACTGTCATTTTCAGCAGGATTTAATCCAATTGGAGGCGGTGGTGGAGCAAAATATAAAACAGGGTTGCCATCATTCGAAATGATGATTGCTGATATTCCTCCAAGTTTAACAGCCCAGGGCATACCAACTTCTCAATATTCGGCAGATATTTATTTTAAAGGTTCTTCGGTTTATTTTGGTTATCAGGCTAATGTTGGATACAAAATAAATGATAATCTTTCTGTTGCAGTTGGGGCACGTTTGGTTTCTGCTTCAAATAAATACAACGGCTATTTAAAAAATATCAGTATAAATCCTAACTACCCGGCTTTTGGAGCTTCATTTAATGGTGGAATGGTACATGCCAGTGATTTCTTCACAGCTGGCGCAGCTACTCTTAATGGATTAGCCTCAAGCGCAACTGCAGCCGCAACTGGTCTATCTAATGCGATAACAGGAGGAGTTCCAGCAGGAACACCTCTAAGCGCAATGCCTCCTGCCACAGTCGCCGGTGTAACACAATTACTAGGCGCTGCCGGCATAAGCGCTGCTGGTATGAATATTGGAACTGCTGCGGCAACTCTTAATGCTGTTTCTCCAGGATTTACTGCAAAAGCAGGTACTATGACAGCCAACGCAGCCGGAACTCAGGATATTAATGTAAATGCTTCAGAATCCGGAACAGGTATCACTCCAATTCTAAGCGCAAACTTTTCACCTTCAGACAATCTGGATATCGCAGTTAAGTATGAATTCAAAACTGAGCTTAATCTGAAAACAAAAGTTGTCAATGGTGAAGGCGGAGGAATATTTGTTGATGGGCAGACTGTTATAGCCGATATGCCTGCAATGCTTTCTTTCGGAGTTGATTACAGGCCAATAAAGAGGCTTCTTCTTTCTGCAAGCTTCGATGAATACTTTGATAAAAACGTTGATTATGACGGCAGTGCAACCATAAATATAAATGAGATCGATAAAAATTTTGTTGAATACGGACTTGGAGCAGAATATGGTCTTACTGAAAAACTGCGTATAAGTGCAGGTTGGGCGCATACCGAAACAGGTGTGAATCTCAATTATCAGAGCGATCAGAGTTTCAGCACAAACACCGACTCATTCGGTGCAGGATTTGGTTACCGTATCACCCCGATGATCGATATTAACCTTGCCGGTCAGTACACATTCTATAATGATGGTAAAAAACCTTATGATCCGCGTCTGAGTTTCGACCCTGATTTCTTTACAGAAACTTACAAAAAAGTAACCTGGATGGTAGGGATCGGACTTGATTTCTATTTCGGAAAGAAATAGCACATAAATTATAAGAATAATGGGAGGCTGTATTATACAATTCAGCCTCTTTTTTTAAAATGAGCATCGGTTTTCAATAATAAGTTATTTTAAATAGATAAATATCAATTATTTATAACATGAACTCACCCCAACCCCTCTCTGCTTCGCAAAGAGGGGCAAAATACTGCACTCCCCCTTCTTTTGCCTGCAAGAGAAGGGGGTTCGGGGGGATGAGTACATGAAGAATGTATAAATGATTTAGTCTATTATTATTCATTCCTGATAGTCATATTATTTAGTATATAATGCCTTGTGAATTAAGATGTTTAATATATAACTCGTTTCTTGACATACCTGACAATTTCAGTTTTGTATACCACTCGGAAGCCTTTTGTATATTATTGGTTTCTTTAGCCAGTTTAATGATATTTATATATATCAAACCCTCTATTCCTGAATTCTTATTATCAATTGTACCGGCAATTTTAATGAAATTCATTAATGCTTCAGCCGGCTCATCCTTTTCGGCTAGGACAGAAGCATCATCAATCTTCCTGTTAAGATCGCTGTTAAGACAAATGCCAAAGAAAGAAAAACAGTTATCTGTACAATCCTCTACCAGATCAATCCATTGCACGTTTTGCTTTAATGGCGGAAATGTTAGTTCAAAGTTGAGCTTCTCTCCGATTGCTTTAAATTTAAATGTCTCAGGGCAAACGGGGATTCCTTTCGAAGAGGTCAGACGGCTATGTGTTCCATCGGGATAACTGATGAAGATATTTTTATCCGCACAAAAATAGCCTCCTGCGATCCTGTTTTCCACACTAAGGAAAATCAATGTTTTTTGTGGTGTGATTTCAATCTTTGAAATCTCAAGTGTCTCATGGCTCTTAAGAGCATAGTTAGGTTTTATATAAGTCTGAGCATAACAGGTTACCATTAAAAAATTCAATAAAGTAAAAATTGGCAGCACTCTTTTCATCTTTTTAATGAATTAGGGAAAAATGCAAGTTACAAAAATATAACTTCCTGCTATTATTGCTATTTTTGATAATTGATTTCCAAATTTGAATTAACTCTAAGTTAGCTAATAACGATTAACAGGGATGTTAATATTTTAATTAATCAATTAATTTTCAATCAATTGATAATTTTTATATATGGAGACCAAATGTCAATAAATATAAGAGGTGAATGAATTTACAGAAATGTAACAATTAAGTAACAGTCAAACCTTATTTGTAACAATAATTGAAGTTAACTTTGCAGCAGTTCATTGTACATTGACAATCTGATGAATAAGAATTTCAAAAAAGAATAATAAGCCCGTTATGACAAATAAAAAGGAAGAAGCTATTATTGACTGCGTGAAGAGTTTTGAGGAGATGGCAGATCTGGTATTGATTCAATTAACTCTTCTTGAAAAATATATGTCGTTAAATGATAAATCTGAAATTAAAAATATCCTCGCCAAAATCGTGGATAATGAAAATAAAATTGATGAATTTGAAGTAATTATAAGTGATAAGTTCATTAATTCAATAATACTTTTTCAACCGGTAGCATCTGATATCAGAAAGCTAAACTCAATTTACCGTATATCAATTAATCTTGAACGAATAGGAGATTTGGTAATGAATATCATTCATTCAATAGACTCAATTAAAGAGACCCCTGAATACGAAGCTATGCAAAATGTTTTAATGAATATGCTTGTGTCGGGGGTAACCATGGTGGAAAAATCGCTTCTCTCTTTCCTGAATAATGATGATTCTTATGCAGAATGGACTATAAAAAACGATGAGATAGTGGACGATATGAACAGGAAGCTTCTCATTAACAGTATCTCCAGAGCAAAGGTTAGTGAAAAGACAAAGGAAATGTTGCTGAGCTATATCGACCTGAAGAATATCATTACCAACATGGAAAGGATAGCTGATCATGCAACAAATATTGCAGAAGCATCGATCTACTCCATGCAGGGAACTGATATCAGGCATAAGGGAATTGGCACTCACCCATCGGAAACAGAAAAAATCTGATATTTATAATATGGAAGACAAAGGGAAAAAGATTCTTATAGTTGACGATGAAGAGGATCTATGTGAAATTCTTCAGTATAATCTCAGCAATGAAGGTTATTATACTGAAATAGCGCACTCTGCGGAAGAGGCAATGAAGAGGCCCCTGGGCACCTTCGATCTGATTCTTCTCGATGTTATGATGGGTCCTATGTCGGGGTTTAAGTTTGCCGACAAGCTGAGAAAAGAATTCAAAATTGAGATACCTGTGATTTTCCTTACAGCCAAGGATACAGAAAATGATATACTTACCGGGTTCAGTCTGGGTGCAGATGATTATATATCAAAACCATTTTCTGTTAATGAATTGACAGCAAGAGTTAAAGCAGTCCTGAAAAGATCATATACAGACAAGGTTAACAATAAAACTATTCTGCAGTTCAATGGAATCGATCTTGATACAGTACGTAAAAGGCTGATAATAAATGATGAACGTGTTGAACTTACGAGAAAGGAATATGAAATCCTCAGAACTCTACTGGAGAATCAGGGAAAGGTTTTTTCAAGGGAGGATCTACTTACCAGAATCTGGGGTCTGGATGTTATTGTGACTGAACGCACTGTTGATGTAAACATTACCAGACTCAGATCTAAACTTGGACAATTTGGTTCTTGTTTAAAAAACAAGACAGGCTATGGTTACTTTTTTGAGTTCTAATGTTCTAAAATATTTAATATGATTGCAAAGAATAAGTTTAGAAATAATCTTTTTATTTACTATTCATTAATCTTTATTGTTTTCACACTCCTGATACTCAGCTATCTCTATAAAAGGGAAAAAGAGTTCAGGATTTCAACATTCAATGATGAACTTGAAAATACCACTAAAATTGTCGATAAGTTTATCAGGAACAATTCTATAACTGAAAAAGGAAACTACATTCTTATCGATTCTCTCGTTAAATTATTTCCACAGGATAGCTTGCGTGTGACCGTCGTAAATCCTGAAGGAGTTGTAATCTTCGATAGTTTTGTTCCTGACTGGAGAAAAATGGAGAATCATAAAAACAGGCCCGAGATTGCAGAATCACTTTATTCTGACTTTGGCACATCTATCAGAAAATCAGCAACTACCGGAAAAGAGTACTATTACTTCGCAAAATATTTTGATAATTATTACATCAGAGCTGCAGTAGTCTATGATATAAAAGTTGTTAATTTTCTCAAAGCAAAGACGTATTTTATCGTTATCATTATCTCTTCTTTTGTCGTTATCTGGCTGATAATGCTTTTTGTAACCAGCAAATTCTCTGAATCAATCACCAGACTAAAAGATTTCGTACTGAAAATCAGTAATAATGAAACGTTCGATTTCAATCAGAAATTTCCAAGAAATGAATTGGGAACTATAGGTGAAGAGATCCTGGAGATTTACAACAGTCTATTGAAGACCAAAAACGATCTTGTTAATGAGAGAGAGAAACTCTTCAGTCACCTTTATGCTCTTAATGAGGGAATTGCTATCTTTTCCAAAGAAAAGGAGAAGATTCTTTTAAACAGCAATTTCATTCATTATATGAATATGATATCCGGGGAATTGTCAGTATCGGGCGCAAATTTCTTTGAACTTGAAGATTTCAGAAGGGTAAATGAATTTATTGACAAACAGATGAAGACAGAAATATCATCTACACGATTGCCCAAGATTGAGTACCAGATTGGGAAAAACGGTAAATTCTACAAGGTTCAGTGTGTGTTTTTTCATGATAAAAATTTTGAGATTATACTAAGCGATATAACCGAAATTGAACAGAACAGGCTCATAAAACAGCAAATGACATCCAATATTGCTCATGAACTAAAAACACCTGTATCTTCAATTAAGGGTTACCTTGAGACTATTATTAATGACCCAGTAATGCCGGCAGATAAGCAGAAATATTTCATTGAAAAGGCACTGGGACAAAGTGAAAGACTTACAGATCTGATAAATGATATTGCCATTATAAACAGAATTGAAGAAGCAGGTAACTCTTTTGCAGTCGAAAAAGTGTCGGTCAGGGAAATAATTAATGATGTGACCAATAATTTCAAATCTGCAGTAGAAGCCAGGGGGATGCTAGTTGAAACGGAAAATCTTGATAATGCAATTGTTACAGGTAACCGATCGCTCATTCTTTCAATTTTCCAGAATCTTCTTGAGAATGCAGTCAATTACGCAGGCGATAAAACAGTAGTCAAAATAATGCTATATAATGAAGATGATTCATTCTGTAACTTTTTGTTTTCCGATAATGGAATCGGTATTGCAGAAGAACATCTTTCAAGAGTTTTTGAAAGATTCTACAGGATTGATTCAGGACGTTCAAGGAAAAGTGGTGGAACAGGACTCGGTCTGGCTATTGTTAAACATGCAATCCTTATACATAAAGGTGAGATTTCAGTAAGGAACAGAACTGGTGGTGGTATTGAGTTCCTTTTCTCTCTTCCAAAATAAAAGTACAATTCTATCCGAAACGCCCAGAGATATAATCTTCAGTTTGTTTCCTGGCAGGATTTGAAAACAGAACCTGTGTTTTATTAAATTCTATAAGCTCTCCAAGGTAAAAGAAAGCGGTAAAATCGCTTGTGCGAGCAGCCTGTTGAAGATTGTGTGTCACTATAATGATTGTGACATCCGTTTTCAGTTCAAGCAATAATTGTTCTATTTTGTTTGAAGAAATAGGGTCAAGTGAAGAAGTCGGTTCATCAAATAAAAGAATATCGGGTTTCATGGAAAGAGAGCGGGCAATACAAAGCCGTTGCTGCTGGCCACCGGAAAGAAAGGTCCCCCTCTTATGTAAAGTATCCTTAACTTCTTTCCAGAGATCTGCCTTTCTGAGGGAATCTTCGACTATTTCTTCTTTTTCCTGTTTGGAGAGCTTAATACCATTAAGAGTATATCCTGAAATAACATTTTCAAAAATACTCATTGTAGGGAAAGGATTTGGACGTTGGAAAACCATGCCTATTTTCCTTCGTAACAAAATGAGATTCAATTTATAAATATCATCATCAAAAAAATATATTTCACCTTCTGTCCTGGCTCCGGGGGTAAGTTCGTGCAAACGGTTTATACAACGAAGAAAAGTCGTTTTCCCGCACCCCGATGGCCCCATAAATGCTACAATCTGGTTTTTGGGAATTTCTAAAATAATATCTGATAATATTTTGGTTTCTCCAAAGTAAGCATTTAAATGATTAACATTTAAAATTGAATTTTCCATTTTCTTTCTAAAATCTTAGTAACAATATTTAAGAACAAAATCATCATGATAAGCACAAACGAAGCTCCCCACGCAAGCTTATGCCAGTCTTCATAAGCACTGCCTGCATAGTTAAAAATAAGCATAGGTAAACTACTCATGGGTTTTAAAATATTTGTATTAATAAACGGGTTTCCGAATGCAGTAAAAAGTAATGGAGCTGTCTCTCCAGCTACCCTGGATATACTAAGTATGCTCCCGCTTAAAATCCCGCTAAACCCCATCGGCAATATAATACGCAAAATGGTTTTGTAATATGGTACTCCAAGTGCCAGGGAGGCTTCTTTTATAGTGCCCGGAATAAGTTTCAATGTTTCTTCAGTAGATTTGATAATTGGCGGTAACATCATTATTGCCAGAGCAATACTCCCTGACAATGCGGAAAAATGGCCGGTAGGTTTAACAACCCACAGATATATAATAATCCCAAGTACGATTGATGGTATACCTTGCAGAACATCTACACTCAAACCTACCCAGTAAGAAAGTTTATCACGGCTATATTCACTAAGGTAAAGCCCAACAATTGCCCCGAAGGGAATTGCAATCAACGAAGCAACTAAAACGAGAATACCGGTTCCTATCAGTCCGTTTATTATCCCGCCTCCCTTTTCACCTACCGGTTTGGGCAGATTGATAAAAAAATCCCAGTTGATTGAAGAGATGCCTTGTTTGACAATATAAAACAAGATAAGCAATAGAGGTGCAGTTGATAATACAGTCATAAGAATAATACCGCTCTTAAAAATCCTGTCTTTATAAAACCTTAATCTTATAAGCTTGTCCATGTTAGTGGAGGATATAACGTTTAATGATCTGCCGACCCGATATATTAATGAGTGTTGTAACGACAAAAAGCAAAAGCCCCATCTCAATAAGAACCGATAAATAAACATTTCCGGTCGCTTCGGTAAATTCATTTGCAATAACACTCGCCATAGTATTTCCAGGGCTGAAAATACTGGTCGGAAGATTGTGTGAATTTCCAATGAGCATGGTTACTGCCATTGTTTCACCCAATGCACGTCCGAGAGCAAGGAGTATTGCAGCAAATAAGCCTGATCGCGTATGAGGAATGATTATCTTTATGATTACTTCAAAACGCGTTGCGCCTAACGAATAGGCCCCTTCTTTTAGAGTTGGCGGAACCATGCTTATGACCTGCCTGGAAAGAGACACAGAATATGGAATGATCATAATGGCCAGAATGATTGAAGATGTTAGTATTCCGACTCCATAAGGTAATACATGCATTTTTAATTCCAGATTTCTGATGATGGGAACCAGAATAACTATTCCCCAAAAACCATAAACTACCGATGGAATGCTTGCCAATAGTTCAATAATATTTTTAAAAATATTTGATACTATTCCTGAAGGGTAATATTCTCCTAAGAAAATGGCTGTTGATAGTGCAAATGGTGTTGATATAATGAGTGCAAGCAATGAAGTCAAAAGTGTTCCGATAAGGAATGGTAATGCGCCATATTCATCCGTCACCGGGTTCCATGCCCTTCCATAAAGAAATTTAATTCCTAGATGTTTTATTGAAGGTGTTGAAGAAATTAAAAGGGTAATAAAAATGGACAATAACACTACAATTAAAAGAATACCTGTTAATCCTAAACCCTTCTGGAAAATTTTTTCAAAAAGAAAAACATTCTTTTGACTCTCATTCTCCATATTAGCTTTTATTTTATTCTTGCCTTTAAATTGGTTTATCAGCAATTCTTTTAAATTCATCATGAAAGTTTTGCCTTAATTGTATTGCCCTAAATTTAACTATTAAGTCCGAGGATTAATAAAATAATAAGGCAATCCTTCAGGGGACTGCCTTATCAACCTGAATTTTACTTCTGGTTATAAGAGTGATTTACCACTGAAAACTATCGATTTTAAATTGGCTTCAACCACCTTCAAAGCTTCTTTTGGAAGTGGAGCGTACATTAAAGGAGCTGCAAACTGCTGTCCTTCATGAGTCATCCACCATACCAGTTTAACTACTTCTTTAGCTTTGTCTTCAGGTCTATTATCATAATTTTGTTCCTTGTATAGCAAAATCCATGTAAAGCTGCTGATCGGGTATCCGTCGGGAGCATCTGTATTGGTAATGGAAACGCGTGCATCAGCAGGGATAGCCTGGTTTGCTGCGGAAGTGACAGATTTAATATTTGCCTCAATGAATTTTCCGCTTTTGTTTTTCAATACACCAACTGGCATTTTGTTCTGCAAAGCATAAATCAATTCAACATATCCGATAGCTCCCGGAGTTTGTTTGATCATGCCGCTCACACCTTCGTTGCCTTTTGCTCCAAGTCCGGCCGGCCAGTCAACAGATGTTTTGTGCCCAACCTTATTTTTCCAGTCTTCGCTCACTTTTGATAAGTAATCGGTGAAAATAAAGGTAGTGCCACTTCCGTCAGAACGATGTACAATTGAAATGGGCATGTCGGGCAATTTAACTGTAGGATTGAGTTGTTTGATTCGTGTGTCTTTCCAGTTCGTGATCTTCCCGAGAAAAATATCTACAATCACATCGGGTGTGAATTTAAGTGTGGGGTCTCCGGAAATATTATATGTAACAACTGCAGCTCCAAGGCAGGTAGGCACGTGTACCACAGTTGCAGGCATTTTTGATATATCCTCATCATTTAAAAAAGCATCGGAGGCGCCAAAATCTACTGTTTTGTTCATTAATTGTTTGATTCCACCACCGGAACCAATCGATTGATAGTTAATCTTCACGCCGGTACTGGCATTGTAATCGCTGAACATTTTGGAATAAAGAGGATAGGGAAAACTAGCTCCTGCACCCAATAATTCCACATCGCTGGCCTGAGATTTTGTTGCTGATTTTGATATCGGCAAAAAAGCACTGGATAATACTCCTACAAAAGCCATGATTGCAAGAATGTAAACTAATCTGATTGTTTTCATAAATTTCTATTTTTAATTTTAAATATTTACTGAATCATTAATTTTAAGTAACTATCGCTGATTTACCTGAAAATATAGTTAACTGTCAGACGAAAAGCAAGGTCGTTGCTCTTTGCGCTGAGGTGGTTAACATCCGAGTACCTGTTATTAAACATGTCGTACCATACATTGGGAATAAGATGAACGTTTTTAACCGGTGCGAAATCAAGTCCGGCCAATACGAATGATTCGGTATTTATCCCAGTATAAGAAGCTGCGTACACATTGTTTACGTTAAATTTGCTATCAGGATTATAATAATCGTAACGTGCTACATATGCTAGTTTGCTGCTTATTGTGCCTCTTACGTAGACTGAAATTCCGGATGCATCCGCATCAACAATATCCTGTGAAAGTGATGGAGCTGGTTCTGTGTAAACTGTATTGTTCTTCTGGACTTGCTCAAACCCTTCTACTCCCATTGTGAAATTTTTGCCCTGATAAGCTAAAAATGCTTTGTAGGTTGTTTTCATTTTCTTATACGGGAAGATTTGAGACCATTCGTTATCGGCGCCAAGATCCAATAATATTTTTTGATCAAGGAATTTTACATATACATCACCATAGACCTTTTTGAATTTATCAGCTTCCGGTTTAGCACCGCTACCATTGCCGACCATAAGGTTGTAACCAAAATCACCTTTGTCGTTAAGTTTACCTTGCAAACTTATGCCAACATCATTTGAACCGCCAATCTTACGCATATCCATAATAGTTTTCTCAAGTGAACGATATCCCCAAACTGATTCTGATGTGGTAGCAAATGTTGGCGTTGACATTTGTCCTATTACCAGATCTGAATTATGAAAAATATTTTTCCACCTTATGTTGGCAGCCTTAATATAAAATGCACGATAGCCATCTGAAGTGAATGTTGAACTTTCGTAAGCCAACAATAACTGAGTTGAAAATTTCTCGCTAATATTATAGTCATACCCGAGATAAATCCTTCTAAACTCAAAGGATGTAAAATCTTTAGCAGTGCTGCCATACTGGGTATTTGTCATGCCAAGTGAATTTGTGTGACCCTTATATAAAAAGTCCCCAAATGCATAACCCCATAATTTGCCAGATGGTTTAAATTCAATCTTAGTCTTGGTAGTGTCATTCTGGCCAAAAGAACTTAAAGTCAGCGTAAAAAGAAGAATAAAAATTAGTTGTTTTTTCATTTTTTTGGTATTAGGTTTAACTTGAGTTTTCATGTTACAAAAGTGATGTTTCATTATTACAGCCCTGTTGCAAACAGATTAAGTAATTGTTACAAATAGCAAATATGCTATTGCCTTATATGATAATAAGTTATAAAAACCGGGCACATTAAATGAATAATTTCCTATATTCCAGGCTGAATAAAAAAATCTAAGAATACTTATGAATAATAAATGGCTTCATTGGACCTCAGAGCTACAGTCAATTGCTCAGGCAGGGTTAACTTTCAGTAATGACAGGTATGATCTTGACAGGTATGAAAAAATAAGGACCATAGTGGTTGAAATACTCCATGAGTATACAGAAATTGACCATAAAAAAATCAAGGACCTTTTTGCTTCCGAAACAGGTTACCAGACACCAAAAGTGGATATCAGGGCTTCTGTTTTCCGGGACAATAAAATCCTTATGATTAAGGAGAAAGTCGATGGTGCGTGGGCATTACCAGGCGGGTGGGCTGATGTAAATACTTCGGTGAGTGAATCAGCAATCAGGGAATGCAGTGAGGAGGCGGGAGCCGTTGTTAAGCCAAAGCGAATCATTGCAATACATCTGGCTAACAAACACAATAAGCGTGATTTCCCATTTACAATTTATAAGATATTCGTTGAATGCGAACTTGTGGAAAATTGTTTTAAGGAAAATACTGAAACTCTTGATGCACAGTTTTTTGAAGCTGATATGCTTCCTGAACTTTCTTTCGAAAGAAACACTCCCGAGCAAATCAAAATGTGTTTTGAAGCTAAAAAATGTGAAGTATTCGAGACGGTCTTTGATTGATAAGTTTTAATTAAAATTTTATATTGTGACATGCCATGGCATGTCACTACCTGAAAACATTAAAGGAATGGTAGGGCCACACCATGGTGTGGCCATCAAGCAGTTTTAATTATAATTTTCAATTATTCAGATAAATATATTTTTCCTGGTACTCTGTAACAGAGCCGATAACCTTCGAATTTAACAGACCGGCTTTTAATAAATCCTTAAGGATTTCACGTGCTTTATCAGGCGGAGCAGAGAACAAAAGGCCCCCCGATGTCTGGGCATCGAAAGCGATCATTTTCAGATTATAATCGAGATCAGATGCAAATTCAATATTTTTCTCTGCATATTCAAGGTTATGGAATGAGGCTCCCGGGATGCATCCCTCATCTATAAGCTGATATGAACTGCCAATCAGTTGAACATCCTTCATATTAATCGTTAAAGATACCTTGCTTGATCTAGCCATTTTAAGGGCATGACCGGCAAGACCAAAACCGGTAATATCGGTTGCTCCTATGATATTATACTTTTTCATCACCTCTGCCCCCGTTTTATTAAGAAGTTTCATTAACCTTTTGGCCTCAGTGAGATCATCGTCAGATACCATACCTAATCTATGTCCTGCAAGAATAATACCCGTTCCTATGGGCTTTGTAAGTATCAGTGAATCACCTGGTCTGGCGCCTGCATTTGTTATTACTTTTTCAGGATGAATATACCCGACTACTGCGAGACCGTATTTAGGAGGAAAATCATCGATGGTGTGTCCGCCGATAATCCTCACTCCTGCTTCAGTAGCCTTGTCAAATCCACCTTTCAGAATGTCTGCATAAGCCTCCATCGGTAACTTTCCAGCAGGAAACATCATAATATTGAGGGCAAGCACCGGATCTCCTCCCATTGCATATACATCGCTTATTGAATTGGCAGCTGCTATCTGTCCGAACTCATACGGATCGCTACAGACAGGAGGGAAAAAGTCGGTAGTCAGAACGAGAGCAAGATCATTATTGACCTTGTAAACACCTGCATCATCATGAGTATCAATATCGACCAGTATATTCGGATCTTTGGGCAAAGGAAGATATTTAAGGATCTCCTCAAGTTGCTTCGGTGATATTTTTGCCGAACAACCACCATATTCAACCATTTGAAGAAGGTCAACTTTCATATTCTTTCAGCTTTTTCTCAGGGTTTTATAACGTTCCCCGCAGAAGCCATTACTTCTGCAATTGAGTACATATTACTCAGTGTTCCAACAACTATACTTTTCTCAAGTTTATAATAGTTCACACATGTAGCACAAAGATGTATCTCAACCCCCATTTTCTCGAGATCTTTAATATGTTCTATAACCGGAGAATCTTTAATAGCCAGGTTAACTCCCTTGTTATAGAAAACCATATGTTGAGGTAATTTATCAAGATCTTTTAATGCTTTAATAAAGTTACTTATCAACAGGTGTCCAAGCTCATCATCACCATCTCCCATTTTATCAGAGGTAATTGCCACAACATAATTTCCTTTTTCGAAATGAGATATTGCAGGAGCACAATAATCTTCTGCTTTGGTCTCAACAATGTCCCCGTTTATTCTCGTAACGGTGAGAGTCCAGATCCCTTCTGATTCATTAACCTGTAAATCAGCTTTATTATCTTTGAGAAAACGTCTTAAATTATCGAAAGAAGTTTTGTTATCAGTCAGCACTATGAAAGATTCCCCGGGAACGGTTTCCTTCAGAGCTTTCTTTGCGGCAATCAATGGTGCAGGACATAATTGTCCTTTTGTATCTACAATTCTCATATATTTGAAATAAAAACGAACTGCAAAAGTACTAAAGAAAAGTTGAAATGTTGAAAAGCTTGAATAGTCCTGGAGTCTTGATGTCTTGAAATATTGAAGACTTATAATATCTGGCAATGCTGATATTACTTCGTGACCTATGTATAAGCCTTTGTGTGCTTTGTGGTTAATGGACTTTATAAATAATTAACTTACCTGAATTTTTGTACCTTTACCTCATAGTAATGACCTGTTAATCATATTATTTTTAAATATGAAAAGAATTGTCATTTTTTCTTTGCTTCTGGTTATGATAATGGGAACTAATTCATTATCTGCACAAAATTTGTCAAATAAAAATATTTTACCTGGTTCATGGCTTGGTAAGCTTTCAACCAATGGGATTGATCTCCGGTTAGTTTTTAATCTCAGATTAAACGGGAAGGACAGTCTTAGTGCTACCTTAGACAGTCCTGATCAGGGAGCAAAAAATATACCTGTAGGCAAAGTCATTTCAGAAGGTAAGAAACTGACGATTAAAGCTCCTGCCCTTATTGGAGAGTATACCGGAACGATTACCAGTGACTCA
>Ga0265316_10004072_pt1 | contig 14622 bp, 17 predicted proteins | sample 4522metaG_FD_202092 | JGI IMG/M metagenome (GOLD analysis project Ga0265316, IMG submission 202092) | Rhizosphere microbial communities from Carex aquatilis grown in University of Washington, Seatle, WA, United States - 4-5-22 metaG | ecosystem: Host-associated > Plants > Roots > Rhizosphere >...
CTCCTCACAAATACAAAGTTCCTTAGGTAGTCCACACGTCGGGCAAATCCCACCAATCATTAGTCACTATTTTTACGTTTCTCTTTATTTATTACTTGGCATTGAACTGACCGAATCCGGCGTATTCCGGCAAAAAAATGGGAAATGCGCGGGATCTGTGCATAGTGAACCCCGGTTTATCTCACCCGGCAGCATCCACATGAGTATCTGTTTTTATGATCCGTGCATACACTATACCGGACGATATGTCGTTGTTTGTGGTGGGCTCTGCATCTCACGTGGGAAAAAGCGTCACCGTCGCTGCCATCTGCCGCTGCCTGGTCCGGCGCGGAATGACGGTCGCACCATTCAAGTCCCAGAACATGAGCCTGAACTCGTATGTCACCCTGGACGGGGGCGAGATCGGCATCGCACAGGCAATGCAGGCCGTGGCGGCACGGCTGGTCCCGCAGACCGACATGAACCCGGTCCTCCTTAAGCCCAAGGGCGACTGCATCTCGCAGGTTGTGCTGAACGGCCGGCCCTACAAGGATATCCCGATCACGGAATATTACCGGGAAACACCGCAACTCCTGGAACAGGTACTTGCCGCGTACGGGCGGCTGAAGGCGGAATATGGGCAGGTCGTGGTGGAAGGCGCGGGCGGGGCGGCGGAACTGAACCTGTACGACCGGGACATCGCAAATACCCTCCTTGCACAGCGGCTCCGCATCCCCCTCATCCTCATTGCCGATATCGAGCGGGGCGGAGTGTTTGCGCAGATCTACGGGACGATCCAGCTCCTTCCGGCGGAACTCCGCCCGCTCGTCCGGGGGATCATCATCAACAAGTTCCGGGGCGATCCCTCCATCTTCACCCCGGGGATACGGAAGATCGAGGAGCTCTGCGGCGTCCCGGTGCTGGGTGTGGTGCCGTATTTTACTCTCGCCCTGCCCAGCGAGGACTCCCTGTCCATCGGCGACAAGAGGGCCGGTGGCGGCAGCGTGCGGATCGGCGTGATCCGGCTACCCCGGATTGCCAATTTCACGGATTTCGAGCTGCTCGAGCAGTTCGCCGCGGTTGAGTATGTCATGCCCGGCGCATCGCTGGATGCGTATGACTGTCTCATCATCCCCGGGACGAAGAACACGATCGATGATCTCAACCATATGAGGGAGACCGGCACGGAACGGGAACTCAAAAAGGCGCGTGCCCGTGGCATCCCCGTCATCGGGATCTGCGGCGGGTACCAGATGCTCGGGACGACCCTGATCGATGCCGGGTTCGAGTCCGCGGCCGGGACGTACCGTGGTCTCGGGCTGCTGGACTGTGCCACGCACTTTACCTCGTACGAGAAAACGACAGCACAGGTGACGAGGGAGGCGCGGCCAATCCCCCCGATCCTCTCCGCCATGGGGACCGTCACCGGCTATGAGATCCATATGGGTGTCTCGGAACCGGGGAGCAGCCGGGAGGCCCTTCACGGGGACGGCCTGGTGAGCGACGACGGCCTGGTCTTTGGCACCTATATGCACGGTTTGTTCCAGAACCCGTCCGCTGCAAATGCGCTCCTCTCGTACCTGCACCGGAAGAAGGGCCTGCCCTTCGAACCGATCCCGCTCACGGCTGCTGACCCGTATGAGGCGCTCGCGGACCTGTTCGAGAAGTATGTCGATATGGATGCAGTCGAGGCGCTGGCCCGGGACGAGTAGCCGGTTAGAAATATCAGCTGATGAGATTCGTAATGCTGTGGAATCCCTCTCCCTGGCGGTCGGCGCATTTCACGGCATCGGCTTTTGTATAATCCACCCGGTCGGTCACCCGGCATTTCGTGCAGTAGGCGAGTGCCGGCGATTTCACGAATTTCCCGCCTACGCGGAACTCCCGGCTGTGGGTGCAGAACCCGCAGTTCTCGAGCGGCTCCTTCTTCTCCGGAAGGCACTGGACCTTCCCCTTCGAGGCAGGCAGGATGCGATAGTCTTCGTCGGTCATGATCCTCTCCCTTTGTACCGGAGTATTACTCACGGGATCATATAAAATGGGGGAACCGGCCCAGGTTTAAAAAAGCATTATCCTTAAACCATACCGGAACGAAAACAGTTGTACCATGAAGGTGTGTATTATGTGCGGGGGGGAAGGCACCCGGCTCCGCCCGCTCACATTCGAACGGCCAAAACCCTGCATCCCCATCGTCAACCGTCCCTCCATCCAGCACCTCGTCGCACACCTCACGAACCTCGGGTTCCGGGAAGTGGTGCTCACCCTCGGCTATATGGGAAAAGCGATCGAGGAAGCGCTCGGTGACGGGTCGCTCTTCGGCGCCGAGATCACGTACGTCCATGAGAAGACCAAACTCGGGACTGCCGGCAGCGTGAAAAATGCGCAGCAGTACCTCGACGGGCAGGACTTCCTGATTGTCGGCGGCGATCATGTCACCGACCTGAACGTGCTGGAGTTCTACCGGACGCACCAGAAAGAGAAGGCAACGGTGAGCATCGGGCTGATCTCGATTGACGACCCCGGGGAATACGGTATTGCCGAGATCGATGTCGGGTATGAGATCAAACGGTTCAAGGAGAAACCCTCGCCCGGCGAGATCTTCTCCAACCTCGCGAGCACAGGGATGTATGTTTGCAGCCCCGATGTTTTCGATTACATTCCTGCGGGTGTCAAATACGATTTTGCCAGGGACCTCTTTCCCCGGCTGATGGAAGAAGGCCATGCGCTGAAAGGCTGGCTTGCGCGGGGGAACTGGACGGATGTCGGGAGCCCCCATTCCCTGAGGCAGGCGGAGCGGTGGAAACTCCAGGGTATTAATTTCACCGATATCATCGGCGACCTCTCGATGCATGGCGCACAGGTCCAGGGACCGGTCCAGCTCGGAGGTTCGATCACGCTCGGGAAGAACACCCGGGTCATCGGCCCTGTTGCCATCGGCACCGGTACGACGATTGGTGATAATGTGCTGATCGGTCCCTACACGAGCATTGGCGAAAAATGCATCCTGCGGAACAACGTGAAGGTCTTTTCGTCTTCGCTCTACAACCGGGTAATCATCGGTGCGAACAGCACGATATCCGGCAGCATCATGGACAACGACACCCATATCGGGGAGTACTGCAGTATCGAGAACGATACCGTGATCGGCCCCCGTGTCGTCCTTCGGGACCATGTGGTCGTCCACTCCAAGACCCGGCTCTGGCCGGAGGTCGTGGTAACGGACGGGACCGTTGTGAAAGAGCACGTGCTCAACGAGAAGTACGACCTGCGGTATGACGGGTCGTAAGGTCTGAGATACTCTTTTCTCTAAAAATTTTTTCTGCAAGAATAGTGCGGTTGGACCCGTTGAGCGAACGTCCGATATCCCACTCAGTACCCTGAAAAAAGGTAATACGGCACTATCGCATTTTGGGGCGCCACAGCGGTGGGGGCGAGCCGGAGGCGAAGCCCCCTGGAGCTTCGATGTTCTTTTTTTTAAAAGCCCGTATAGCATCAAACGAAAAAAAAAATAATTGGAAATAATCTCGTCAGCCCCTCTTCACCAACGAACAGGTCGTGAGACCTGTGAGTGGAAAAGAGAGTCATCAGACTCTCTTGACCAGCCTGTGCGTGATCGCCACGAGCGGGTGACGGGCATAATCGAGCACCTGCACGTCGTCCAGGGTCTTCAGGTTCATTGCGTGGGCCGTGCGTTCCATGCCGAGCTCGATGTCCTCCCGGATCTCAATGATGTATGCGTCGAGCGCCGTGATCCCGAGTTTCTTGGCCGCTACCGCTCGGTGATGGCCGTCGACAAGAATAATACGGCCCGGGCGTTTCACCACAATGATCGGCTCGGCAAGTCCCTTCTTGATCTCGTAGATCCGGCCCTCCAGCTCGTCCTCGTAGATCTTCGACTGGGTAGGCAGGAGGTCCCTGACCGGCACCGTCCCCCGGTCGAGTGTGGGGTCCACATTGTAGAGCTTCTTGAGCGTGCTCATGAAGTTGAAGACCTTCTCTGGTGATACATGCTCGATCTGCGAACGGATCACATCGGAATTGGAGATGATGCCCAGCAGGTTGTTCTTCTCGTCCACGACGGGCAGTTTCTGGATCCCGCTCCGGAAGATGACGCGGGCTGCATCGTTGATATCCATCTCCGGATCTGCGACGATGAGGTTCGCGGACATGACCTCTTCGACCGGAGTTTCCGGCTGGATGAACAGCAGGTCGCGGGCCGAGATGTAGCCGACAACCATATTTCCGTCCACCACCGGGAAACCATCGTGGTGGGTCTTCTGGATCTTATCGATGACGTCCTTTGCGGTACCATGCAAGTCGACGCTGACGACGTCATAGGTCATATAGTCCTTGACCTTCTTCTTGTCCATCAGTACAGCTTTACAGCGCCCTGAACATTAAATACATTGGTAAAAATCCAAAAAAGGATGGCCCTCACGGCGGCCCCTGTTCGTTTATTCGATCCCGGTACGGCTTTTTCCGGTCAGTTTCGCTTTTTTAAAGATCACTTCAGGGACTCCGTTCCGGAAACTTGCCCTCGCAAATGGGTTAACCTTAAGTTACTAATCATTTATTATAAATATTGCCATAATCTCCCGCTCAATCGGAATAGTTTATACTGTGCGGTTACGAAGTAGTAAGGAGGATCGTTATCTATGGGTGATAAAAAACAGAAAGAAGCATCACAAAAACGATGGAAAAAAGTTCTCTTCATCATCGCCGCAGTGCTCTTTGTCGTTGTCATGGTGGTCTCGTCCATGGGATCGCACTGGATCACCGGGCTTGCCCCGGTCAAGGCAGGAGATGCGGTCGTGATCGATTATACCATCTACGATGCAGCAGGCAATCCCGTCGTGACCACCAGCCAGGAGTTGTACAAACAGTACAGCACCAACGGGTCAATCATGTATGCGAAACAGATCTCCCTGACTGCCAACCAGTCGCTGAAACAGGCCATCTACCCGATACCGGTCTATGTGGCTCAAACGGGAAGCTATGAGGGGTTTGCGCTCTACAATCCGGAGTACAACGCGATCAGCAATGCAGTTGTCGGCATGAGGACCAGTGACAAGAAACGGGTTGACCTGACGTCCGGTACTTCCATGGTCAAGCTGTTCTCCCCCGAAACCCTGCAGGAAGGCAAGATCAATATCAGCTCCCTTCAAACCGGGGACGTCCTTGCGATGGGGGTATCGGAATCTTACAATGCATCCGCATCCAACACCTCTGCCACGTATATCCGGCTCGCGGAAGTGGCCCGGATATCAGATGCAGGCGCTGTGATTGATTTTGGCTACCCCTACGCTGATATCACGCTCACCTCCTTCACCAGCAGCTGATACCCGGACCATATCCTTTTTATCGCCGGGACCAATTCCTGTTCATGGCTCTTCGTGTACTCTGCTTTTTCCAGCCGGGATGTATGGGCTGCATGGAACAGGCGCCGATTAATGCGGAAGTGACAAAAAAGCTCGGTATTCCCATCGAGGAAATCGACGCGATACAAAAGCCGGACTATATCGGCGAATATCAGCTGAAAGCAACACCCACCATCCTTGTGCTTGTGGATGGTGCGATAAAAGAGCGGTTTGAAGGCGTTGTCCAGATCGAACAGCTGGAATCCACCCTCATAAAATACCTATGATCGGACGCCATAGATCCGCTTGATGCGGTGGGCGACAGTCTTCCATCCCTCTTTCCGCATCAGCGGTCCGTCCCGGAGTTTGAGGTGCGAGATCCGGAACCTCTTCCCGGAAGCCACGTACATGTCGTTGACAACAAACGGCTGCTCGCCGTCGCACTCCATGTAGACCGGGATCGTCTTCCTGCCATCGTGAATGGAGACCTTCACCACGACGTTCTCGATCGCGCGGGTCCAGAGGGTCGTGATATCGGGGGCCTTCGCCCTGTCCACTCTTTTTTCGCCGCACTCGATCGAGGTCACTTCGACACCGAAGACATCATCGCCGCATTCGGCAACGAGGTGGTCGTCCACGCTGCATTCGTCCTCTTCCGCAAGCTCGATCCCGCAGACCCGGGAAGTACCTTCGCGGGATACGATGGTTTTGATCATGAGCGCCTGGGGCTCGCGTTCTTTGGGGATCCGTTGGTGATGGCCGCAGGTTGTGCACCGGATGAGCAGGTCGCGGGACTCGGCGACCAGCTCGTGCTCGGTCTCGTCTTTGCACTCGGGGCAAATGGCGGTGATAAACATTGAATATCAATGGCAACCCTCACATGATATAGATAGTGACCCTCCCAACCTTTATCGTAAAACAAAAAATTTTATGAAGGTTGGACTTGTTCCAGACGCTGCGTGGTATCATGGAGGTGCAGGAGTTCATACGGTGCCGGGGACACCCGATGGTCCTCGGTACTCATCCGACGACGTTCGAGGTGACCCGCGAGGACCACCTGACGGAGAACGGCAACTGCATCATCGGGATCGCGGCGGATAAGGGCTGCGCCGGGTTATCTGCAGCGTTCAGGGCCGTTCTTGCCCGTGACGATACAGTCTTGCTGACAAGGTTGGAATGCGGGGGTGTGGTTGCCGGGATCACGTCCCGGGGCTCTGCCCGCATGACCCTCGATCATCCGTCCGATATGGTCTGGCGCCGGAGCACGTTTGTCTGCGGGCGCACTATCGGGATCCACTCGGACAAGGTCGCGGCGACACTTCCGATAGAGCTGATCCGGAATCTGGGTTTGGGAAAAGAGATGCGTGTGACCCTGACCGCTACTTGTCCCGGCTGAGGGTCGTGATCTTCACTTCCGCTTCGGCAAGCATTCCCTCGCACTGCTTCACGAGGGCTGCTCCCTGCTCGTAGAGAGTCATACTCTCGTCGAGGCTCGTGTTCCCGTCCTCGATCTTGCCGATGATCTTCTTCAGCTGTTCGATCTTTGCTTCATAGGTTTCCGTCATTGGTCCACACGCTCCACGTTCACGAGGCTGTTCCCGTCATAAAACCGCAGCTTCATGCGATCGCCCGGTGCGATCGCATTCACGCTCCGCACGATCGTGCCGTTTTTCTCTGCCACGCAGTACCCCCGGGCCAGTACCGCGAGCGGGCTCCCTCCTTCGAGTGCGGTCTTCATCCCGGCAAGGAGCAGCCGTTCACGGTCGAGCCGGGTGGATAGCCCCCGTTCGAGCCGGTCGGCGAGATCGGCTATGGCAGTCTTCCGCTCGTCGAGCTTCCGGAGGAATCGCCCGGGGCGGAGACGGTCCCGGAGGCTCTCAATCTCCTCCTTCGCCCATGCAACCCTTCCCAGCAGGGCGGTGTCCATCCTGATCCGCAGTTCCTGCATCTGGATGCACAGGACATTCCGGTCCGGAACGACCAGTTCGGCAGCAGCGGAGGGTGTGGGTGCACGGACGTCGGCAGCCAGGTCGGCAAGCGTGACGTCCACTTCGTGTCCGATGGCGCTGACCACCGGCACCGGGCTCGCCGCGATCGCCTTCACCACGTCCGGGTGGTTGAACGGGAAGAGGTCCTCGAAACTTCCTCCCCCGCGTGCCACGATTACGACGTCAACGAGTCCGGCGAGCCGCCGTATCGCTGCCGCGATCTCGCCATGCGCCTCTTCGCCCTGGACGGCTGTCGGGGAGATAATAATCTCCACCGGGAACCGACGCCCGATAACGTTCCGGATATCGTGGATCACAGCACCGGTCTCCGATGTGACGACCCCGATCCTCCCGGGAAAGAGCGGGAGCGGGCGTTTCCGCTCGGCCGCAAACAGGCCTTGTGCCGCAAGTTCTTTCTTCCACTGCTCGACGAGCAGGTATTTTTCCCCGAGGCCGGCCTTCTCCATTCCCCGGACCTGCAGCTGGTAGGTACCGTGCGGGGCATAAACGGCGACCGAGCCGGAGACCACCACCTCCATCCCCTCTTCCGGGATGAACGCGAGCCGCTCCGCGTCGGACCGCCACATCACGCACTTGATGACCGCCGCAGTGCTGCCACCCCCCTTCTCAGAGAGCGAGAAATACCGGTGCCCCCGGCCATGGTGCTTGTAGTTCGTGACCTCTCCCCGCACCCGGATGTCCTGCAGCCGGGGGTCGTCGAGGAGCCCGGTGATGATCTCCGAGAGCTCGGAGACCCGCAGAGGCGTGTTTTTTCCTGCCGAAGGCTCGTCCGGGGTGCTGAACCAGTCCATCAACAATTATTAGGTGAAAACCGCATATCAAATAGTACTACCATGGTGGCATTTTCCGTCGCAAGCATGTTCTTCCACGAGTACACCCTCCCGGAGATCTTCTCGTTCGTCTCCCGGTCCGGTCTCGATGGGATCGAGTTCTGGCTGGAGACCCCCCACTTCTGGCTCCGGGACCTGCCCGTGGACGAAGTGATCGCCTGCCGGAAAGCACATCCGGAACTGACCACCTTCACCGTGCACGCCCCCATTCTCGATCTCAATGCCTGCTCCATCAACCCGGAGGTGGCGAAAGTATCGGTGGAATACGCAGTCCGGTCCCTTGAGATCGCCGGGAAGATGGGCGCGGGCGTTTTCACCGTCCACCCCGGGCGGAGGACCGCAAAACGCCCCCCGGGCGAAGCGGATTTCGCCCGGTTCAGCCACTACATCGGTGTCCTCCGGGAGGCGGTGATGCGGGACTCGATCCGGGTCTGCATGGAGAATATGGAACCAAAGGTCAACTCGCTGCTCTGCTCGCCCGAGCGGATGCGCGAACTCCTTGACGACGAGCCCTGGCTCTTCTTCACGCTGGACGTGTCCCATGCGATGTCGAAGTCGGATGAAGAACCGATCCGGTACATCGAACTCTGCCACGACCGGCTCGTGAACGTGCACATCAGCCGGGCAGAAGGTAAGATCCTGCACCTGCCGCTTGCAAAAAACCCGGTCATCGCGCGGGTCATGTCATCCCTGCGGGAACATGGTTTTACCGGCAGCCTCACGCTCGAGATCGAAGACCTGAATTTCGGCAGGCCATACTCGTCCGGCGAGAAGATTGACCTGCTCGCGCAGGACTGCCGTTTCATGCACAACTGCATGGACTAAAGCGCTGGTTTTATTAAATTCGCTCCCGAATAGAGTAGTGAAATTCCCCGCAGGAAGCGGGAAAGATATGCGTGCACCCGCACGTTGTGAAACCCGATGATCCAGGACGCCGTTGAAATTTTTCTTTTCATCCTCTGTGTCCTTCTCTCCGCATTTTTTTCCAGTTCGGAAGTCGCCCTTATCGGTATCACCCGTGCCAAGGTCCGGACGCTTGTCAATGACGGCCGTCCGGGGTCGAAGGCGGTTGCAGCGTTGAAAGAGTCCCCCGAGCATCTCCTGATCACCATCCTGATCGGCAATACGGTCGTCAATATCTCTGCTGCAACGATCGCAACCGCGATCGCGATCCAGCAGTTCGGTGACCTCGGGGTCGGCATCGCCACTGGTTTTGTCGTGATCGTTCTCCTCATTTTCGGCGAGATCGGCCCGAAGATCTACGCGGCCCGGGCCTCGGACGACTTCCCTCTCACCGTCGCTCCGGTCGTCCTCTTCCTCTCCCGCATCTTCTCCCCGGTCATCTGGCTCGTGGAACGGCTGAGCCCGACATTCGGGATCGGTAAGGAAGTCTCCGAACCCGCGGTCACGGAAGAGGAGATCAAGGAGTGGATCGATGTCGGCAAGGAAGAGGGAACGATAGAGCAGGGCGAGCAGGACATGCTTTACTCGGTGCTCGAATTCGGCGACACTCCGGTCCGCGAGATCATGACGCCCCGGGTCGACGTGATCCTGATGGAGGACACCGTGACGTTCGAGGAGGCGATCCGGATCTTCAACGAGACGGGTTTTTCGCGGATCCCGGTCTACCATGACCGCATCGATAATATTACCGGCATCCTGAACGTCAAAGATGTCTTCTCCGCCATGGTCTCCCACCGCACGACTTCGACAATAAAAGAGATCATGTTTGATCCCATGTTTGTCCCGGAGACCAAGAAGATCGATGATTTGCTGAAGGAACTTCAGGTCCATCGTGTGCTGATGGCGATCGTGATCGACGAGTACAGCAGCTTTGTCGGAATCGTGACCGTAGAGGATATCCTCGAGGAGCTCGTGGGCGATATCATGGATGAATACGACAAGGAGGAGCCGGAGGTGCAGGAACTTTCGCCTGGCGTCTTTGTTGTCGACGCCCAGATGTGGGTCGACGATATCAACGAGCGGATGAACCTCGGGCTGCCGACCGATGAGGCATACGAAACGATCGGGGGGCTCATCATTGACCGGCTCGGCCATCTCCCCCAGCACCCGGGCGAGAAGGTGGAGATCGAAGAGGGCAGGGTGACGCTTGTGGTCATGCAGATGCACGGGCGGCGCATCGTCAAGGTGAAAGTCGTTGTCCGGGCGGGGAACGGGAACGGGGCAGGACCGGCCTGAACCGGTATCTGGCGTGAAGGGAGCAGAATGATGAAAAAACGTATTGCAGTCCTCGCATCCGGCAGGGGTTCGAACTTCCAGGCCGTGATCGATGCGATCGCCACGGGAAAGATACCCGCGAGCTGCGTCGCGCTTATTACGGACAACCCGAAAGCCTACGCGATCGAGCGGGCAGAGATGGCAGACATCCCGGTAAAGGTAATCGATTTCGCAGCCTTCCCTTCACGGGAGGCATACGACCGGGCCCTGCTCGCCGCGATGCAGGAAGCCCGGGCCGATCTCTTTGTCCTCGCCGGGTACATGCGCATCCTTGCGCCTTCCATTGTGAAGGCATTTCCGGGGAAGATGGTGAACATCCACCCGGCCCTCCTCCCGAGCTTTACCGGCCTGCACGCCCAGCGCCAGGCAGTGTTTCACGGGGTAAAAGTCGCGGGGTGCACGGTGCACTTCGTGGACGAGAGCCTGGACGGCGGGCCCATCATCCTCCAGACGTGCGTCCCCGTCCTTGACGACGATGACGAGGACACCCTTGCCGACCGGATCCTTGACCGGGAGCACGAGTGCTTCCCCGAAGCAATCCGGCTCTTCTGCGAGGACCGGCTGGAGATCGCGGGACGGAAGGTCCTGGTACGCCGGTAGCGCGGTCATTTTTTCTGCGCTTCAAGAACGAGGTTGTACGGTTCCCTGGTACGGCCGGTCACGCTCATGGTGACAGTCCTTTTTTCACCCGGCATCATGAAGAGAATCGTTGTTGATTTGGCGACCACGGTTTCACTTGATGCATTGACCAGTTCCGCGTTCACGCCCACATTGCCGCGGGTCCCCTCGTTCGTCACTGTACTGGTCATGACAAAATTCTGCGTCCCGTCGGGTAACGGTACAGATGAATACTGTGCGCCGGTGACGACAGGTCTGGGGAACCCCGGGCAGATCGCGGGAATGATGAGAAAAAACCCGATCGTGATGAGGGCCCCGAACACGACGGCAATCTCTGTGCGCGTGCCTGCCCGTATCATGGTACCTCACCTCTGGTTAGACCGGTGTTCTGTCATTAATGTATGCATTTGCTGACCGTTTCCGCTGCGGTGGTTTCCTGAAACGTCCGGACCTGAAGATTAATATCCGGGACGCTGATAGTATACCACAAACGGGAGCCGGTGCAGGGGCCATGAAAGAGAAATCCAAAAACCCGGCAACAAAGAAGATCGCACGGGAACGGATTAGTGTACTGTTCGGGCAGGCACGGGAAGCATTCGCGGCACACCCCGAACGGAGCAACCGTTACGTGGAACTTGCCCGGAAGATTGCGATGCGCCAGCGGGTCCGGATCGACCGGGAACTCCGGCACCAGTACTGCCACCACTGCTACGCATTCCTCGTCCCGGGCAGCAATATGCGGGTGCGGGTGCACCGGGGCAATGTCGTGGTCACCTGCCGCTCCTGTAACAAGAAGACACGATATCGCGTGGTGAGACCGGATGCCGGAACCGAAAGATAATTCAATGCAGGACCTCAAGCCGACCGTCTGGATCGGGAAGCAGGGATGTACGGGCACGATGATCGACGAGATCGTATCCCAGCTTAAGAAGCGCACGCTGATCAAGGTCAAGTGGCTCCAGAACACGGAAGTCGACCCGGAGGCAGTCGCCACGCAGGCAAAGGCCCGGCTCGTCGAGGTACGGGGCAGGACGATGGTGCTTGCCGATAAGGGCAGGGCACCGGGGAGTCCCGGACCTGCGGTAAAAGCCCCCGCGAAAGTCACTGCAAAGGCGGAAGCGAGGGCTTCCGTAGGGGCCCCGGCGAGAAAGACTTCCCGGCCTCCCGCACGATCCGCGGAGAAACCCCGGGTACGGGCTCATGGGAATGCGGCGTCAACGGACCCGGCCCGGGCCATGGCCAGATCATCGTCAAGATCCACGACAAGATCCCCGGTCAGGACTACGGCCAAACCCATGGGGAAGTCTCCGGAGAAGGCCCCGTCCCGGGATGCCCGGAGCTCAAAACCGCGGCGAACCGGTTCGATGGGCCGGGCGAAGAAGTGAAGAACCAAACCGGTGGGAGGGCTCCCCGCCTCAGGGCCTCTCCGAGGCACGGCGGGGCAGAACGATTTTCGTATACCTTGTAAATTTTAATATTTTTTTCTGGAATACGTAACTGATCCGCTGCGGGGGCGACAGCATCCGTCATAATTGATGTTAGTTATCAGAACGCATGCAATAATATCCCTTTTTTCCAGAGTCAAAAAGAAATCAGCCTTTAAGAAAAATCCGCTCGGTATGATCCTTTTTGATATGATATCCTTCCCTCCAACCGATTCGTACACTGCCCGACCCCCCTACCCCGCCGAAACGGAACAACCCCTTTATTCATCCCGTAGAACTGCACGAATCCGACCCGGAAACCGGAGGAGCCTTGGGGGGTCGGGCGGTGTACTTTGGTATTGTATCGCCCGTGGTCAACAGATCCGGGGGAAAAATTCCGACGGTACCGGCTCGGATCACATCGTTTTGTTCGCACCGAAAGTACACCTCCCGATCCCCCTCTCCATGACTGCAACGACCGCGCCCGAAAGCGTGAGTATTCCGAAATAATTTCACCAGAGCAGAAAAATCAATTCTGATATTCATATATATCTAAAATCTAAATACACCCATGAATGGATCCCCCGGGAAAACCACAATGCCCTCGTATTGGCATAATCTTGCTGATTATCATCCTTTTTTTTATCGGTGTTGCGAATGCCGGAACCTCTGCGAACGGGACGTTTACCCTGGTTCAGAAAAACGTCAGTTTCGATAATGGGGTGAATTTTAGAAATTACGGTGTAACAGTTTTCAACGATAAACTTTGGATCATCGGTGGTGAAGCATTACGGGGTGGGAATTATTGTTATTCGGGTTCGTACTGTGGCGGAAGATGGATCTTACTGAGTGATGTATGGTCTTCCTCTTATGATGGGAAAACTTGGACGCTTGTAACGTCAAACCCCGGGTTCAGCCCGAGAAAAAACCCGGGGGTTACCGTTTTCAACAACCGTCTCTGGGTTGTGGGGGGGACAGATACAGAAAATTCCTGGTCATACTCAGGAACAAATGATGTCTGGTCATCCGCTGACGGGGTCCATTGGGAGCAGGAGACCGCAGACGCCGGTTTCAGTCCCCGGGGGGATCTGGGGCTGGTAGGATTCCATAACCGGCTCTGGGTAATTGGTGGGGGCAATCATACCGATACGGGTGGACGTGCCATACCGGGTGTTAATGCAATGACTGATGATGTCTGGTCATCTCCGGATGGACGTTCCTGGGTCCTTGAAAATGAACATGCAGGTTTTGGACCACATTTTGGTTATGGTGTTACTACATTTAATGATAAAATCTGGATGGTGGCCGGCCGTAGTGATATAACAAAAAAAACTGGTAATGGCATCGAATGGTTCGGTGGGGGTTCCCAGGATGTGTGGGCGACCTCCGATGGGAGGAACTGGACGCTGATTACGGATAATGCCCCCTTTGGCCTGGTAGAGTTTGCTCCTGTGGTTATATTTGCTAATAAACTCTGGATAATTGGAGGAGACAGGGACCAACAGATGGAATGCGGAGCTCCGGATCATTCCTGGTGCACTTCCCCCGAACATGACTGGGTCTGGTCGTCTCCTGATGGTGCGAACTGGACGCTGGAAATGAACCATACCGGGTATAGAGCCGGATATACTCCGGTTGTGGTATTTCAGGAAGGCATATGGAGCATCGGCAGGGACATCTGGTACCTGCCAGCGCAAAAAGATGTTTCAGGGCAGGAACTATCCGATTCCAATCAAAATTTTTCAGAACCGTCTCCATTATCCACACCATCAAACCTGTCTGCCGGGGTTCCTTATGAATCTTCAAACCAGGCTTCTCCATCGCCCCGGCCAACAAAATCCGCTACCAGCTTATTCCTCACATGTGCCAGTCTTCTGTTATCTGGTGCGCTGATCCTTGTGAAGAAAAATCGAAGAACAGAATAGATTGCAGACAACGGCACACACATCAGAAAAGGAATTTTCCTTTTTGTGTTGAAGCAACAGATAAGTAAGTTTTCAGATTTTGGAGACATATAGAATGCATCGAGATTCCCATCCGTCGGGGTTTCTGTCCTTGGAAACGTATAAGAACCTTCCTCACAAATAACATAAGACTGTTATTTCATTATTCAACAGTGAGGTAGTAGATGACAACAGTATACGATGTCCCCGCTGACCACATCATC
>Ga0265316_10004073_pt1 | contig 14621 bp, 10 predicted proteins | sample 4522metaG_FD_202092 | JGI IMG/M metagenome (GOLD analysis project Ga0265316, IMG submission 202092) | Rhizosphere microbial communities from Carex aquatilis grown in University of Washington, Seatle, WA, United States - 4-5-22 metaG | ecosystem: Host-associated > Plants > Roots > Rhizosphere >...
GACCGGGTATAGCTCATGGCCGCCTGCGCGGATTCCTGCATGACATCGCCCAACTTCCCCGTCGTCGTGAGCTTTCCCTTGCCGTCCATGATCTGGGCTTCGGTAGTTAGGATCTGGCCACCAACTTCGGTCCAAGCCAGCCCGACCGCCGCCCCGATCTCATTGCATTTATCGGCTTCCGTGTCCCGGAACTTCAGGGGGCCGAGGTACTCCGGCACCAGCGCCGCGGTGATCACGGCGCGCTCCGGCTGCGCCTGCTCTTTTCCGTCCGCGCCCGGGCCCATCGCGTTCACCGACCGCCGCGCCACCTTGCGGCAGATGTTGCCGATCTCCCGCTCCAGGTTGCGCACCCCGGCTTCCCGCGTGTAGTACTGAACCAGGGTCATCAGGCCCTCGTCGGTGAACTCCACCAGCTTGTCCGAGAGGCCCGTCTCCTTCATCTGCTTCTTCACCAGGAACCGCTTGGCGATCTCCATCTTCTCGAGTTCGGTATAGCCCGAGAGCCGGATCACTTCCATGCGGTCCTGCAAAGCCGGCGGCACCGTGTGCAGCACGTTGGCCGTGGCGATGAAGAACACCTGGCTCAAATCGTATTCCACGTCGAGGTAGTGATCCATGAACATGTAGTTCTGTTCCGGGTCCAGCACCTCGAGAAGCGCCGCCGAGGGATCGCCCCGGAAATCCATGGACATCTTGTCCACTTCGTCCAGCATGAACACCGGATTCCGCGTGCCCGCCTTGCGCATCATCTGGATGATCTGGCCCGGCAGCGCGCCGATATACGTGCGTCTGTGCCCGCGGATCTCAGCCTCGTCCCGCACGCCGCCAAGCGAGAGGCGGATGAACTTCCGCCCGGTGGCCTTGGCGACCGACATCCCCAGCGACGTCTTGCCCACGCCCGGCGCGCCCACAAAGCACAGAATGGAACCGCGCGGGTTCTTCACCAGCCGCCGCACCGCCAGGAATTCCAGGATCCGCTCTTTGATCTTCTCGAGGCCGTAGTGATCGGATTCCAGCACTTCCTCGGCGAACTTCAGGTCGCGGATCTCCTTCGACTTCTGCTTCCACGGCACCGCCAGCAGCCATTCCAGGTAGTTGCGCGAGACCGTGGACTCGGCCGACATCGGCGGCATGTTCTCCAGCCGCTTCAGCTCCGCGATCGCCTTCTCGAAGGCGTCCTTGGTCATCCCCGCGGTCTCAATCTTCTTCTTCAGCTCATCGATCTCGCTCTTCTCGCCGCGGCCCAGTTCCTTCTGGATGGCCTTGATCTTCTCGTTGAGGTAGTATTCCTTCTGCGCGCGCTCCATCTGCCGCTTCACGCGGCCCTGGATGGTGCGGTCGACGTTCAGCTTTTCGATCTCGATGTCAAGCAATTCGGCGACTCGTGTCAGCCGCTCGATGGGATCGAAGATTTCCAGCAGCTCCTGCTTCTCTTCGATGGTGAGCTGCAGATTGGCGCCGATCGTGTCCGACAGCTTCCCCGGATCGTCCACCCGGATCGCCGCGATCATGGTCTCGTAGTTCAGGTTTTGGCTGAGCTTGATGTACTGTTCGAAAAGCGTGGTGACGCGCGAAACCAGCGCTTCCAGTTGCGGCCCCGCGTCCACCTTGTAGTGCGCTACTTTCACCACCGCCCGGAAAAAGCCTTCGTCGTCGGTGACCGAGACGATCTTGCCCCGCTCGATGCCTTCCACCAGGACCTTAATGTTCCCGTCCGGCAGGCGCAGGCTCTGCACGATGTTGACGATCGTCCCGACGCTGTAGATCTCCTCCGGCCGCGGCTCGTCTGTCGAGGCGTCGTGCTGCGTGGCCAGGAAGATCCGTTTGTCCCCTCCCAGCGCCTCCTCCAGCGCGCGCACGCTCGAGTCGCGCCCCACCACGAACGGAGTCATCATGTGCGGGAAGATAACCACGTCCCGCACCGGCATCATCGGCAAACGTCTTGAATCCGACTTTTCCTTGGATGTAAGCATTTTTTGTCTTTCAATCGCCAGCCGGCGCTCGAAGATGCACCAGCCATCCCACTTCTTGCCTCGGGACCGAAATGCACCCCCCAGCTCACTTCGTGCTTCCGGCCTGTTGGGATTATGTCTCTAGAAACCAGGGACCGGCCCCACACGGGACCGTCTGCGAATGCCGCATACGGAAGAGAACAAGACGCCCCAGGAACGCCCTACCCAGCCTTCTCCAACAATGCCAGACTGATCTTCTGGGTCATCACCATCTCCTTAGTCACCAAAAACTCGCGAACTTTCTTGTATGACGGGAGATAGTACATCAGGTCCAGCATCAGATCTTCCAGGATCATGCGCAGGCCCCGCGCCCCAACCTTGCGCTCCATCGCGAGTTCCGCGATGGCCTCCAGCGCTTCGTCGCTAAATTTCAGTCTAACATTTTCGAACTCGAACAACCGCTGGTACTGCTTGATGATGGCGTTCTTGGGCTTGATCAGGATCTGCATCAGGGCAGACTTGTCCAGGTCTTCGAGAATCCCCACCACCGGCAGACGGCCGATGAACTCCGGAATGAACCCGAACTTGATGAGATCGACGGGCTGGATTCGCTCCAGCAGATCGATGTCCCGCTTGCCGGAATTGGCCACGTAGGGCTTGTTGCCGTCCGCTTCCGCCGCCAGGAAGCCCATCGATTTCTTGCCGACCCGGCGCGCGATGATCTTCTCGAGGCCGACGAACGCGCCGCCGCAGATGAACAGGATGTTGGTGGTGTCCACCGGCGTGAACTCCTGGTGCGGGTGCTTCCGCCCACCCTGGGGCGGAACATTCGCGATCGTGCCTTCCAGGATCTTCAACAGCGCCTGCTGGACTCCCTCGCCCGAGACATCGCGCGTGATCGACGGGTTCTCGTCCTTGCGGCTGATCTTGTCTATCTCATCGATGTAGATGATGCCGGTCTGGCACCGCTGCACGTCCCAGTCCGCGTTTTGCAGCAGGCGCAGGATTATATTTTCGACATCCTCACCCACATAGCCCGCTTCGGTCAGGGTGGTGGCGTCCACGATGGCGAACGGCACATCCAGGATCCGGGCCAGCGTTTGCGCCAGCAAGGTCTTGCCTGACCCCGTGGGGCCCATCAGTACGATGTTCGATTTGGCCACCTCCACATCCCCACTTCGCTGCTTGTTCATGTGGATGCGCTTGTAGTGGTTATAGACAGCCACCGCGAGCTTCTTCTTGGTGGCGTCCTGGCCGATCACGTACTGATCCAGGTATTCCTTCAGTTCCAACGGCTTAGGGAGTTTATGCGGGGCGGAATAGGGCGAATCGTGCCGGTCGTCTTCGAGGATCGAATTGCATACCGCGATGCACTCGTCGCAAATGTAAGCTCGCGGGTAATCGCTCGGCGAAGAGATCAGTTTTCCAACGACATCCTGGCTTTTATGGCAGAAGGAACAGCGCAACGGCTCGTCAGAACCAACGCGTTTCATTTAAGATAGCTCCCGAACCGCGCTCAACATAAATGACCACACGGAGACACCCCCATTATCGCCGGAATGTCGCCTACTCGCAACGGGAAGTTGGGGTACTGGCCCGTACCCCCAGTACCACCCTGCAGGCCGGGACCGCGCCGTCGGGATTCGTCGACTCCGCAAACCGGCGCCGCCTCGGGGTTCGCCGACTCCGCAAACCGGGGACTGGACCGAAGTTTCGCCGCCTTTGCGAAACTCGTGCCTGTCCCAAGGTTTGCCCCGTGTAGAATCCAGCTCTTATGTCCCTACCGCCCCCGCCCGCTCGGGATCTCACCCGCAGCGAAGACCAGCGGCCGGTCCAGAACCATCTCCACGCTCGTGCCCTGGGCCAGGACCGTATCCGGCCCGTGCGACAGCAGCAGTCCGGCCACCGCTCCGGCCGCGGCGCCCACGCCCAGCCCCGCGCCCGCATGCCCCGCCGCCGCCCCTGCGATTCCTCCGACCGATGCCCCCGCGGCCGTCGTCTTTGCCACGGTCCCGGCCGTTCCGGTCTTGTCGCCCTCGCCCTTGATGGAGCCCTCCTGCGGATCGACATGACCGTGCGTCGAGGCGTCCACCTGGTCCACCCGCGCGTTGAAATCGCGCGTGACCCCGTTGGAAAGAGTCAGCGAATCGAATCGGATGAACACCTCGCCCCGGCCCTTCAGGTGCCCCGGCGGTTTGACGAAGGTCAGCGTGCCGGCTACGTTGCTGCCCGGCGGGATCACCACCACGCCCTTGCTGAGAATCGGGAAAGCCGTCCGCAGGTACACCCGGTCTCCCTCCGACGAGTGCTTCATACTCACGGAGTTGACCAGTACGAGCGGAATCCGCGTGCCGGCCTCGATCATGTACTCGGTCGGTTTCGGAGGATCTGCCGAGCCTGCCGACGCAACCGCCGTCCCTGCGTCCGCCCTCTCGTAAACCAGCGTCGCCTCGACGTCGCGGCCAGCAATTTCCCGCGTGACCGTCAGAACCCTGCGGTCTCGGGAAATGGTCCACCGGTCCATCTGGGTATAATTCCGGGCCGGGTCATTCACAATTGTGTTGACCAGCAGCGCCGAACCCTCCCATTTGGCGACCGTGTTCAGCGACCGCCGCCCGATCCTGGCCCTGACCTCTTTGCCGTCGGTGGTGAAGGACCACCGGACCGCGCCCGCCGCGCACTCAACCGCGCGGTCGTGGTGTTCGATCTCGATCGCGCCCGCGGGAGCTTCAGGCAGAGTTCCAGCCTCGACGTGCTGGGACTTCAGCTTCCAGCTCCCGCTGAAATCCTGGCCCCACGCCAGCGCAACGAAAATGAAAAAGAACGCGAGGACGGAAGCTATTCTCAACACTAATCGACAAATACCGCAAACCAGCCCGCAATACAAGAGAAAAGAAGGTTGGACAAGCTTCACTTGAGCCGGACCAGCGGCTCTGGCTTTTTGGGTTGGCTTCTTCCCAGCCAAAGCGCCAGCGGCATGACGGTGAGCAGAATCAGAGTCAACAGGACGGCGGCCACCGGCGCCAGCAGCAAGACGAGGGCCGGTTTCTCGGTCCACAACCGTCCCACCATTCCCCGTATTGACGCCCCGTCTTGGAAGATTTCGAGCGCCGTCTTAGCTGCAAGAAGCCAGAGAACACCCAACACCGCCACGAGGCAAGGCAAGAATACCTTCCACCACGTCGGAGTACCAGGAGGCATGAGCGATGCGTGGCCGAGGATCGGGTACCCATATCGCCAACGAAACCATCCCGCGACCAGCCCGGCTCCGACCATGCCGCCGTAGAAGCCGAATAACCGGATCCAGGGTTTGAATACTCGGTCCACGCACAAAGTCCCTAGATCAGCTTGCGGCTTGGGAGAGGCTACGTCAAGAAGGGCTACGACCCGATCAAATTGATCTGCCCGATGCCCCCAGTGACCGTCAGCCGCAGATGAACGTCGGACTTCCCATACGCGTCGTTCACGTAGTAGCTGCCTTCCTTGTGAAGGCCGCCCTGCACGTTGACCCCGCCCAGTCCGCCGGTGGCCGTAGCCCGCACACCCACGTCGCGCGGCAGTCGCACCGTGGCTTCGCCCACGCCGCCGCGCACCTCCGCCTCCAGGTCGTGATCCCAGCCCCCGGTCAGGTCAACCTGCAACTCGCCTGCTCCGATCTCGATCTCCAGGCGCCGCAGCGCCGTGCCCGAGAGCTTCAGGGTACCTTTGCCCGCTCCCACGTTGACCCGCAGCTCGACCGGTATTTTGTCGTTCAGGTGCAGGTCCCAGCGGTTCTCCCGTCGGCCCGTGTTGAAGCCATGCACCGGAGGCTGGCGGACCGTGAGGTAGCCACGGCCGGCGCTGACGTCGTACTTGATCTCCGGCTTCCAGGAGCGCACCGAGTAGTGGAAATCGGCGTCCAGCAACTTCGCGCTGCCGCCCTCCATCCACAGCTCGCCGGCACCCATATCCACCTGAATCCGCGCCGATTCGGCCCCCGCCAGCTCCACCGATCGCGTGTCCGACGTCTCCTGCTGCTGCTCGTAAGGAGCGCAACCCGCCGCGAGCATGGCGGCGCCGGCAACCACGGCCAGGCAAGTTCTGTTCATGCCTAAAGATACGACGATTCAGCGGCGCATGTTCCACCCCTCGCGATCGGCAGGTCGGCCAGAAGTCGTGGCGCAGGCACTCGTGCCTACCGGGTCCCGCTCCCGCCCACCCGATTTTTCGGGTATTCGGCTCTTGTTTGTGGTATAAGATTTAGGAGCATTTGACGCGGGCGCCGCTATTGGTGCGCCCGGGTCGGGTCGCTAAGATTACCGCGATCAGGCATCGGAGGTCCCGCCCGGGCGCCGCTACCCGACTCGCTTAAAAGAAGGATCAGAGATGAAGGAAAAAGGTGTAGTGAAGTGGTTCAATGCAGCCAAGGGGTACGGCTTCATTCAAAGAGAAACGGGGGAGGACGTGTTCGTGCACTACTCCGCCATCCAGTCTTCCGGGTACCGCACTCTCGATGAGGGCGCCCAGGTCGAGTTCGCCGTGAAGAAGGGCCCGAAAGGCCTGCAAGCCGAGGATGTGAAGCTCATCTGACCAAAAGTTTTCGGGGCGGCGCGCTCGATCCGCCGCCCCTTCTCCGCGGTGCTCCTGCCCGATGTTGAAGCGGACCTCGCAACATGGTCAAATAGGGGTTACCCCAGCAGGCCCGAGCTAAACCTGGAGGACTACCGGATTGAATAGTGCGATCCTGGCCCTGGAAGACGGAACGGTCTTCGAGGGCAGCAGTTTTGGTGCGCGCACCCAGTGCTCCGGAGAAGTCGTCTTCAATACGGCGATCACCGGCTACCAGGAGATCTTCACCGATCCTTCCTACTGCGGCCAGATCGTCGTCCTCACCTATCCCCAAATCGGCAACTACGGCGCCAACCATTGGGACAGCGAATCGTCCCGCCCTTACATCGAAGGACTGGTGGTGCGCGAGTTCTCGCCCGTCGCCAGCAACTGGAGGCGTGACGAGGACGCCAACCACTTCCTCGAAGCCGCCAACATCCCGGTGATCGCCGAGATCGACGCCCGTGCCCTGGTGCGCCATCTCCGCAACCGAGGCGTGATGCGCGGCGTGCTCTCCACCGCCGGCGGCGACTCCAAGGAACTGGTGGAGAAGGCGCGCAACATTCCCACTATGGCCGGCCTCGACCTCGCAACCCGCGTCTCCACCACCGCCCGCTACGAGTGGAACCAGGACGTGGATGCCTGCTCGCCATCCGAAGACTGGGGCCGCGCCGCCGAACGCGAGTTCCACGTGGTCGCCTACGACTTCGGGATCAAGCGCAATATCCTGCGCCGCCTGGTGCACTCGGGCTGCCAGGTGACCGTCGTCCCGGCGTTGACCTCCGCCGAAGACGTGCTCGCGCTCAAGCCCGATGGAGTGTTCCTCTCCAACGGCCCCGGCGATCCCGAGCCGCTTACCACCCAAATCGGAAACATCCGCAAGCTGGTCGGCAAGACGCCGTTGTTCGGCATCTGCCTGGGCCAGCAGTTGCTCGGCCTCGCCCTTGGCGGCCGCACCTACAAGCTGAAGTTCGGCCATCGCGGTGCCAACCACCCGGTGTTGAACAAGGTGACCGGACGGGTCGAAATCACTTCGCACAACCACGGCTTTGCGGTGGACCCCGACTCGCTCAACCCGACCGATATCGAGCTGACCCACGTCAACCTGAACGACGGGACGCTGGAAGGTTTCCGCCACCGCACCGAGCCGGTGTTTTGCGTTCAGTATCACCCCGAAGCCGCCCCCGGCCCCCACGACTCCCTCTACCTCTTCGAGGATTTCAAACGCCTGATGCGATCAGTACCGAGCCGCGACCGCAAGGGAGCGGTCTAGCCCATGCCGAAACGCACTGACATCCACAAAATCCTGATCGTGGGTTCCGGCCCCATCGTCATCGGCCAGGCGTGCGAGTTCGACTATTCCGGCGTGCAGGCCTGCAAGGCCCTGAAGGCGGACGGCTACCACGTGATCCTGGTCAACTCCAACCCGGCCACCATCATGACCGACCCCAACCTGGCCGACCGCACCTACGTCGAGCCCCTCAGCGTCGCGTTCCTCGAGGAAGTGATCCGCAAGGAACGGCCCGATGCGTTGCTCTCCACCGTGGGCGGCCAGACCGGCTTGAACCTCTCCATGGAACTGGCCGAGGCGGGCGTGCTCGACCGCTACGGCGTCGAGTTGATCGGCGCCAAGATCGGCGCCATCAAGAAGGCCGAAGACCGCCTCATGTTCAAGGACGCCATGCGCGGCATCGGTCTCGAGTGCCCCGAGTCCAAGCTGGTCAACAACCTCGAGGACGGCCTCGAGTTCGCCGAGCGCATCTCCTACCCGGCCATACTCCGCCCCAGCTTCACGCTAGGCGGCACCGGCGGCGGCATCGCCTACAACCGCGAGGAAATGGTCGAACTGCTCGAAATCGGCCTCGACCTTTCGCCGGTCCACGAAGTCCTGGTCGAACAGAGCGTCCTCGGCTGGAAGGAATTCGAGCTCGAGGTGATGCGCGACCTCGCCGACAACGCCATCATCGTCTGCTCCATCGAGAACTTCGATCCCATGGGCGTCCACACCGGCGACTCCATCACGGTCGCCCCAGCCCAGACGCTCACCGACCGCGAATATCAGATGATGCGCGACGCCGCCATCAAGTGTCTGCGCGAAATTGGCGTCGATACCGGCGGATCGAACGTGCAGTTCGCCTTTCATCCCGAGACCGGCCGCATGGTCATCATCGAGATGAATCCGCGCGTTTCGCGCAGCTCGGCGCTGGCGTCCAAAGCCACCGGCTTCCCCATCGCCAAGATCGCCGCCAAGCTGGCCGTCGGCTACCGCCTCGACGAGATCCCGAACGACATCACCAAGAAGACGCCGGCCTGCTTCGAGCCGACGATCGACTACGTGGTGGTGAAAATCCCGCGCTGGCAGTTCGAAAAATTCCCCGGCGCGGAGAGCGTCCTCGGCACGCAGATGAAGTCGGTGGGCGAGGTGATGGCCATCGGCCGCACCTTCAAGCAAGCCCTCGGGAAGGGGATGCGCAGCCTGGAGACTGGCAAGTCCTCCGCGTCCGACGTCTACGACCGCGACCTGATCCCGAACAAGCTCATCACCCCCAACCCGGACCGTCTGGCCTACATACGGTTCGCCTTCGAATGCGGCTACACCGTCGAGCAGGTGCGCGAGCACACCTCCATCGACCCCTGGTTCCTCGAGCAGGTGCGCGAAGCGGTGGCCTACGAGCAGGAGTTGGGCGCTGAAACGCTCGAGACCGTGACGCGCGAGCAGATGCTCAAGGCCAAGCGCGACGGCGTCTCGGACCGCCGCCTCGCCCAGTTGTGGACGGCCGAACCGCTGGCCGTGCGTGCCCGGAGGAAGGAGTTGGGCGTGCGCGCCGTGTTCAACCGTGTGGACACGTGCGCTGCCGAGTTCGAGAGCTTCACGCCATACCTTTATTCGAGCTACGAGCTCGAGTGCGAGGCCAATCCCTCCTCGCGCAAGAAGGTCATGATCCTGGGCAGCGGCCCCAACCGCATAGGGCAAGGAATCGAGTTCGACTACTGCTGCTGCCACGCCTCCTTCGCCTTGCAGGACTTCGGCGTCGAATCGATCATGGTCAACTGCAACCCCGAGACCGTCTCGACCGACTACGACACCTCGGACCGCCTCTACTTCGAGCCCCTGACGCTCGAAGAAGTGCTGAACATCTACGACACCGAGAAGCCCGATGGAGTGATCGTGCAGTTCGGCGGGCAGACCCCGCTGACGCTGGCGCTGCCGCTCAAAGCCCAAGGCGTTCCCATCATCGGCACCGATCCCGCCAACATCGACCTCGCGGAGGACCGAAAGCTCTTCGGGGCGCTGCTCGACCGCCTGGGCATTCCCGCGCCCGATAACGGCACCGCCAAGAACGTCGAAGAGGCCTGCGCCGTGGCCCGTCGCCTCGGGTACCCGGTTCTGGTGCGGCCCTCCTACGTGCTCGGCGGGCGCGCCATGGTAATCGCCTACGACGAGGACACCGTGCGCCGCTACATGCGCGAAGCCGTGGTGTTCTCGCAAGACCGCCCGGTGCTGATCGATCGCTTCCTCGAAAACGCGACCGAGATCGACGTGGACGCGCTCGGCGACGGAACCGATGTTCTGGTGGCCGGCATCATGGAGCATATCGAGGAGGCGGGCGTGCACTCGGGCGACAGCTCCTGTGTCCTGCCGCCCTATTCGCTGGCGCCGGAGACCCTGGCCACGGTTCAGGACTACACCGAGCGCCTCGCTCGCGCGCTCAACGTGATCGGCCTGATGAACGTACAGTACGCGGTCCAGAACGGCAAGGTATACGTCCTCGAGGTTAACCCTCGCGCCTCGCGCACCGTGCCCTATGTGAGCAAGGCCACCGGCGTGCCGCTGGCCAAGATCGCGGTGGGCCTGATGCTCGGCAAGAAGCTCCGCGACCTTGGGCAACTGACGGGCGGCCGCACCAGCGGCGTCCTGACGGTTCCGCAGTTCTTCGTCAAGTCTCCCGTCTTCCCCTTCTCGAAGTTCCCCGGTGTGGACCCGGCCCTCGGCCCCGAGATGCGCTCCACCGGCGAAGTGATGGGCGTGGGCGAAAACTTCGGCGAGGCCTTCGCGAAGGCCCAGTTGAGCGCCGGCACGCCGATCCCCGACAAAGGGACGCTCTTCGTCAGCGTGAACGAGGCAGACAAGCCCGCCGCAGTCGAGGTGGCGCGCGCCTTCGCCGATTACGGCTTCCAGATCGCGGCGACGCGCGGCACGGCGGCGGTCCTCCGAGCGGCCGGCATCCCAACGAAGACCGTGCTGAAGGTCAACGAAGGCCGACCCAACGCGGTGGACATGCTGAAAGCCGGGTCGATCACGCTAGTGATCTACACCACTACCGGAGGCCACACCTTCAGCGACGAGAAGGCCATCCGCCGCAGCGCCCTGGCCCACCGCATCCCCTGCATCACGACGATGAGCGGAGCCCGCGCCGCCGCCGAAGCCATAGCCTCCCGCCGCCGCGACCCGATCCGCGTCTGGAGCCTCCAGGAAATCCACGCCCGCGAAGGCGCGCCGGCGTAGACTTGGCTGATCGTGAACGGTCATGCCATCCCAATCGAACTTCCGCCTCATCATCAATTCAGACGGTCAGCGCACGTTTGGACCTTGTGGCTGTTGTGGGAAGATGACGCGGCGTGTCTGGGGTTACGTCAACCAAGGCGAAACGACGATTGCGGCCTATTTTGTGGAGTGGACCCCGGGGCACATCGAGCAAGCGGCAAACTTCGACCTGATCCTTGGGAAGTGGGGACCCGAGACCTGTTCCGCAGACAGGCAAGGAGTGGCTCTCGCGTTCCGCCAGATGGAAACAGGCCCCGAGTTCATGGTCGTAAACGCCGCAGACCGGCCGATAGGTGCCAGTTCCCTTGTAGGTGAGGCCTTGAGAAGGGAGCAGGTGGTCGGCCAGCCAATCACAGAAACGGTCTTTGCCGTTTGTGATTCAATCCTCCTGCAAGATGATCGGATATCGCCCTTGCGCGAACGGGACCACTAGTAGCTCGAAGGATGCCTTCGCGCGATCGGCCGCCGTGCTTCAGCTCTGTAGCCAGGAGCGGCGAGGATGTCGTCTTTCTGAAGCTGCGGGTACTCGGCGATCCCCTCGTCGGTGACCATTCCGGAGGCGAGCAGGTCGAGAACCAGAGACAGCCAGATACGGGTGCCTCGAATGCACGTTTTGCCGAAGCAAACGTTTGGATCGACGCTGATCCGCTCAAGCAGGTTCGGCGTAGAGAGCAGATTACCATGAGGCGGGTCCCGCCGCCTCGTCTACCCCTCCCGCGCCATCTTCCCCGTCTTCAGGAAGAACTCGATCTTGCTCGTCAGCGCCCGGTCGATGTCCGTGGACCAGACGTCCACCTTCCCGTTGCCCGCCTCGTTCAGCCCGGTGAAGATGCGATTCCACGTGATCTTCGTCCCGCCGGCCGCGGTCGGCGCCAGCGTGATCGTGAGGCGGCACACCTGCTCCGTCGAAACCACAGTGAAAGCGATCCGCTTCGGTGGCTCGTACCGATCCACGTTCCAGGTCCCGTGCTGTGTCGTGAAAATGCAGTTCTCCTCGGCCACGCCCGACTTGGTGTAGATCATCTCGCAAGTCCAGCCGGCCAGCCATTCGAGTTCGCGGACGGGGCAGAGCAGGGGAAAGACCGCCTCCGGTGGCGCGCCGATCTCCCCGCTGTATTCGGTAACCTTGCGCTTGGCCCGGAAAGCGGGGACCGCTCCGCCCGACACACCTGCCGACGCGGCAAAAGCCAGAGTTTTCAGAAACTGTTTTCGGTTCATGAGCCGATTCTGAACTATGAAGTTGTAGACAGGTCAAGGAAAAACTTCGGGCCTCCCCACCATTCTCGGCGATAATCGGTAAATGCGGACCTTGATTGCGGGATTCGCCGCGATCTGCGCGCTGGCGTGCGCCGCGGAATCGCCGGCCCGCCAGGAGGCCAGGCGTCTCCTGTTCGCGGGCCGCTATGAGCAGGCCGCGGAGCGTTACCGCGCCCTCCTTGCCGCCGACCCCGGCTGGGGCGACGGCTACGATGGCCTCGTCCGCGCTCTCCTCGCCGCGAAAAAGACGCCCGAGGCGTACCAGGTCTACGCAGACGCGCTCAAGCGTGCCCCGAACACTGCCGGGGGACAGACCGCCGCAGGGCGCGCCCTGTTTCGCGGTGGCGAATTCCAGAGGGCGATGGGTGCTTTCGCCGCGGGCCTGAAACTCGATCCCGCCTACGCCCCAGCAGCCTGCGGGCTCGCCCGCGTTGGAGCCGTCATGTCGCGATTCGAAACGGCCCAGCGCATGGCCGCGCTCGCTCACCAACTGGCGCCGGACGATCCCGAAGCCATCCTTCTATGGGCCGACACCCTGAAGGACCATGCCGAGCGCCTCCGTGCTCTCGAAGCGGCGCTAGCCGTCTACGATCGCGATTCGGAGCCGGCGAAGCGCCTCGCTGAGCAGGTGGCTGTGGAGAAGGCCCTCGGCGACCGTCGCCTCCGTGTGCTCGAATCGCCCTACCAGCGCTACGACCTGAAACTCGATCGGCTGAGCGCGACACCCGCGGAGTTCTCGCTAACTCATCTGCCGAAGGGCTTCACCGTGAGCGTACAGCTTAACGCTGGGCCGGCTCTTCGGCTTCTTCTCGACACCCACCCACGTGGAATCCTAATCACCCGGCAGGCCGCGGCGAAGGCGAGGCTGGAGAGTCTGGGCGGGGAACAGTCCCTGGCGCGCGAGATCCATCTCGGCGGCCTCATCTTCTCCAACTACCCTCTGAGCGTGGCAGATCCCCAGGGCCTCGAGGTCCAACACGACGGCTACCTGGGCTCGGATGTCTTCGAGCAGTTCCTCATATCGATCGATTTCCCGACCGCGGTTCTGACGCTGGAGCCGTTTGCAGGCGAGACATCGCCGCCTGAGGTGCGCGCCGCGGATGCGGTCCGTCCGCTCGCGCCGGGGTTCACGGAGTTCTTCCGCCTTCCGAAACGGATGTTGCTGCCCGTGTCGGTAAAGGGACAAGTGCCCAGAGCATTCTCCGTCGACTCGACCTTCCCGACCGACATCATCACCGACGTGAGGGCTTCGTCGGGTGCCGCGCCAATTGTGGACGGCGGGAAACAGGCGGAGCTGGCCTTTGGAGGACTGCCCCCCAGAAGAGCCCCAGTGGTCGGGATGAACCTCAGGGAAAATAACGATGCGGCTGGCACCGAAATATCCGGGTTTCTGGGCCTGCCCGCTCTCATTCATCTCAAACTCACCATCGACTACCGCAACGGAGCGATCGCATTCCGCGACTGACCGCCATGACTCGACTTGCTCTGCTCATCCTTGCAACGGCCCCGGCCTTCGCCCAGCCCGACCCCGCCGGCATCCTCGCTAACGTTCAGAAGGCCTACGGTCGCCTCACCGCCATACACCTTGCGGCGACCCAGTCGCAGACCTTCGCGACAAGCGGCGGCTTCGTCTCCTCCGACCTCGATTACGAGCTCGCCGAAAAACCGCCCGGCCGTTTCCGCGCCCGGATCAAAGGCGCCGTCGAGGCCATCGCCGTCAGCGACGGTTCCACCACATGGAAGGCCCTCCCCGCCTCCAAGCAGTGGATGAAGCTGGAACTCGCCGCCGCCGCTGCCGACGACGACAACGAAGACGAAGAGGACGCGCAGGACACCCGCCCGAAAGATCTTCACGACAACGTTGCGCGCGCCCTGCTGACGCGGTTCCCGGCCATCGTCAAATTCGCCGAGCATCCCGAAATCCTCAAGGAAGACACCCTGAAGATCGATGGCCGCAAGGCTCCGTGTTACGTTCTGCGCCTGCACATCGGGCCCACGCAGCACGACCTGTGGATCGACAAGGACCGCTACCTGATCCTCCGCGACCTGCAGTCCGGACCCCAGAACTCCAACGGCCGCCTGCTCACCGTCACCATCGACACCAAAATCAAAAAGCTGGCGGTGGACACCGACGTCCCCGACACCGTCTTCTCCTTCGAGCCCGACAAGAAGTGGGCCCAGGTGGACATGCTGGTCCTCCCCGGCGAAGAGCGGCTCGTGCTCACCGGCCGGCCCGCCGCCGACTTCACCCTCAAGTCCCTGGACGGCGAACCGACGCA
>Ga0265316_10004075_pt1 | contig 14617 bp, 11 predicted proteins | sample 4522metaG_FD_202092 | JGI IMG/M metagenome (GOLD analysis project Ga0265316, IMG submission 202092) | Rhizosphere microbial communities from Carex aquatilis grown in University of Washington, Seatle, WA, United States - 4-5-22 metaG | ecosystem: Host-associated > Plants > Roots > Rhizosphere >...
GGCTGCGCGAATTGGTCCAGGACGCGGCCTTTCGCGCCCGCGCCGACCGGGTGTATCGCGAGTTCCACTCCTATGTGTCGCCCAACGCACATACCTGGGCCCAGACCGAGGCTGCGCCTTTGCGCGTACGGCCGGTTGCCTATTTGTCGGCGGAGTTCGGCATTCACGAGTCATTGCCCATCTACAGCGGCGGCCTTGGCGTTTTGGCCGGCGACCATGTCAAGACCGCGTCTGACCTGGGTCTGGCTTTGGTGGCGGTGGGCCTCTTCTACCGCCAGTCCTACTTCCGCCAACAGATCGACGCCGCGGGCCGGCAGCACGCCGAGTACGAGAGCGCAGCCGAGGAGTACCTGGCGGCCACGCGCAAGCTGGACCGGCAGGGCAGGCCGCTGATCATCGAGGTGCCGCTCGGTCGCGAGCGCCTCTTCGCACAGGTCTGGCAGGTCAACGTTGGACGCAACCAGCTTCTGCTGCTGGATACCGACGTGGACGGCAATTCCGAGGAGAATCGCAAGCTGGCCGCGCGCCTGTACTTCGGCGACCGAGGCGTGCGCATCCGCCAGGAACTTCTTCTGGGCGTGGGCGGCATCCGTGCCCTGCGCGCCGCCGGCATCGACTGGAGCGGGCTGCATCTCAACGAGGGCCACAGCGCCTTTGCCACGCTGGAATACGCGCGTCTGCGCATGGAGGAAACTGGCGCGGACTTCTGGACCGTGGCTCAGGACGTGGCGCAGTCGACGGTGTTCACCACGCATACGCCGGTCGACGCGGGCCACGATCGCTTTTCACCCCAGCTGGTCGAGGAGTACCTGGAACCCCTTCGCCTGTCGCTGCGCCTATCCAAAGAGGAGTTCATGGGGCTGGGCCGCGTGCGACCGCAGGATGCGCACGAGGCTTTGTGCATGACCGTGCTGGCCTTCAAGATGTCGCGCTACGCGAACGGGGTGTCGTGCTTGCACGGCCGGGTGAGCCGGCGGGCCTGGCAGGCCCTGTGGCCGCACCACCGCGAAGACGAGGTGCCGGTGGGACACATCACCAACGGCGTGCACGTGCGCACCTGGCTGGCGCCGGCCATGCAGGAACTGTACAGCCGCCACGTCGGCCCCGACTGGGTCGACAATCTGCCCGACCCCAAGATGTGGGCACGCATCGACAGCGTTCTCGACGCCGAGCTATGGGAGACCCACCGCACGCTCAAGGCCACTCTGGTGGGTTTCGCCCGACGTGAGGCGGAAGCCCAGCGCAGACGCAACAGCCACAGCGAGGAGTTGATCGAAGCCGCCAAGACGACCCTCGACGCCGATGTGCTGACCATCGGCTTTGCCCGCCGCTTTGCCACCTACAAGCGGGGCAATCTGCTCTTCACCGACATGGAGCGCCTGCGGCGCCTGCTGCTGGATCCCGATCGTCCGGTGCAGCTAATTTTCGCGGGCAAAGCGCATCCCGATGACCAACCCGGCAAGGAACTCTTGCGCACGGTCTATCAGGCCAGCTTGCTGCCGGACTTGCGTTCGCGCATCGTCTTCGTCGAGGACTACGACATCAACGTGGCTCGCCATCTGGTGCAGGGCGTGGACGTGTGGCTCAATACCCCGCGCCGGCCCCAGGAAGCGAGCGGCACCAGCGGTCAGAAGGTGCTGCTCAACGGCGGGCTCAACCTGTCCATTCTCGACGGTTGGTGGGCCGAGGCCTACGACGGACTGAATGGTTTCGCCATAGGCAACGGCGTCTGCCATGTATCAGTGGCCGAGCAGGACAAGCGCGACGCCGAGTCGCTGTACCACGTCCTCGAGACCGAAGTGGTGCCCTGTTACTACACCCAGGATGAGCACGGCGTGCCGCACGACTGGGTTGCGCGTATCAAGCGTGCCATTCGCACCCTGGGCTGGCGTTTCAACACAGACCGCATGGTGCGGGACTACGTGCGCGAGTGCTATCTGCCGTCGGCAGGTGTGAATAGCTGCGCGATGCCGAAGTAAAACGCTTGGCTACGCTGCCTTAGACGTCTGATGGGCGGGATCTTCGTCTGTCCAGGCGTCGCGTCGAAGCTGGCGCTCGAGCTTTCGCAGGGCCGTGAGCTCGATCTGGCGCACCCGCTCTCGCGTGAGTGCAAAGCGCGCCGCGATTTCTTCCAGGGTCATGCCCCCCTGTTCAGCGGCTTCCAAGGCGCAAGCCTCACGCAAGATTGGCGCATTGATGTGGGCCGGTTTGGCACCGCGGGTGTCACGCGTTTCTGCCGTCAAATTGAAACGGCAAATGGCGTACGGGCAGGGGCCCGGGAGGCGGCGACATGCGCCGTGTGTACTCTCGAAGATGTTGAGGCGGGAAGCGTCTGCCATTTCAGCTCTCTCGGTTAGGGGTGGCTCGCCGCGAGCGTCCGTTCAATAACATCTCAACTCGGCACCACAGCCCCAGAACTTTAGGCATGGCCCGAATGGATCGGCGCCTGCGACTATGATGCCGGTAGGCGCTACTTTGAAACAGGCGCGCCGGACGAATTCTCGGCGGTCTTTTCAGGCAGTTGAATCTGGATATGCGCCCGACGTGCAAATATGAACAGTGCGGCTACCCCAACGATGACCGCGTACCAAAGCGTGCACAGGCGCGTGACGAAGGTGGCGGCAGCGGCCACGCTGCGGCCGGTTCCTGTGCCCAGCTGTCCCAGCAAGGCAAGCATGCCGGCCTCGGTCACACCCAGGCCCCCTGGCAAAAATGAGAGCGCACCAGCCACGGTCATAGAGGCGTAGATGAATGTTCCTGCCTGCATGCCGACGGCAGCGCCGGGAAAGCCGCGCACCACCACCCAGAAGGCCACGCATTCGAAGTACCAGCTCAGCGTCGACAGCAGCACCGCAACCACCAAGGGGCCGGGCCGCAGCAGTGTGGCGGTCGCTCGGTAGGCCTCGTGGAGTTTGTCGGCGAACGAGCGTACGCCCGGCAGGCGGCTCGACAGTCGCAGGAAGAAAAGGGCGATCGACTCGACGGAAATCACCACCAACCCGAGGCCGATGACGACGGCCCCGGTGGCCAGAAAGCGTCGGTCCACGTGAAAAGTGAAGACGCCGACACAGGCGAGCAACAGCAGGCCGACCAGATCGGTGAAGCGCTCGGCAATGACGATGGGGGCAGTGCGCGCGGCTGGGATGCCGTGCGATTCGCGCAAAAGCAGCGCCTTGACAGCCTCGCCCAGCTTGCCCGGGGTGACGGTGAGGGAAAAGCCGGCCAGAAAGATGAGGAAGCTGTGCCCGGCGGTCACTTGCCGCAAGCCCAGCACTTTGAGGTAGTAGTGCCAGCGCGCGAAACGCACGCCGTAATTGAGCGAAGCCAGCGCAATGGCGATCAGCGCCACCGTCCAGTTGAAGGTGGCGAGCGCGTGCCCGACGCTGCGGGCCCCGGCCCAAACCGAAAAGCCAACGTATATGGCCACACCAGCGGCCACGCCGAGAGTCACGCGCCAAATCAGCTTCTTCATGCCGCACTCCCTGGGGAATGCTTTTCACCACAGAGAGCACAGAGAACACAGAGAAAGAGAGGGGAGAAAGGCTCCGAAAGCTTTTCCTTCTTCATTCCTTCCGACCTCTGTGACCTCTGTGCTCTCTGTGGTGAAAAGAGCTAACCTTCCAAACCCTGGTCGCGCGCCTTTTCGACGCGCTTGCGCTCGTTGTGGTCGAGGATGCGCTTGCGCAACCGAATGCTCTTGGGCGTGACTTCGACCAGCTCGTCCTCATTGATGAGCTCGAGCGCGGCTTCCAGGGTGAGGGCGAGCGGGGGCGTGAGAAAGAGCTTCTCGTCCGCGGCGGTGGTGCGGATGTTGGTCAGCTTCTTGGCCTTGGACGGGTTGACGACAATGTCGTTGCCGCGCGCGTGCAGGCCCACGACCTGGCCGCCGTAGACAGGCACGCCCGGCGCCAGCAGCAGGGCGCCGCGTTCCTGCAGGTAGAACAGGGCGTAGGTGTTGGTGTGGCCGGGATCCTGCGCGATGAGCACGCCATTGGTGCGACCCTTGAACGTTCCCGCGTAGGGGCCGTAGTGGGTGAAGTTGTGATTGAGAATGCCAGTGCCGCGTGTGTCGGTCAGAAACTGCGAGCGGTAGCCGATGAGCCCGCGCGACGGGATAACGTATTCGAGTCGCGTGCGTCCTTCGCCCGCTGGTCCCATTTCCTGCATGCGGCCTCCGCGTCGGCCCAGCTCCTCAATGACCGGGCCGTTGTAGGCCTCGTCGAGATCGATGACCAATTCCTCGTAGGGCTCCAGCTTCTCGCCGTTGGGTCCCTCTTTGAAGATGACTTGCGGCTGGGAAACCATCAGCTCGTAGCCTTCGCGGCGCATGGTTTCGATCAACACCGACAGGTGCAGCTCGCCTCGGCCCAGAACCTCGAAGGTGTCGGGCGAGTCGGTCTCCAGCACGCGCAGGGCGACGTTGGCTTTCAGCTCCTTGAACAGCCGCTCGCGGATATTGCGTGAGGTGACGAACTTGCCCTCGTGGCCGCAGAAGGGGCCGTTGTTCGACATGAACTGCATCTTCACCGTCGGCTCTTCGATCTCGAGGAGCGGCAGCACGACGGGACGGGCGATCTCGGTGATGGTCTCGCCCACGGTCAAGTCCTGCATTCCGGTGATGGCGCAGATGTCGCCGGCCACGGCTTCCTGCAGCTCGAAGCGCTTGAGCGACTGGTATCCCAGGATCTTGGCCACGCGGAATTCTTCGCGTTTGCCGTCGCGGTGTACGCACAAGGCGCGTTCGCCCTGACGGATACGGCCCGAGAGCATGCGGCCGATGGCCACGTAGCCGAGATAGTCGTCATAGTCGAGCGTGGCCACATGCATGGCCAGGGGCGCGTCCATGTTGGCCAGAGGCGGAGGAGCAGCCTGGACAACGAGGTCGAGCAGCGGCGACAGATCTTTGTGTTCGTCTTTGAGGTTCTTGACCGCAAAGCCTTCGCGACCCGAGGCGTAGACCACCGGAAAATCGAGTTGTTCTTCCGTGGCCCCGAGCGCGCAAAAGAGGTCGAAAGTGTCATTGACGGCGGCGTCGGGATCGCAGCCAGCCCGATCGATCTTGTTGACCACCAGGATGGGACGCAATCCCAGAGCCAGGGCCTTGCGCGTGACGAAGCGGGTTTGCGGCATGGGGCCTTCAAAGGCGTCCACCAGCAGCAGAACCGAATCGACCATCTTGAGCACGCGCTCCACCTCGCCGCCGAAGTCGGCGTGGCCGGGCGTGTCCACGATGTTGATGCGCGTGCCCTTCCAGGTGATGGCGGTGAATTTTGCCAGAATGGTGATGCCGCGCTCGCGCTCCAGGTCGTTGGAGTCCATGGCGCAGTCGGCGACGACCTCGCCGGTGCGAAAGCTGCCTGCCTGGCGCAGGAATCCGTCGACCAGCGTGGTCTTGCCGTGGTCAACGTGGGCGATGATCGCAATGTTGCGAACGTCTTGCCGGCGCGGTGATTCGTCTATTTCGGGGCCGAAACTAGTCATGTGAGGCGCGCAGACATACCACATCGCTGGCCAAGGGGCCGCAATCCACTGGATGATCTTCGCCCCGTTGCGGTAGGCTGGCCGCGTGACGGACAGGCCTGGATTTGGGTTCAACGAGCTGCACGCCGAGGAGCGCGGCCTTCTGCTCGGACTGAGCTTGCAGGTCGCGGGTGACGCCGCCCTGGCTCGCTGGGCTGGCAATCGCCGCGAAGCATGTCGCACGGCTTGGCAGGCTTTGTGCGCTCTTTCGCGTTCCGACCGGGCCGCCCTGCTGGCGGGGTGGATTGTCGAGGCAAAGGTTCCGTTTCCGCCAGGAATGGAAAGGCTGCATCCCAGCTGGCTCGCGGAAGCCATCGTCCGTGAACCGGCGGAGACTTGGCCGGCGTTGCTTTCGGGTCTGCCCGGGGGGCAGGCGGTGGAGGCGCTGCTGTCGCAGGATCACCGAGGAAGCGCGATCGCGGCGCAGGCTGCACCCTGGCCGCCAGAATCGGTAGCCGAGTTGCAGCGCTGCGTCTTCGGCCGGTTGGCGCCGTTTTGTATGGGACCTGCGGGCCCAGTGGGCGCAGGGCTGTGCCGCCTGAGCTGCGAGGAGCTGCTCGTCGAGATCGCTCGCCGAGGTTCTGCGCTTCGCCAGGAACTGTGCGCCGAGGGAGACGCGTCGCTGTGGGCAGTAGCTGGCCGCGTGCCCGCCGCGCTGGGACGGAGATGGGTGAAATGGTGAACGTCGCTTGGCACCGGCCGTGCGGACCGTCTAGAAGCTAAATGACAGCCCTGCTGTGATTCCATTTACGGAACGCGCGGAAACCGGGCCGATGTAGTAGTCAGGACGGGAAAGGCCAGCCTTCTTGAGTCGAATTCTGCGCACTTCGCGGTCATGCAGAGGGGGAGCGATCCAAAGATCCAGGATTTCCCAAACGTGGAAGCCGAGCAGTGCGATGAGTCCTCCGAGAAATGCCGCATTCGAGCACATACCCTTCTCGTGGTTCTTGTCGCAGCTCCAGGCTCCCGCAACCACCACAGCAAGGGAACCCACCTCACCGCTCGTGAATATCCAGCCAGTCTTGAGGTAGCGTCCCTGTATCGCTTGCCCGAGACCGAATGGACACGCAGGTAGCGTGCCAACAACGCCACCGATCACGTAGTGTTGGCCGTCGTATTCGCCCTCATCCAGAAGGTCCTGCTCCTCTTGGGTGAGTTCTCTCTCAGCTATCGGCGCCGCCTCGCTTTGTCCAACCGGTGGGATTTCGACAGTAGAACCGACCGGGGAGGCTGGTGTCGGAGGCGCCAGATCTTGTCTGGCCGGTGGGCCATCATCTGCGGACGCCCGAGTACCTCCCGCGCAGACGACCCACAGCGCCAATGCGATTCCACATCCGGCGGCAGTCAGCCTCGTTCTGTTCTTCATGCAGACCTCAAGACTGGACGGAACAAACCATTCTAACAGAAGAGAGTGGAACGTTTGTGCAGCGGCTGGATACCTCCTGTCACCGACTCCTCCCCGCCGCGCTGGGACGGAGTTGCGTGAAATGGTAGAAGGCGAGGCGATGGGCCGATTGTACAAAGGCTTGGGACATGTGGTGCCCGCAGCGGTTCTCACCGCGGAAGCTGAGGCCGCCCAGGTTCGTGCGCGTGCCGAGGAGGATGCGGCCGCCCTGCGGGTCGAGGCTGAGCGCGCTGGTTTCGAGGCTGGCAAGCAAGCAGGGCTGGCACAGGTGAGTGCGTTGCTGCTGGCGGCGCGTGCGCAGGCCGAGCGAGACCTGGCCAGCGCCAAGGACGCGCCCATCGTGCTGGCTCGGCGCATGGCCGAGCGTATCGTGGGCCGCGCGGTCGAGCTTTCGCCCGAGCTGATGGGCGAGATCGTGGCAGAGGCGTTGGCCGCCAGTCGCGCGCGCAAGGGAACCATCGTGCTGCGCGCCCATCCCGATGATCTGGCTGCTGTCGAGAACGAGCGACCGCGCTGGTTGGCCCGCGTGGCAGCCGGGGTTGATGTGCGCGTGGTGGCTGACCCAGCCGTCGGCCGTCAGGGCTGCGTGGTGGAGACTGCCATCGGTCGGCTGGACGCGCGCCTGAATACACAACTGGACGCGCTGGAACGGGCCCTGCGGGGCGCGGCCGGCGCATCTTCGTGAGGCAAGCGTGACTGAATCAAACGTCAACCCCGCGCTGGTCGAGCTGAGCGATGCGCTCAAGGCGCTGGACCAGGTCAATCCGCGGCGGCTGGCCGGCCGGGTGACTGAGGTGACCGGCCTGGTGGTGCGCGCCACCATCCCTGGCGTGCGCGTGGGCGAATTGGTCTACATCGATCGGGACGCAATGCCTGGACCGGGTGGGGCGCAGCAGCCGCGCTTGCAGGCCGAGGTGGTCGGTTTTCGCGGCGACGAGGTGGTGCTCATGCCGCTCGGGGAGGTGGCGGGTATTGGCCCGGACGCCGTGGTGAGCCCGACCGGTCGGCCGCTCTGCGTACGGGTGGGCGAGGGCGTTTTGGGGCGTGTGCTCAACGGTCTGGGCGATCCCGTGGACGGACAAGGCCCCATCGCAGGCTCCACTGAAGAATGGGCCGTGGACCGACCCGCGCCGGACCCGCTCACCCGCCAGCGCGTGACCAAGCCGTTGGCCCTCGGGGTGCGCGCCATCGATGCCTTTCTCACCGTCGGCGAGGGGCAGCGGGTGGGCTTGTTTTCTGGCTCAGGCGTGGGCAAGTCAATGTTGCTCGGCCAGATCGCGCGTCAGACCGAGGCTGACGTAAATGTGATCGCCATCGTGGGCGAGCGGGGTCGCGAAGTGACCGAGTTTATCGAGGATGCGCTAGGACCCGAGGGACGCGCCCGCTCGGTGGTTGTCTGCGCGACCAGCGACGCGCCCAGCTTGGTGCGACTCAAGTCGGCGTTAGTGGCTACTGCAGTGGCCGAGTGGTTCCGCGACCGGGGCCAGCGCGTACTGCTCATGATGGATTCGCTCACCCGTTTTGCTCGCGCGCAACGCGAGGTGGGACTGGCCGCAGGCGAGCCGCCGGCGCGACAAGGTTTTCCCCCCAGCGTGTTCGCCCTGCTGCCGCGTCTGCTCGAGCGCACCGGCAATTCGCATGTCGGGTCCATCACGGCGCTCTATGCCGTGCTGGTGTCGGGCGGCGACATGGAAGAGCCCATCGCCGACGAAGTGCGCGGCATTCTCGATGGCCACATCGTGCTGTCGCGTGCGCTGTGCGATCGCAACCACTGGCCCGCCATTGACGTGCTTCCCTCGCTGTCGCGGGTGATGAACGCGGTGGTGGATGGAAAGCACCGCGAGGCTGCCGGACGGGTGCGTGAGCTGATGGCGGCTTACGAACAGAAGAGAGACCTGATCGCCCTTGGCGCTTACAAGCCCGGCAGCGACGAGCGCACCGACGAGGCCATCGCCGCAATGGACGCCATCGACACTTTCCTGCGCCAAGGCACCCACGAGGTCTCGTCATTCGAGGAGACACGCCAGCGACTCATGGCATTGATGTAGAAACCAACTGAGGGAAACAAAATGAGCGACTGTCTGTTTTGCAAGATCTGCGAAGGAAAGATCCCAGCGGCCATCACCTATCGCGACGACGAGGTGCTGGCTTTCAAGGACATCAGCCCCAAGGCGCCTTTCCACCAGCTGGTCATCCCGATTCGCCACGTGGTCAGCCTGGCCGCGGCCGACGAGAAGGACGCTGCCTTGCTGGGCAAGCTGATGCTGGTGGGCGCCCGTCTGGCGCGCGAGTCGGGCCAAGCTGACGGCGGGTTCAGGGTCGTGACGAACGTAGGGCCGGACGCTGGACAGTCGGTGTTGCACGTGCATCTGCACGTCCTAGCCGGGCGCCCCCTCGCCTGGCCGCCAGGGTAGCGGCAGCAACTCTTCGATGCACCGACAGCCGACGATCCGACCCGCTGACTGTGCCGCCGCTGCGCTCCGGTGCTCACATATCGGTATATGCTCCGCTCCGGTGCTCGCGTCGGCTTCGCCATCGGGCCGGCTTGTCGGCCGGGTCTCGGAGGCGAATGCGAGTGGGGCGATTCGGGCTCCAGGGACTGGATAGCGGGGATCTCGGGGCCGCGCTCTCAGGCGTCAGGGAGCCGAAGGTGGCGGTGGCGAGATGTCCCATAGCAGGCCGATGTCGATGGCCACGGCGTCGAAGGGCGGGATGCGCTTCTCGCCCTCGCCACCGAAGGTGCCCGCGACCATCCAGCCGTGCTCGGTGCGACTCAGAACCTCGATGGTGCGCGCCGTGGGATCGACAAACCACAGCCAGGGGACGCTGTGTTCGCGGTAGATGTCCTGCTTGCGGGTGCGGTCCACGATGGCGGTCGAAGGCGAGAGCACTTCGCAGACCCAGTCGGGCGCCACTGTGAACCATGCGGTGTCGGGGAGTGCGGGCATGCGTTCGCGACGCCAGCCGGCGAGATCAGGAACCAGAATGTGCGGGTCTAGATGAAGCTCGGGCTCGTCGAGGATGAGCCAGCCGCCGGGGCCACCGCGACCGTGGCCAAACGGGCCGCCGATTCCGATTCCTAGCGAGGAGCTGGCCAGCGCATGCTGCGGCGCCGGCCGTGGCGAGACGATCAAATCCCCGTCAATGATCTCACCCACGACGTTCTCCGGCAGGTGGAGAATGTCCTGGTAGGTGGCTGGCCGGGGCTTTCCCGAAGGCAGGGCCATGCAGCAAGTGTAGCAGTTTTGCGAAAAGTCGTGCTCTGGCCCCTGCTCGCAGGCAATCGCGGTTCGAGCACCGGCCCGGCGACTACATCCTGATGTCGACCAGTATCTTCTTACGCAGTTCGGTCAGGAAGTTCTTGGTCTGGCGTTCCATCTCGCGCTGGCGCAACTGACCGCGGATCTGGTCGCGCACTTCGGCTAGGGGTTTCGGGTCTTGCTCCCGGCGGCCCAGCAGCTTGATGACGTGGAAGCCGCGATCGGCACGAACCGGCCCGCGAATTTCGTCGACCTTCATGGAGAAGACCATCTCTTCGATGGGCTTGGGCAGGATGTCCTTGCCGAACCAGCCCAGGTCGCCGCCTTCGGCGCGGGTGGCGGTGTCTTCGGAATATTCGCGCGCCAGCCGGCTGAAGTCCTCGCCCGACTGCGCCCGATGCAGCAGCAACTGAGCCTGCTTTTCCTTTTCCTGCGCCGCGGCCGCGTCGGCGCCTTCGGGGATGGCCAGGAAGATATGGCTGGCGCGCACCTGCACGCTGGCGGCCTGCAGGTGGCGCTCGTAGTAGCTCTGCACGTCGGCGTCGCTCACGCTGACCTTGGAGCCCACGGCAATGTTGATGATCCGATAGCGCAAGATTTCGCGTTTTGTGTTTTGCCGGTAGGTGGCCAGGTTCATGCCCTGTTTGTGCAGTTCATCGCGCAACTGGGCGTCGGTGAGGTTGTAGTCCTTCTTGATCTGTTCGATGGACTTGTCGACCTCCTCGCTGCTGACCGAAACCTTGAGCTCGGCCGCCTCTTGCACCAGCAGCTGCTCGTCCACCATATGTTCGAGAATCTGACGGCGCACGGCCGCGGCGCGCGCGGCCCGCTGACCGGGATTCGAGATGGCAGCGACGTCGGCCATCATGGGCGCGGCCCGCTCCTCCACCTCGCTTTGCAGGATGATTTCGCTGCCGACCACGGCGACGATCTTTTCCACCACGCGCGCCTGGCCCACCGAGGGCAGCAAGAGCAGAAAGACGGCAAGGCACAATCGGGTCATAGGCATCGCACGGGGTCCTAGGGTTTGGGTGTGGGCACCGGGGTCGGGGCAGAACTCGGGGCGGGCGCTGCGCTCGGGGGCCGGCCGCCATCCGGAGTGGGGGCCAGAGCGATCTTCGCCAGCTCGTCTTCGTAGACTTCTACGTGGACCGACTTGCGCACTTCGTCCGCCAGCTCGCGCTTTCTTTGGGCGCGCATCTGATCGAGTAGCCGCTTTTGGATGTCGACCTTCACGTCAGCGAGCGCGCGCGTGGTTTCGGCCCGACGCTCGGTCAACTTGAGGATGTGAAAGCCCTTGTCAGACTGGATGGGGCCGGCGACCTCGTTGACCTGCGTCATGGCGAAGGCCGCATCGACCACGGCCTTGGGCGCACGCGTGGTCTTGCGGTCGAAGAAGGTCAAATCGCCCGCACGCGGTTTGGAATCAGCGTCCTCCGAATAGCGTTCGACGAGAGCGCGAAACGATTTGGGATCGTTGCGCCCAGCCTTGGCCTCCGCAGCGATCCGGTGTGCGGCGGACGCGTCGTGCACCAGGATTTGGCTCACGCGCACTTCTTCGGGACGGACGAATTCAGCCTGGTGTTCGCGGTAGTACTGGTCGACCTCGGCCGGAAGAACGTCCTCAGCCCGCAGCTTGTCGTTGATCTCCCGCTTTTCGAAGAGCGCCACCATCTGCTTCTTGGCGATTCGCTGCACGTCGGGGTCGCGATCGTAGCCACGTCGCAGCGCCTCGCGCGCCAGCAGCTCGTAGCGGACGAGACTTTCGAGGAGTTCCTTCTTCTTCTCCGGCGTGGAGTAGCGCGCCAGCACGAAGGGCGTGTGCGCGTAGCGGGCCAGTACGTCCTGCAGATCGCCGGCGGTGATCTCGGTGTCGTCCACCCGGGCCAGGACCGGGCCCGAACGAGCAGCGGCCTTGCCTTTCGTTCCGGGGCTAGGCTTGCAGGCGAACAGGGCGAGGGCCGCGAGGCAGAGAAGGTAACCACGCATCCCGCTTGCATGGCACAGGTGCAAGCTTCCCGCAACTGCTAGGAACTCACGCACGCCAACACCTCCTGCAGCCGCCTTCGCGCGGCGGCCAAGTGGTCGCGCTTTTCTTCGTCGTCGAAGGCGTATGACAAGCGCATGTCGGGCGAAAGTTTCCAGCGACTGCCTTTGCGTTGCACCAGCCGCATGACCTTGGCGGGATCCAACCGAGCGTCCATGCCGGCCGACAACACCAACCGGCCCGCAGTCAGTTCGTAGGCGCGCGCGCCGGTTCGGCGCACCAGGGTCTTGTGGCTCATGACTTCGCCGAGTAGGCGAGCCTCGTCGGGCAGTGGTCCGTAGCGATCTTCCAGCTCGGTCAGGGTCTCGCGCACGTCGTTGTCGTCGCGGGCCTGGGCCAGGCGACGGTAGAAGGCGAGACGTTGGCCGGTGTCGGGAATGTAGTCGTCGGGCAGAAAGGCCGGCACGTCGACGGCGATTTCCGGATCGAACTCGCTGCGGATGGGCTGCCCGCGCAGCTCGCCCACGGCTTCTTCCAGGATGCGCGCATAGGTGTCGAAGCCGACCGCCGCGACCAGGCCGGACTGGCGATCGCCCAGAATCTCGCCCGCGCCCCGGATTTCAAGATCGTGCGTGGCCACCTGAAATCCGGCGCCCAGCTCAGTAAATCGTTGCAACACCTCGAGCCGCTGGCGCGCCTGGGCCGACAGTGCGCCCTCCGACGCAATCACCAGATAGCAAAAGGCGCGTTCCTTGGCGCGTCCGATGCGCCCGCGCAACTGATAGAGCTGGGCCAGCCCGTAGCGATCGGCGTGGTTGACGATCATGGTGTTGGCGCGCGGGATGTCCAGGCCCGACTCGATGATGGTCGTGCAGCACAGAACGTCGTAGCGCCCGTCGACGAAGTCGATCATGACCTGTTCCAGCTTGGCCTCGGGCATCTGGCCATGGGCCATGCCCACGCGCGCCCCGGGCGCCAAGGCGCGGATCTCTCGCGTCCACTTGGGCAGATCCTCCACGCGGTTGTGCACGAAGAACACATGGCCGCCGCGGGCCAGCTCCTTGGCAATCGCTTCGCGCAGCACATCGGGATCGAAGCCGCACACGAAGGTGCGAATGGCCAGTCGGTCAGCCGGCGGGGTGGCGATGATGGAGATCTCGCGCAGGCCGGTCATGGCCATCTGCAGGGTGCGCGGAATGGGCGTGGCGGTCAGGGTGAGCACGTCCACCTGCGAGCGCATCTCCTTGAGGCGTTCTTTGTGGGTGACGCCGAAGCGCTGCTCCTCGTCGATGATGAGCAAACCCAAGTTGCGGAAGTGCACGTCGCGCGACAACAAGCGGTGCGTGCCGATGACGATGTCCAGCTTGCCCGCGGCCAGGGCGGCGATGGTCTCTCGCTGTTCATGCTTGCTGCGAAAGCGCGAGAGCGACTCCACCCGCACTGGGAAATCTCGCAGCCGCTCGGCGAAGGTCACGGCGTGCTGTTCGACCAGGACCGTGGTGGGAGCCAGCACCGCGACCTGGCGTCCACCCAGCGCGGCCAGCAGCGAGGCGCGCAGAGCCACCTCGGTCTTGCCGTAGCCCACGTCGCCGCACACCAGGCGATCCATGGGCGCTTCGTCTTGCATGTCGGCGAGCACCGCCGCGATGGCCTTGTCCTGGTCAGCGGTTTCCTCGAAGGGAAAGGTTTCTTCGAATTCGCGGAAGACGACATCAGGGGGCGGAAACGCATGGCCGGGTAGCGCCTGTCGCTGGGCATAGAGCTGCAGCAAACCCTCGGCCAGTTTGCGCGCTTCAGCCGAAACCCGGCGGCGCTTCTCCACCCAGGTTGTGCCGCCCAACTTGTCGAGCCGTACGGTCTCCGGCGTGCCGCCCACGAACCCGTGCACCACGCCGATGCGGTAGACCGGCACATACAACCCGCCGCCGTCGTACTCAAGGTGCAAGAAGTCCTGGGCCACTCCCCGCAGCGTGAGTTTCTTCAGACCGCGGTAGCGGCCCACGCCCTGCTCGTCGTGCACAACCAGATCGCCTTCGGATATCTCGGCGAGATTTCCAAACCCTGGCGTGGTGGGCGCTGGGGCTGCGCGGTGCACGCGCGCACCGAATATCTCCTCTTCGGCGATCAGTGCCAGGCGCTGGTCGGGCAGCCGGAATCCGCGCGTGAGCGGCCCGACCAGAATTTCCAGCGACGGGCGGGCCGCGACCCGTTCCAGCAGGCTTAGGGCTCCCCCTTCGCTGTGATCGCGCGGCGTCTTGGGTTCCAGGCCGAAGGCCTGCAGCACGCCGGCCAGCCGGTCTGCGTGGGCGCGGGTGGTCGCCACCAGGCACACGCGGTAGCCGCCCGCGTGCCACAGCCGGATGCGTTCGCACAGAGCATGTCCCACATCGGCATCGCCGCGTTCGTGGAGCAGCTCGGCGCGCAGACTGGTGTTGGGCTCGGCCG
>Ga0265316_10004077_pt1 | contig 14615 bp, 11 predicted proteins | sample 4522metaG_FD_202092 | JGI IMG/M metagenome (GOLD analysis project Ga0265316, IMG submission 202092) | Rhizosphere microbial communities from Carex aquatilis grown in University of Washington, Seatle, WA, United States - 4-5-22 metaG | ecosystem: Host-associated > Plants > Roots > Rhizosphere >...
AAAGACGAATACACACTATACCGCCAGATTCGTGGGATAAATATTAAGATTAGGAGCCTATCCAGACATGACAGACGGGCTGAAAACGCCGATGAACGGGCTAGGTTTGTCCGGGAGCGGAACGGCGTCCCCGCGAAAAGCGAGGCCCACGCCCATTCCGCTCATCGGCGTTTTCATCCCGCTGGCGGGCGGATTGAGTTGACCTATGAGTTTTCCATACGCACCCGGCAATGTTCGCGATACCACCTGGAAGGTGGACATTCCGCCGCTACGCACCCTGATCGTGGACGATGAACCGGTGGCGCGGCAGGTGCTGCGCGAGGAACTGGGCTCGTTCGCGGACGTGGAAATCGTGGGTGAAGCCGCCGACGGCGCCGACGCCCTGCGCGAGATCGCGGAGCGCCGGCCCGATCTGGTCCTCCTGGATCTGGAAATGCCCGTTCTGGGCGGTTTCGACGTGATCCGCCAGTTGCCGGAAGGCGCCCTGCCGATCGTCATCATCGTCACCGCCTACGACCAGCACGCCATCCGCGCCTTCGAAGCCGGAGCGCTGGACTACCTCTTGAAGCCCGTCAGCCAGGAGCGGTTGGAGAAGGCTCTGGACCGCGCGCGCGCCCTGCGCGGCAAAACCCGTGAAGTGGCCGAGTCCCTGGCCCAACTGAGCGATGCCGGTGCTCCCGCCGGCACACCCCACGGCCGCAAAGTGGTGGGCCGCACCGGCGCGGAATACTACCTGCTGGATCTCGACGACGTGCTGGCCTTCCAGGCCGAGCGCGAAATCGTCTGGATCCTCACCGCCCGCCAGCGCTACATGGCCACCCAGACGTTACGCAACGTGGACCAGCGCCTGCGCGGTTCGTTCTTCCAGCGGGTGCATCGCAACGCCCTGGTGAATGTGAACCACGTCCGCAAGATGAGCCCGCTGAGCAGCCAGCGCTGGCTGCTGACGCTCAGCAACGGACTGGAGTTCATCGTCAGCAAACGTCAGGCCCACAACGTCAGGCAGATGCTGCAATGGTAAGCCCGTCCCGCACTTCACACCGTGGGTCCTCGTCCCGTCCGCACGATCCGGCCGGCCTCGCGCAAGGCGCCGAACCCGGAGGGCGCCCCACGGGACGCCCGCCCCTCTGACCCATGCTGCCCTTCACCCAACCGCTGTTGATCAACATCCTCGGCCATGCCGGCGGAGCGTTGATTTTCGCCATCTTTCTCTGCTTGTTGTTCAGCGGGCGCGGCTGGTCCGGACCGCGCGGCCGTTACCTTCCCGGCTTGGCCGCGGGCCTCTCGCTGGTCTGGAACCTCGGGTCGCTGGTGGTTCTGGTGCGCCCCAACCTCCCGCCGGTCTGGTTCAACCTGGCGGTCGCCGTGAGTTTCTCGGTTTTGAGCCTGCTGCCCGCGGTGCTGCTCGAAATCTCCCTCGGCGCCTCCCGGCCCCTGCTGGTGGCGTGCGGTTATTCGCTCAGCGCGGTGGCCGTGGGCATGCATTTCTGGGAGATTCGTGGCAACGCCCCGGCGCTCCACCAGGAGGCGCTGCTGCTCATCACCGTGGGATTCCTGCTCCTCACCGCCGTAGTGGTGGCCGATGCCGTTTTTCGCGGCAAGGGCCAACAGCGGCAGAGCGCCCGCATCGGCGCTTCCATGTGCCTGGCGCTGTTCGCCATGTCCTTCGTGCACTTCGGCGCCGGCCACGCCAGCCAGGCCTGGTCGAGCGAGCTGATTGTCCACCACGCCGGTATCCCGCTGGCCCTCTTTGTCCTCCTACAGGATTACCGTTTCGTCCTGCTGGACGCCTTCGTTCGCTTCCTGGCCAACGCTCTGCTCGCCGCCGTGCTGGCCGCGCTGGTGATTGAGGCGGCGTTTCGCCTGGTGCTGGTGGAACGCGCCGTCCGCGAGCCGCTGCCGGAAGCCCTGCTGCTGATCAGCATCTGCCTCTTCCTGGTCCTCTTCGCGTGGATGCGCAACCGCGTGCAGGAGTGGCTCACCCGCGCCGTCTTCCGCCAGGGCAGCGTCGCCAATCTCTCTCTGCGGCTGCGCGATTGCCCAGCCTTCGCGGCGGAGGAACAGTACCTGGAGTGGGCCGCCTCCACCGTGGCGGCCGCCGTCAAAACCACGGATTTCGCCACCGTCCGGCAGGCGGAAGCGGACCCCGGCGCCACCTTGCACGCACCCGTGGTGATCACCGCTCTTCCCGCCGCGGTGGTTGCCGGGCGCTGGGATTGGGCCGAAGCCGCCGTCCCCATTCGCCTCGTGCAAAGCAACTCCAGGCTCATCCTGCTGGGACGCCGCCAGGGCGGCCAGCGCTATCTGGGTGAGGACCTGGCGGCGCTGGCCGGCGCCGCCGCGGAAATCGCCGGGAAAGTGGAATCCCTGCGGCAGCAGGAAATGACCCGCCTGGTGAGCCAGGCCGAACTGCGCGCCCTGCAATCGCAGATCAACCCGCACTTCCTGTTCAACGCGCTGAACACGCTCTACGGGACCATCCCCCGCGAGTCTTCCGCCGCGCGCCGCATGGTGTTGAACCTCGCCGACATCTTCCGGTACTTCTTACAAACCGACAAGACCTTCGTCACGCTGGCGGAAGAGATGCAGATTGTCCGCGCCTATCTGGAAGTGGAGCAGAGCCGGCTGGGCGACCGCCTCACCGTGGAGATCCACGTGGAAGACGGCGCGCTGCCGGTGCCCATCCCGGTCCTTTCCATCCAACCCCTGGTGGAAAACGCCATCAAGCACGGTGTGGCCCAGCGGACCGAGCCCGGCTACGTCCGCATTGCCGCCACTCACAACCAGGAGGGGTTGCGGGTCACCGTGGAGAACAGCGGCGCGCCCCACGCACCCGCCTCCCCCGGCGCCGGCGTCGGCCTGCAAAACGTCCGCCGGCGCCTGGAGATCTGCTACGGCCCGGCCGCCGGCCTGCACACCGCGTTCTCACCGGAAACCACCGTGGTGGAGCTTCGCATCCCGCGGACCGGGGATGCGGCGCAAAAACTATAGTGCGCGGCGCGCCCCCTGGCCCGTCGCCGCGCCGGAGGCGCGTTCCGCGCGCTTGACACGCCGGGAGGCTGGCCCCACTCCACGGACCCTACGTCACCGTAGTTCCTATAGCAGCCGGAAGTTCACTTCCACGAATGCCACCATCACGGCCGGCTTGCCGTTGACCTTCCCGGGACTGAATTTCCACCGCTTCACCGCTTCCATGGCCTGATCGTCCAGCCCCAAGCCCAGGCTTTGCCGGACGGTGACGTGTTGCGCCTGGCCGAGGGTGTTCACCTCGATGCGCAGCAGCACCGTGCCTTGCAGGCGGGCTTTGCGGGCATCCTCGCTGTATTCCGGTTCGGTCTTCCACAGCAGGGCCGGCGCCGTCACTCCGCCGCCCGCCGCGCCTGTGAAGACCACCCCGCCGCCCGTTCCGCCGTCCTCGCCGTCGCCGAGGCCGGGACCTTTGCCCGATCCAATGCCCGTGCCAATGCCGTCGCCAATGCCGCCACCTTTGCCCGGCCCTCCGGAAAGCTTGCCCAGGACGCCATTGGGGTCGCCGAACCGTTGGTAGTCGAAGTCGGCGAGCTGGATATCGGGATTGCCGACGAGCGTCGGCTCCATGGCCAAGATGGGAGGGGAGGTTCGGATATCCACGGTGGGTGCGACGAACTGGCGGCGCGCGAAGGGCGCCGGGTTGCCGCGGCTGGCCGGCGAATCGGCGTGTACCCCACCGCCGCCTCCTCCCGTGGAGCGGCCGGCCAGCTTATACGCTGCGATGTCGGCCGGCACGACAAGCACTTGATTGAGCCTGGTGATGAGTGGAGTTTTGACGCCTGTCGCCGCCAGAATCAGCAGGATGGCGCCCGAATGGATCAGCCCGGAAAGCAGCACGGAACGTTTCTGTGAAGCAAACATAGTAGGTTCTCCTGCCCGTTCCTGGCATGCACTTAGCAAGCCAGCGGCAGAAGATTGACTCGTTGCGATAACAGTGTGAAGTTACCGCCCGCTCTCCGGATCTGTAAGATACTGAATCCCTTGAGCACTTGTTCCGGCGAGATATGTTGGAACTTTTCGAGCTGCGTGGCGCGCGCGCCGACACTGTGCGTTCGAACGCACTGGCCGCTGGATCCAGGTTGCCAGATACTGTGGTGGCACGGTGGTGGGGCAGGCGGTGCTCGCCTGCCCTGAGCCGCGGGGCTGGCCCAGGGAGGGCAGGCGGCACCGCCTGCCCCACCGCGGGGGCTTTAGCGGAACGATGGCTGCGCGGTGGTTGCGGCTGCTGCGTGGCTGACAACCGGCTGGCCTACGCGCATGGCCTGCCAGTCGTACGCAAACTCCTTGCCGCAATCCAAACACGTCACGTAGGTGCCGTTTCGTACTGCGTTGGAAAGCGAAATCCCAGCGATTCTGCGTGCCGGCGTCAATGGAAAGGTGGTGTGCTGGTGGGAACATCCAAACAGCGTATCGAAAAGCGACTGAAGCATTTTCAGCCTCCCTCTGCTATTTTCTTAGATACGCCAACTGGAACTTAGGTTTCAAGCGTGGAAGTGCACGCCTGCCCGCAGCTATGTGGCAAGCCACACTTCACGCCGGTGTACCTGCCGCGCTAATTCTGCTTAAGTCAACTTACCCGAGCAGTTTGGAAGCAATCGACTGGGCTATCAGGACGCCGTGGTAGCGGCCGTTCTCAATGAAGATTTCGTTGGTGTGCATCCCCGCCACAATGACGCCCGCCAGATAAATACCCGGTCGTTCGCTCTCCAGCGTTTCCGCATCGGTCCGCGGCCGCCCGGTCTCCGGCTCCAGTGTAATTCCCGTGGCGTTCAAAAACCTGAGATCCGGCTGGTAACCCACCAGCGCGAATACGAAATCGTTCTGGAGCGAGACTTCCCCTTCGGGCGTCGCCACGCGAATCGAACCGGGGAGAATCTCGACCACTCGCGAATGAAAGTAGGCCGGGATCTCGCCGTTCTTAATACGGTTCTCTATGTTCGGCCTGATCCAGTATTTCACCTTGTCGGAAATTCCCGCACCGCGGTGAATCAGGGTCACGCGCGCGCCCGTCCACCACAGCTCCAGGGCGGCAATGGCCGCCGAGTTCTTGGCGCCGATCACGGCCACATCGTGGTTGAAATACGGATGCGGCTCCTTATAATAATGCAGAACCTTGTCTAACTCTTCACCCGGCACGTTCAGCTTGTTGGGAACGTCGTAGTAACCGGTGGCCAGCACGATTTTGCGCGCTTCCAGCACGTGTGCGCATCCCAGCCGGTCGGTAGTAAATACCCGGAAACCCAGGTCGGCGCCCGTAATGCGGTCCACCCGTTCGTACTGGCGTATGTTGAGGTGGTAATACTCTGCGACCCGCCGATAGTACTTTAGTGCTTCGATGCGGTTGGGCTTGTCGTTCAGGCTGGTCATCGGAATGCCGCCAATCTCCAGCAGTTCCGGCGTGGTGAAGAAAGTCATGTAAGTGGGGTAATGGTAGATGGAGTTCACCACGCACCCCTTCTCTACCAGTACCGTCTTCACGCCGCGCTTCTCTAGCTCAATGGCGGTCGCCAGGCCGGTGGGCCCGGCGCCCACCACCAGCGCGTCAAAAGATTCCGTCACAGTTTGCTCTCAATGTCGCGATAGACGGCCTCCAGCGCGCCGTCGAGCGCCGCCGCGTCCTTGCCGCCGCCTTCCGCCATATCCGGGCGCCCGCCGCCCTTCCCGCCGGTGGCCTGCGCCACGGCGCTCACCAGTTTTCCGGCCTGCACCTTGGCCGTCAGGTCTTTGGTGACCGCGGCCACAATCGCCACGTTGCCGGTTTCGCCCGAAGCCAGCACCACCACCGCGCTTTTCCACTTGTTACGCAGCGCGTCGGCCAGCGACCGCATCTGTTGCCGGTCCATGCCGTCCACCCGCGCCGCCAGCACCCGCGCGCCCTTCACCGTTCGCGCCTGCGCCTCCAGCGCACCCACCGCCGCTTGCGCCAGCTTTTCCTTCAACTGCTCCACCTGCTTCGCGAGCGCCCGCTCGTTGGCCAGCAATTTCTCCACGTGGTCGATCAGCTCCGGCTCCGACGCCCGCACGATTTCCGCGATCCGCCGCAGCGCGCCCGCGGTTTCCTGATACTGGTGCAAGGCGCCCGCCCCGGTGATGGCCTCGATGCGCCGCACGCCGGCCGAGATGCTGCCCTCGTAGACGATCTTGCAGACTCCGATATCGCCCGTCCGCCGCACGTGCGTACCGCCGCACAGCTCGCGGCTGAACCCCGGCACCGTCACCACGCGAACTTCCTCGCCGTATTTCTCTCCGAACAGCGCCATGGCTCCCGTGGCGATCGCCTGGTCGAGCGGCAGGATGTTCGTCTCCACGCCCTCGTTGCGCAGGATCTGCTCGTTCATGAGCCGTTCGACTTCTTCCAGTTCGGCGCGGTCCATGGCGGCGTAGTGAGTGAAGTCGAAGCGCAGCCGGCCGGGTTCCACCACGCTGCCCGCCTGCTTGACGTGCGTGCCCAGCACCTGCCGGAGAGAGGCATGCAGCAGGTGCGTGGCCGTGTGGTTGCGCCGCGTGGCGTCGCGCAGCGGCGCGGCCACTTCCGCTCGCAACACGTCGCCCGTCCGCACCGGCGCGTGCGCCAGAATGCGATGGACACTCAGCCCCGGAACGCCCGGGAACACGCTCTCCACATCGGCCACCTTTTCGCCCTGCGCCGAATAGAGCGCGCCGCGGTCGCCCACCTGCCCGCCGGCCTCGGCATAGAACGGCGTCTGGTCGAACACCGCTTCGCCGCGAGCGCCCGCGGGGATCTCGTCCACCAACTGCTTCTCGCGCAGCAGGCCGAGCACGCGCGAGGTGGCTTCCATGTCGCCGTAACCCAGAAACTTCGTCCGCCCCCGCTCCAGCAGCTTCTGGTAGGCCGGGACCACCGCGCCTTTCTCCGCGCCCTTCCAACTGGCGCGGGCGCGCTCCCGCTGCTGCTCCATCTCGCGGTCGAAAGCCTCGCGGTCGATGGCCAGGCCGTGCTCGCGCGCCATGTCTTCCTGCTCGTCGAGCGCGAGGCCATAGGTGTCGTAAAGCTTGAAGGCGACCGCGCCGGGGATGGTGCGGTCCGTCACCTGCTGAATCGCCTGGTTGAACTCCTTCTCGGCGGTCAGGAAGGTGGTGGCGTAGCGGTGCTCTTCGTCCTTCACCACGCGCGCCACCCTCTGCACGCTCTCCATCATCTCGGGGTACGGACCCTGCATCAGCTCAGCCACGAAGCCGGTCAGCTTATAGAGGAACGGCTCCTCCACGCCCACCATCCGCATGTTGCGCATGGCGCGCCGCATGATTTTGCGGAGCACGTAACCGCGCCCCTCGTTCGAAGGCAGCACGCCGTCGTTGATCAGAAACGCCGCGGCGCGCCCGTGATCGGCCGCAATGCGCAGCGCGGTGTCGATGCGCGCGTCCGCGCCCATGGCGAGGGAGCACAGCTCGGCCGCCTGCGCCATGACCGGCTGTATGAGGTCGGTGTCGTAATTCGAAATCTTGCCCTGCAGCACGGCCGCAATGCGCTCCAGGCCCATGCCGGTATCGATGGACGGGCGCGGCAGGGGCGTCAAGGCGCCAGTGGCATCGCGGTCGAACTGCATGAACACCAGGTTCCAGATTTCGACGAAGCGGCCGCCGGCGTCGTTGGGGAACTGCTCGCCTTCGCGGCCCGGCTCGGCGGCTTCCACGCCCAGGTCGTAATGGATTTCGGAACACGGACCGCACGGCCCGGTCTCGCCCATCTGCCAGAAGTTATCCTTCTCGTCGAGCCGGAAAATGCGGCTTTTGGGCACGCCGGCCACCTTCTGCCACAGCGCTTCGGCCTCGTCGTCCTCGCGGAACACGGTGACGTACAGCTTGTCTTTGGGCAGACCGTACTCTTTGGTGATCAGGTCCCAGGCGAATTCGATGGCATCGGCTTTGAAGTAATCGCCGAACGAAAAATTGCCCAGCATCTCGAAGAAGGTATGGTGGCGGCGGGTGTAGCCGACATTTTCGAGGTCGTTATGTTTGCCGCCCGCGCGCACGCATTTCTGCGAGCTTGTGGCGCGCGAATAGGCGCGCTTTTCCTGGCCCAGGAAAGTGTCCTTGAACTGGTTCATGCCCGCGTTGGTAAACAGCAAGGTGGGATCGTTCTGGGGAACCAGCGACGAGCTGCGCACCACCCGGTGGCCGCGGGCGGCAAAAAAGTCGAGGAAGAGCTGTCTCGTTTCGTGACCTGTCACGGGGAATCCTTGTGGAATGAACTAACTTCAATTGTAGCGGAGAGATACCGGGGCCGGGCTCCGAGGCCGTCCCGCCGCGCTTCCGGATCTCGACCGTCACGGCGGGTGGCGCCGCGCCATCCCCTCGGTGTCGCCGCGGGCGGTTCGACGACCCCAAGGCCCCGTGAGATAAACTGAAGTTGGGTGTGACCTTGGACAGGGATTTTGTCGAAAGCCGCGATGGCAGCTTCTACCTCAAGGGGAGTCGTGTGCCGTTGGCCCACCTGGTACGGGAATTCCAGCAGGGCGAACCTGCGGAAGCGATCCGATCGCACTACGCCACCCTAAGCCTGGAGCAGGTCTACGGTGCGATCGCCTTCTACCTGGGGCACAAGGCCGCAGTGGAAAACGACATCGCGGAGCGCAAGCGCGAGGAGGATGCGTACAGCGCGGAGCATCCCACGCCGCCCGACATCAAGCAGAGGTTCGCGCGCATGCGGCGACAAGTGCTGGCGCGGCAAAGCTGACGGGTGATTTGTTTCCTGGCGGATGCCAGCCTACGCAACTCGATCGTTACCGGCTGCCTGCGGCGCGAACCCGCGATCGATTTTCTCTCTGCCGCCGGCGCAAACCTGGAGGGGGTTCCCGACCTTGAGGTGCCGGCCCTCGCCGCCGCGGAAGGCCGAGTTCTCGTCACTTCCGATTGGAAGACCATGCCGCAAAATTTCGGCGAGATCCTTGCGGCCGGCGGCTCCAGTGCTGGCGTGTTTCTGGTGAAGCAGCATACCCCGGTGGCGGATGTAATCGAGGCGCTACTGCTGGTTTGGGCGGCATCGGACGCGGACGAATGGAGGAACCGAATTCTGGAAATTCCGGAGCGGTAACGGGTGCCAGGCCTCGCGCCCGGCGGCCAGATTGAGACTCCGCCTATTCGAGTGCGACAGCGTCCAGCGACGGCAATGCGCCGCCAGATGTTGAGCGCATCGCGGCGCGCCCGTCTGGTCAGGCGGTAAGCCATCAGAACGGCCGTTTGCTATCGCGCAGCGCCCGCGCCTCGCGCTTTAATTCCCCGGCCAGTTGCGGCAGCGTCTCGTCGGTGTAGTCAGCGCAATGTCCAGCTTTCAGGTCGGCCTCGGCTTCATCCAACGCGGCCCTCAGTTCCGCCCGGGCGCGCTCGCGCTCTTCCCACAGAGAAAGGGCTTCCGGCACAGCCTCTTCCTCGCGCCGAAGGCGTCCGCTCTCGATGGCGTGTTTGATAAATGCCTGTTGGTCTGGGGTAGGCTGCACTTCCATCGCTTCCAGCGTAGGGAGGGCAAGGCCGGGTGTCAAGCTTTGAAAACCTGATGGACACGCCTGCGTGACACACTGCGGCGGCGGCCTTGCGTCCGACGAACGCTTCCGTGTTCCGCGGTTCAGTCCTTCCGCCGCTGGCCCGGCGGCCGGCGAGCACCCCCATGTCCCGCGCGGCCCACCCCCTAACGGATCGTGACCCCCACGGCCGATTGCGCCGCGCCGTCCGCGGTCTTGGCCGACAACTGGTAGGCGCCCGCGGGCAGCGGCTGGTTGGGCGCCGAATAGAGCGGCACCTGGATAAAGGTCACGCTCTCCACCGGCGCGGCATCCATGGTGAGCGTCTGGTCGAACGCCGCCGACCCGTCGGACGCCAGCAGTTCCAGGCGCACCGTGCGGCTCAGCCCCGCAGGCCAGTTCCGCAGGGCCACGCGGGCCCGGGCGCAAGGCTTATACGTGCCGGGAGGGTCGGTCCCGAACCCCATGTAGCAGGCCACGAAGTAGCACGGCACCGCGCAGTTGGTCACCTGTTTGCCGCTCACGTTCAAGTCCAGGCTCTCCATCCCGAGCCCGATCGACGACGTCTGCGCGGGATATTGATTGCCACCGGCCAGCGCGGCTTCCACCAGGGTGCGGGCCAGCGTCAGCCCACCCGAGGATCCCGTCTCCAGATCAGTCATGCTGGAAAGCAGCCCGACCCCGCGCGCCAGGGTCCCGGTCTCGCGTTCGAGCCCCATTGGGTTGACGTAGTTCACGGTGTCCGGAAAAGTCCCCAGCGGCGTAGTGACCGCGCCGCCCTGCCCGGTCAACTGCACCTGCCCCGAATTCGGCGCCAGGAGGTTCGGATCGAGAAAAAGCTGGTCCCCGTTGCCCGAGAGAATGTAGACCCGCCCGCTGCTATCCGCGCGAAACCAGTATTCCGCGTAAAACGTGCCAGGACCCTCAATCGCCATCACCGAATACGCCGTGCCATTCGCGGTAGCCGTCCGGTCCACCCGCCAGGTCTGGTATTGGGCGGTAGAGATCCGGTCATCCTCGCGATAGACCCAGCGATCGCCAACGTCCAGCGGGAAGTACGACCCGGGGGACTGCGCCGGCAGCACCGCCGCCAGCAAGGGGAGCAAGAGCACGAGACGCATGAGAACGCCAGTGCAATCCCGTGTCCATAGCCTACTCGTTTCTGTCATGAAACTCCGTTTATTCCGGCATCAACCGCTCCCTTACGGTCGCGGCTCGGCAACAAGTCCCGTGGAATCATCACAAGTTTTCCGAGCCGCGCGCGTCAGCAAGCGGTCTTTGCACGTTTCATTACAGAAACTAACTCACTGAAACATCGTGAGCCGGGCTGCTGCCCCGTGTCGTAAGTCCCTGCCGGTGTGGCGTACGTGAACGCCTAACTCTTCATCGTCAGCAATAAGTACACTCCCGCCAGCCCGAAGATCGCGTCCGGGGCCCACGCGGCGATGGGCGGCTGCAGCTCGTTGATCTGGCCGATCTTCTCGAACAGCTTGGAGGTGGCCAGATAGGCCAGCGCGATGGCGATGCCCACGCCGATGCCCGTCATCGCGCCCCGGTTGCCTACCAGGAAGCCGAAAGGAATCGCGATCGTCGCCATGATCAGCGCGAACAGCGGCACCGAGAACTTGCGGTAGAGTTCCACCTGCAGACTCACCGCATCGTATCCGTAGCCGCTCTCCTGGAGGTCCTGAATGTACTTATCGAGCTGCAGGAAATTCATCTGCGTGTCCTGCAAATGCTCCTTCAGAAAATAGTCCGGCGTCTCGTTCAGCTCCGGGAATGTGGTGGCCTGGTAGTCCGTCCGGCTGGCGGTATTGTCGTGAAAATCGCTGAGCCAGCCGTTTTCGAACACCCACGTCTTAGCCTCCGCGTTCCAATGGGCGTGGTCGGCGCGGATCTGCCGGATTAGTTGGAACGTGCCCGGCTGCAGCTCGAATACATTGGCATCCGCCATCTCTTTCTTGGTCGGGTCGAAATACGCGTAGTAATAGATCCGGAACCCGTGCCCCATGGTCCACTTCCGGTCAGGACGATAGTAAGTCTGGGTGGGCCGGCCCTTGATTTCGTCGCGTAACTTATCCTGCTTGCGGTTGGCGTCCGGCAGGTAATAATAATCGAAAGCGAACAATCCCGCGCTCAGCAGTGTGCTGGCGATCAGCACCGGGGCGGCCATGCGGTACAGGCTCACGCCGCAAGCCTTGAACGCCGTCACCTCGTTCTGCTTGCTCAGCATCCCGAGGTTCGCCAGCACCGCCACCAGCACACAAATGGGCACCGTGTCGTAGATCAGCCACGGGGTGAGGAAGAACAGGTAAGTGAACATCGTCCGCAGCGAGATGTTGTGCTTGATCATGTCCCCCGTGAGGTCGAAGAAGTTGAACACCAGCAGCATGGAGACGAAAGTAGCCAGGATCACGGCAAAGTAAAACAGGAAATTCGACAGAACGTAAGTGTCGACAATCTGCGGCAGCAGGGGGATGCGCCAGCCCTTGGACCGCGGAGGCTCCGGCCGCTTGCCCGCCTTCGGTTTGAACCAGCCGAGCACCGCCGCCGCCGCGTGCTGAAACCTGGATAGCAGGTCGCTATCTCCCGATTTCTCCATGCGGAAAAGAAATAGCAGGCCGGCCAGCCCGAACACCGCGTCCGGCAGCCAGATGGCCACCGGCACGGGCAGGGTTTTCTGTTTGGCCACATTCACCAGCGTCACCGACGAGAGGTAGTAACAGAAAAAGCCCAGGAACAGCGCGATGACGTAGGCCGCCGATTTGCCGCCCTTCCGCGTGGCGATGCCCAGCGGAATTCCCACCAGCGCCAGCATCACGCAGCCCAACGGAAACGCAAACCTCTGGTACAGCTCAATGGCGGCTTCCATGCGGTCCGGCCCGTTGTAGTGCATCAACTGCCGGGTGCTCATTTCCTTGGGCTTCTGGATGACCTGTTCCGCCGGCTTCACCGCCAGCTCCTGAATGACGCTCGGCGCCGCCATATCGTGCGACACGCGGTCCTTGCCCATCTCGTGGCTGGAATAGTTGTGCAGCTCCAGTTGGATGCGGTTGTTTTTCGGATCGGATGTGGCCACGGCGTCCTGCGCCACCGTGATTAGCGGGCCATCGGCTTTTTCCGCCAGTCCCTTCTTGCGCTCCTCGGGCTTGGTGGTATCGAAGATCACTACTTTGTGCCAGGGCACGCTGGCGGAGTGCCCGGCGGGCTTCACATCGTCCACATAGAGGACGGTATTCTGGAAATCCTCGATGAACACCCGCGGCTGAACTTCCGCGGAAAGCCGGTTGGCCAACAGTTGATTCAGCAGGCGCGCGCTTTCGTTGTAGGAGAAAGGTGTCAACCGCAGCGACGCCCAGGCTGCCAGCCCCGTGCCTATCGCGGCAAACAGCAGCACCGGGGCAATCACCTTGCGGCTGGGGACGCCGGCGGCCCGCATGGCCACGATTTCTCCATCCGCCGACATGCGTCCCAGCCCGATCAGAATGCCGATCAGCACCCCGAACGGAATGGTGAAGGGCAGCACCGGCGGGATGGCCAGGGCCAGCAACTCGGCCACCATCGCCGGCCGCGGGCTGCTGCCCACCAGCACTTTGAACAGCGCGTCGGCACCATGCAGGAAGATGATAAACGTCGCCAGCAGCGTGCCGAGTATGGAGCTGGTCAGAATCTCGCGGAAGACGTAGCGGCCTAACAGGCGCACGGCCGGCCCCTACTTCACCAGCTCCGGAGCCGGCACCACCGGCAGCTTCGGCAGCTCATCCTCGGCCGGGTGGAGCTCCAGATCGTCGATCAGAATCGACGGCGCCACCACGCAGGCCTCGGTCGTATAGCTGGCCTGCCCGACCATCGCGAAGGGGGCAATGTTGTCCATGAAGTCGAACACCGTCGCGTCGTCCCCCGCCGCCAGAATGTCCCGCAGGGAACGCGCGTTGAACCCGCGGAAGCGCAGGCCGCGCACCAACTCCTCCCGCCCGTCCGGAAAAACCTTGTACACCAGCAACGGCATGCCCACCGGGTGCACCGTTCCCTGCGACTCCTGCAGCACCCGCCGCACTTCGTCCACCGGGGCGGTGGAAGGGAAGTCCATCTTGCGCACGATAATCCCGTACGCTTTGCCGCGCGTCTGGATCAGCTCCACCAGCTTCTTCTTCAAGTCCGCCACCGGCACGGTTTCGCTGGAGCTGATGAAAAGGTTGCTGATCGCCGCGTAGTTCGAGGTGTTGCCCGGCAGGCGCGCGCGGCCGTTCGACCCTTTCGATCCGCGCACCGGCTGGCGTGTCAACAGGTAGCCCTTCAACACGCCTTTTTCCACCAGGTGCAGAGGAGGGGCCATGACGCCTTCGCGATCCACGTCGTACGATCCGAACAGGGCTTTGCCGCGCCATTCTTTTTGCGCCGGATCGTCCACCACGTCGAAGGTGTCGGGCAGCACCCGCGCACCCATGCGCCCTTCGAATTCGCTGGTTTGGGCCGACCCGCCGCGGCCGCCGGTTGGCTGCCGCGCCAGCGCCAGGTTCTTGGCCAGCACTTCGGCGAAAAGCTGCGGCGAGGCCTCGCCCTCGAACAACACCGGGCCGTTGTAATCCTCGCCCTTGGGCGCCCGCGCCAGCGCCGTGACATTCTCCGCCAGAGTGGCGATGCCGCGCGCCATCTGCTCCTCGGAGGGCATGTGCGCCGCATCCATCGCGTGGTACGTCACCGAGTCGTGCAGAGTCATGCCGTCGGACGCTTGCGCCGAAGCGCGCGCCCGCAGGAAGGTGACGTTCTCCGGCACCTTGGCCTCGGTGCCTTCGGAATTGACCACGTAGTATCCGCCCGTGTCCGACTGCAATTCCACGCTGGAAGTTTTCACGGCGGGGTACTGGACGAAAGCCGCGGAGAGCGTCCGCACGCGGTCCATCCAGGTCTTTTCGTCGATCGAGAGCCGGGCGAACGGCCGATTGAAGTGGACCGGATCGGCATGCGCGAAATCGTCGAGCTGATCGTTCTGATTGACATTGCGCATGGCGGCGCGTTTGCGGGAAATCGCTTCCACCGCCCCTTTATAGGCCGAATCGGTTTCCAGCCAGAGGTAGCGGCGCAGCACCGGATAGGAATCCTCCA
>Ga0265316_10004079_pt1 | contig 14613 bp, 13 predicted proteins | sample 4522metaG_FD_202092 | JGI IMG/M metagenome (GOLD analysis project Ga0265316, IMG submission 202092) | Rhizosphere microbial communities from Carex aquatilis grown in University of Washington, Seatle, WA, United States - 4-5-22 metaG | ecosystem: Host-associated > Plants > Roots > Rhizosphere >...
GGCACGACTCCCGAGGACATGGAGTCCCCGCAGGTCTATGCCTCAGGCCTGGTGGTGCGCGATCTGTCGCTGGTCAGCAGCAGCTGGCGCGCGGCCGGAACGCTGCAGGATTTTCTCGCGCGCGCGCGGGTCGTGGCGATCGCCGGCATCGACACGCGGCGGCTCACGCGCCTGCTGCGTGAGAAAGGAGCGCAGGCCGGATGCATCATGACCGGCGAGCGCATCGATGAAGCGGCGGCCGTGCGCGCGGCGCGTGCATTTCCCGGGCTCAAAGGCATGGACCTGGCCCGCGTCGTGAGCACACGCCACACCTACCAATGGAACGATGGCACTCTCGGACGCGAGAGTCCGCCCTCGCTGCGCGCAGCTCAGCGACTGCATGTCGTGGTCTACGATTATGGAGTCAAGCGCAATATCCTGCGGCTGCTCGCCGACATGGGCTGCCGCCTCACGGTGGTGCCGGCGACCACGACGGCCGCCGAGGTGCTTGCGCTGCATCCCGATGGCGTGTTCCTGTCGAACGGGCCGGGCGATCCGGAACCCTGCGACTACGCGATCAGGGCGATCGGGGAGCTGCTGCAGAGCGGGCTGCCGCTGTTCGGGATCTGCTTAGGGCATCAGCTGCTGGCCCTCGCCAGTGGCGCCCGCACCGTCAAGATGAAATTCGGTCATCACGGCGCCAACCATCCGGTGCAGGATCTGGCGACCGGTCGCGTGCTGATCACGAGCCAGAACCATGGTTTCGCGGTCGACGAATCGACCCTGCCCCCGGGCCTCATTCCGACGCATCGCTCGCTGTTCGACGGCAGCCTGCAGGGCCTCGCGCGCACCGACTGTCCGGCCTTCAGCTTCCAGGGACACCCGGAGGCGAGCCCCGGGCCGCACGAGCTGCGAACGATGTTTGACGGCTTTGCGCAGGCGATGGTGCGCCGGCTGCAGGAGCAGCTGCGGGTGCTGCGCGCGGGCCGCAAGCAGAGCGTCGAGGGCTGAAGGCCATGCCCAGACGAACCGACCTCGAGAGCATCCTGATCATCGGCGCCGGTCCGATCGTGATCGGACAGGCCTGCGAGTTCGACTACTCCGGTGCCCAGGCCTGCAAGGCGCTGCGCGAGGAGGGCTTCCGCGTCATCCTGGTCAATTCCAATCCGGCCACGATCATGACCGATCCCGAGACCGCCGATGCGATCTACATCGAGCCGGTCAACTGGCGAACGGTCGCACGCATCATCGAGCGGGAGCGTCCCGACGCGCTGCTACCGACGATGGGCGGCCAGACCGCGCTTAACACCGCACTCGATCTGGTACGCGAGGGCGTGCTCGAGCAGTACGGGGTGGAGCTGATCGCGGCCTCGCGCGAGGCGATCGATATGGCCGAGGACCGGGAGCGGTTCCGCAACGCGATGCGCGAGATCGGCCTCGAAGTGCCCAATTCGCAGGTGGCCCGCAGCCTGGAGGAGGCGCTCGCACTGCAGGCCGGCATCGGCTTTCCGGTCGTGATCCGCCCGTCCTTCACGCTTGGTGGCAGCGGCGGCGGCATCGCCTATAACCGCGAGGAATTCGAGACTATCGTCGAGCGCGGCCTGGAGGCATCCCCGACGCGCGAGCTGCTGCTCGAGGAAGCCGTGCTCGGCTGGAAGGAATACGAGATGGAGGTGGTGCGCGACTCCAAGGACAACTGCATCATCGTCTGCTCGATCGAGAACCTGGATCCGATGGGCGTTCATACCGGCGACTCGATCACCGTGGCACCGGCGCTGACGCTGACGGACAAGGAGTACCAGCGCATGCGCGATGCCTCGATCGCGGTGTTGCGCAAGATCGGAGTGGAGACGGGCGGCTCGAACGTGCAGTTCGCGATCAATCCGCAGGACGGGCGCATGCTCGTGATCGAGATGAATCCGCGCGTGTCGCGCTCCTCGGCGCTGGCTTCCAAGGCGACCGGCTTCCCGATCGCGAAGATCGCCGCGAAGCTCGCGATCGGCTACACGCTCGATGAGCTGCGCAACGAGATCACCGGCGGGGCGACGCCGGCCTCCTTCGAACCGTCGATCGACTATGTCGTCACCAAGATCCCGCGCTTCACGTTCGAGAAATTCCCGGCTGCCAACAACCGGCTGACCACGCAGATGAAGTCGGTCGGCGAGGTCATGGCGATCGGACGTACCTTCCAGGAGTCGCTGCAGAAGGCACTGCGCGGCCTCGAGACCGGCCTCGATGGCCTGGACCCGATCCTCACGCTGCCTTTGACCGAGGAGACCGAGAGCCAGCTCAGCTATGAGCTGCGTGCCCCGGGCGCAAACCGGCTGCTGTACGTGGCCGACGCGCTGCGGGCGGGCTGGGAGGTCGAGCGCGTGCAGAGCCTGACCGCGATCGACCCGTGGTTCATCGCCCAGATCGCCGACCTCGTGGCCGAGGAGGGCCGCGTGCGGCGCGAAGGCGAGAGCGCCCTTGGGGTCGACCGGCTGCGCAGCCTCAAGCGCAAGGGCTTCTCGGACCGACGCCTGGCCGCGCTGACGCGCTCGCGCGAGGAGACGATCCGCGGCAAACGCCGGGAATTCGGTGTCGCGCCGGTCTACAAGCGCGTCGACACCTGCGCCGCGGAGTTCGCAACCTCGACCGCCTATCTGTACTCGACCTACGAGGAAGAGTGCGAGGCCGACCCGACGCGGCGGCGCAAGATCATGATCCTGGGCGGCGGCCCCAACCGCATCGGCCAGGGCATCGAATTCGATTACTGCTGCGTGCACGCCGCGCTGGCGCTGCGCGAGGACGGCTTCGAGACCATCATGGTCAACTGCAATCCGGAGACCGTTTCCACCGACTACGACACCTCGGACCGGCTGTATTTCGAGCCGCTCACCCTCGAGGACGTGCTCGAGGTGATCGCCCGCGAGCGGCCCGAAGGAGTCATCGTGCAGTTCGGCGGCCAGACGCCGCTGAAGCTCTCGCGCGCCCTCGAAGCGGCCGGGGCCCCGATCATCGGCACTTCCCCGGATTCGATCGACATCGCCGAGGACCGGGAGCGCTTCCAGCAGCTGGTACGTCGCCTGGGTCTGCGCCAGCCGGCCAATGCGACCGCACGCACCGAGGATCAGGCGGTGGTGCTCGCGCGCGAGGTGGGCTTCCCGCTCGTAGTGCGGCCCTCGTACGTGCTGGGCGGCAGGGCGATGGAGATCGTGTTCAACGAAGACGACCTGCGCTCCTACATGTCGCGGGCGGTCCAGGTCTCCAACGACAGCCCGGTGCTGCTCGACCGCTTCCTCGATGTCGCCATCGAGGTCGACGTCGATGCCGTGTGCGATGGCGAGGACGTTCTGATCGGCGGCATCATGGAGCACGTCGAGCAGGCCGGAGTGCATTCCGGGGACTCCAGCTGCTCGCTGCCTCCCAACAGCCTGTCGGCCGAGGTGCAGGAACAGTTGCGCGCGCAGACGCGCAAGCTCGCCAAGGCGCTGAACGTGATCGGGCTGATGAACGTGCAGTTCGCGATCCAGAACGGTACCGTGTTCGTGCTCGAGGTCAACCCGCGCGCCTCGCGCACCGTACCGTTCGTGTCCAAGGCCACAGGCGTGCCGATCGCGAAGATCGCGGCGCGCGTCATGACCGGCCGCCGCTTACGCGATCTTGGCGTGCTCACGGAGCGCGTACCGCGGTATTATTCGGTCAAGGAAGCGGTGTTCCCGTTCGTGAAGTTTCCCGAGGCGGATCCGATCCTCGGCCCGGAGATGAAATCCACCGGCGAGGTCATGGGCACGGGGCGCACCTTCGGCGAGGCCTACGCGAAGTCGCAGAGCGCATCCGGGGTGGTGCTGCCGCGTTCCGGCTGCTGCCTGATCAGCGTGCGCGAGCGCGACAAGCACGGCGCAGTGGAGCTGGCGCGCCGGCTGATCGGGCACGGCTTCACGATCGTCGCGACCCGCGGTACCGCGTTGACGCTGCGCGCCGCGGGCATCGAGTGCCGCGAGGTCAACAAGGTCCGCGAAGGACGCCCGCACATCGTCGACATGATCAAGAATGACGAGATCGACCTGATCGTGAACACCACCGAGGGCAAGCACGCGATCCTCGAGTCCAACTCGATCCGGCGCGAAGCGGTGCACCGGCGCGTGACGTATTACACGACGCTCGCGGCCGCGCTCGCGACCTGCGAGGCGCTCGATCACATCGATGAAGTGGACGTCAACCGCCTGCAGGACCTGCACCGCGAGGTCGGGACGTGAAGCGCTCGCCCATGACCCTGCGCGGAGCGGAGCTGCTGCGCACCGAACTCAAGCGCCTGAAATCGGAGGACCGGCCGCGAGTGATCCGCGCCATCGCCGAGGCCCGCAGCCACGGCGACCTGTCCGAGAATGCCGAGTACCACGCGGCCCGCGAGCAGCAGGGTTTCATCGAGGGACGCATCATGGAGATCGAGTCGCGGCTCGCCGCGGCGGAGATCATCGACGTCGCGAGCCTCCCGGCGACCGGGCGTGTCGTGTTCGGCTCCACGGTCGAGCTCGAGGACCAGGATGAGGGCGCGGCCGTCACCTACCAGATCGTCGGCGAGGACGAAGCCGATATCCGTTCGGGGCGCGTCTCGGTGACCTCGCCGATCGCGCGCGCCCTGATCGGCAAGGTCACGGGCGATGTCGTGGACGTCGCGGCGCCGGGCAGGACCCGCAGCTACGAGATCGTCTCGGTCCGCTACGTCTGATCGGATTCGGGCAGCGGATAGCGCGTCAGTCCCGCGGCCGGCCGGAACAGCAGGGCTACATGGCCGACGCGGCCGACCAGGGTGCTGCCGCTGCCGGCGGCCAGTTCGGCGATCAGTGCGTCGCGCACGTCGCGGTCCGCTGCCTGAACCCGGACCTTGATCAGTTCGTGATCGGCGAGTGCACGCATGGTCTCGGCAAGTACAGCGGCACTTAGGCCATGCTGGCCGATCTGGATCACCGGCTTGAGCGCATGGCCGCGACCGCGCAGGAAGCGTCGCTGGATTGGGGTGAGATCCGACACAGGCTGTCCATTATGGCGCGTCGAACCAAGAGCAGCGACCGCTGGCTACGTGAGCACTTCGCCGACCCGTACGTCAAGCGGGCGCGGTCCGAGGGCTGGCGCTCGCGGGCGGTATTCAAGCTCGAGTCGATCGATCGCACCGAACGACTGCTGCGTCCCGGCATGCTGGTCCTCGATCTGGGAGCGGCTCCCGGGGCATGGAGCCAGTACGCACGTCGCAAGGTCGGCGCGCAGGGACGGGTAATCGCGACGGATATACTGCCGATGGAAGGGGTTCCGGGTGTGGAGTTCGTGCAGGGCGATTTCCGGGAACAGGAGGTATTCGATGCGCTGCGTGCCGCGCTTGGGCCCGCAGCCACCTCCGGCGTCGACCTATTGCTGTCGGACATGGCGCCGAATCTCTCGGGAATGGACGCGATCGACGCGCCGCGCAGCCTGTACCTGGCGGAGCTGGCCCTGGAACTGGCGGCCAGCGTCTTGAAACCCAAGGGCAGCGCCCTGATAAAGTTATTCCAGGGAGCCGGTTTCGAGGCGTTTGTAGCCTCGGCGCGACGCAGTTTCGTAGGAATCCGGTTCCTGAAGCCCGAGGCCTCCCGCTCGCGCAGTCCTGAAACGTACTTGCTGGCCTCGGGCCGGCGGATGGTGTAGCGTCCTGATCATGAATCCGCCCCGACGACGGGGCAGTCCTTTGAGGCTTCCCGGCCGGTGCGCCGGCTCTCCAGGGCGCTGCGGCGCCGCCACATGGTGCAGCTGAACTCGTGAATGATCTGACCAAAAACATCCTTCTCTGGGTCGTCATCGTGCTGGTCATGCTCGCGGTGTTCAGCCGCTACATCCCGAGCGGACCGACGCGCGAGCAGATCCGCTATTCGGACTTCATCACGGACGTGCATAACGGGCGCGTGGACAGCGTGATCCTGCAGGGCGACACGATCCGTGGCGTACTCAAGGACAAGCAGCAGTTCGAGACCTACAACCCCGAGACCAACTACACCGCGCTGATCGGCGACCTGCTCAAGGGCAACGTCGCGATCGAGGGTCAGCCCCCGAAGCAGCCGAATTTCCTCGCGCAGCTGCTGCTGCAGCTCGCTCCGGCGCTGCTGCTGATGCTGGTGTTCGTGTACCTGCTGCGCCAGATGCAGGGCGCGGCCGGCGGCCGCGGGGCGATGTCCTTCGGCAAGAGCCGGGCGCGCCTGCTCGGCGAGGACCAGGTCAATGTGACCTTCGCCGACGTCGCGGGTGTGGACGAGGCCAAGCAGGAAGTCGGGGAGATCGTCGATTTCCTGAAGGACCCGGGCAAGTTCCAGAAGCTCGGCGGCAAGATCCCCAAGGGCGTGCTGATGGTCGGCTCGCCCGGCACCGGCAAGACGCTGCTGGCGCGTGCGATCGCCGGCGAGGCCAAGGTGCCGTTCTTCACGATTTCCGGCTCGGATTTCGTCGAGATGTTCGTCGGTGTCGGCGCATCGCGCGTGCGCGACATGTTCGAGCAGGCCAAGAAGCACGCGCCGTGCATCATCTTCATCGACGAGATCGACGCGGTCGGCCGCCATCGCGGCGCAGGTCTCGGTGGCGGGCACGACGAGCGCGAGCAGACGCTCAACCAGCTGCTGGTCGAGATGGACGGCTTCGAGGGCAACGAGGGCATCATCGTGATCGCGGCCACCAACCGCCCGGACGTGCTGGATCCGGCGCTGCTGCGCCCCGGCCGCTTCGATCGCCAGGTGGTCGTGCCATTGCCGGACGTACGCGGCCGCGAGCAGATCCTGCGCGTGCACATGCGCCGCGTGCCGCTGTCCGATGACGTGAAGCCCGCCTATATCGCGCGCGGCACACCGGGCTTCTCGGGCGCGGACCTCGCGAACCTGGTCAACGAGGCGGCGCTGTTCGCAGCCCGCGCCAACCAGCGCCTGGTCAGCATGGACCAGTTCGAGCGCGCGAAGGACAAGATCATGATGGGTGCCGAGCGGCGCTCGATGGTCATGACCGATGCCGAGAAGCGCATGACGGCCTACCACGAGTCCGGCCACGCGATCGTCGGCATCAGCGTGCCCGAGCACGATCCGGTGTACAAGGTGACGATCATCCCGCGCGGCCGGGCATTGGGCGTCACGCAGTTCCTGCCGGAGCAGGACCGCTACTCGATGAGCAAGCGCCGGCTGGAGAGTTCGATCGCGACGCTGTTCGGCGGCCGGATTGCCGAGGAGATCATCTTCGGGTCCGACAATGTGACGACCGGAGCCTCGAACGACATCGAGCGCGCCACGGAGCTGGCCCGCAACATGGTCACCAAGTGGGGCCTGTCGGACCGACTCGGCCCGCTGACCTACACCGAGGAGGCCGGCGAGGTGTTCCTCGGCCGCAGCGTCACGCAGCACAAGCAGGTGTCGGACGAGACCGCGCATGCGATCGACGAGGAAGTGCGGCACGTCATCGAGACGAACTACCAGCGCGCCAAGCAGATCCTCGAGACCAACCTCGACAAGCTCCATGCGATGGCCGAGGCGTTGATCAAGTACGAGACGATCGCCGACGACCAGATCAAGGACATCATGGCAGGGCGTAGCCCGCGACCGCCGGACGGCTGGGATGATTCGACTCCCAGCATGGGCGGCGGCAAGGCGGTCGTGACGCCGGTGCCGGGTACTCCCGAGACCCCGATCGCGCGGCCCGCCGGGCAGCACTGAGCGCCCGCGGCGCGGGCGAGCGGGTTTTCACGGTGAGGCTGCGCTGCGCGGGTCGCGTGCTGTCTCTCGACGCGCCTGTCGTCATGGGCGTGCTCAACCTGACCCCCGATTCATTCTCGGACGGCGGCCGGTACCTCGATACCGATGCCGCACTCGCGCAGGCCGAAAGGCTCGCGGGCGAGGGCGCCGCGATCCTCGACATCGGCGGAGAATCGACCCGTCCGGGCGCGGCGCCGGTCGATACCGATGAGGAAGTGCACCGCGTGCTGCCGGTGCTCGAGCGCATTGCTGCGCGGGTAGCGGTGCTGATCTCGGTCGACACCTCGAATCCGGAAATCATGCGCCGGGCCGCTGCCGCCGGCGCTCACATGATCAACGACGTGCGCGCGCTGCGCGTTCCCGGCGCGCTGCAGGCCGCTGCCGGTGCCGGCCTCGCATTGTGCCTGGTGCACATGCGGGGCGAGCCCGGGGACATGCAGCGCGCGCCGCACTACGATCGACTTATCCCTGAAGTCCTGGAGTTCCTGGCCGGGCGGATGCGCGCCTGCGCGGACGCCGGCATCGAGCCTGAACGCCTGTGTATCGATCCGGGCTTCGGCTTTGGCAAGACCCAGGCGCATAATCGCGAGTTGCTCGCGCGGCTTGGCGAGTTCCAGGGCCTCCAGCGGCCGATCGTGGTCGGGCTGTCGCGCAAGTCGATGGCTGGCGCGCTGACAGGCCGGCCGGTGCCGGAGCGGCTCGCCGGCAGTCTCGCGCTCGCGACGATCGCGGTGCTGCGCGGCGCAGGCATCATTCGGACCCACGATGTCGCCGCTACGGTGGATGCGGTCAGGGTTGCCTGCGCCTTCAGGGAGGGGATCGGTTGAGCAAGGCTTATTTCGGCACCGATGGCATCCGTGGACGGGTCGGTACCGATCCCATGACGGTGGATTTCGCGCTGCGCCTGGCGAGTGCGGCCGCACGCGTGCTGATTCCGGACGGAGGATCGGTGCTGATCGGCAAGGACACGCGCGTGTCCGGCTACCTGTTCGAGGCCGCGCTCGAGGCGGGTTTCGTCGCGGCTGGAGTGAACGTGCTGCTGACCGGGCCGCTGCCGACGCCGGTAATTGCGTACATGACGCGCCAGATGCATTGCCAGCTGGGAGTCGTGATCAGCGCCTCGCACAATCCATACGAGGACAACGGCATCAAGTTCTTCGACGGCGAGGGCCTGAAACTCTCGGACGAACTCGAGGAGCGGGTCGAGGGCCAGCTCGCGGCGGTACCGATGACGCGCAGCTCGCGCGAGCTGGGACGGGCGCGACGGCTCGACAGCGAACGGCTGCCCTACCAGGACTTCTGCGCCCGGGTGCTGCCCGGCGGTATGCGCCTCGACGGCCTCAAGATCGTCGTGGACTGCGCCAATGGCGCCTCGTACAAGGTGGCACCACGGATCCTCGCCGACCTCGATGCCGAGGTAGTGCCGATCGGCTGCTCGCCCAACGGACGCAACATCAACGATGGCTGCGGATCGACGGCCCCAGAGCTGCTGCAGCTGACGGTACCGGGCGTCCGCGCCAATCTCGGCATCGCCTTCGACGGGGACGGCGACCGCGTGGTCATGGTCGATCATCTGGGCAGGCTCGTCGACGGTGACCAGCTGCTGTACGTCATCGCTGCCGCGACACATGCCGCCGGTACGCTGCGCGGACCCGTGGTCGGTACCGTGATGAGCAACCTCGGGCTGGAACTGGCGCTGCAGCGGGCCGGCATAGGGTTCGTGCGGGTGCCGGTTGGGGACCGGCACGTGCTCGCTCGCCTCAAGGAACTCGGCGGCACGCTCGGAGGGGAAACCTCCGGTCACATCGTGTGCCTGGATCGCACCACAACCGGGGACGGGCTGGTGACGGCGCTGCAGGTGCTGGCCATCATGAAGCAGACCCAGCGGCCGCTCGCAGAGCTCGCGGCCGGCATGTCCAAGTTCCCGCAGGTGCTGTTGAACGTGCAGGTGGAACGGCGCTTCGATCCGAACGGGGTGCCGGCGATCGCCGAGGCGGTGCGCCGGCTGGAATCGCGGCTGGCCGGCGAGGGTCGCATCGTGCTGCGTGCCTCAGGCACCGAACCGGTGATTCGCGTGATGGTCGAGGGCCGCGATGCCGCCGAAGTGCGCGGCTGTGCGGACGAGCTCGCGCGGCGGGTCCGGGAGGCCGTGCCCTAGCAGGCGCACCGCCGGAGCGCGGTCCCGGGAAGCACAGGTATACGGGGGGTACAGGTACAAAAGCGCATTGCGGCCTGCGGGTGACGCCGATATCATCCGCGCGCCCGAACACCCCCCCATTCATCACACTCATCCACGCCGGTCTGACTTCACGCGAAACTGACACAGGGGCCGCAAGCCGATGCGCCGCAAACTCGTTGCCGGCAACTGGAAGATGCACGGATCACGCGCTGAAAATGCGCTGCTGGTCGAGGCGATCCTCGGCTCGGGCGATATCGAGAGCGTCGAGTGCGTGCTGTGCCCGCCGTTCGTGTACCTCAGCGACGTGGGTCGGTTGCTGCGCGACAGCGCGGTGCGGCTGGGGGCTCAGAACCTGTGCGCCGAAGCCGTCGGAGCCTTCACGGGCGAGGTCTCTGCCGCGATGCTGCGGGACGTCGGCTGCCAGTACGTGATCGTGGGGCACTCGGAGCGACGCCACGTCTATGGCGAGGACGACATGATGGTCGCACGCAAGTGCGCAGCCGCGCTCGCGCGCGGGCTGACGCCAATCCTGTGCCTCGGCGAGCAGCTCTCCGAGCGCGAAGCCGGGCGGACGCAGGCAGTCATCGAGCGGCAGCTCGAGGCCGTGGTTGGCCTGACGGGCATCGAGGCGTTCGCGCGTGCCGTGATCGCCTACGAGCCGGTCTGGGCCATCGGCACGGGACGCACCGCATCACCGCAGCAGGCCGAGGATGTTCATGCCTTCATCCGACAGCGACTGGCCCGGCAGGATGCTAAAATCGCGGCCGATCTGCAGATCCTGTACGGCGGCAGTGTCAAGGCGGGCAATGCGGGGGATATCTTCGCGCAGGCCGATGTCGACGGTGGACTGATCGGCGGCGCTTCGCTAAAGGCCGACGAGTTTTCGAGCATCATTGCCGCGGCGCGCGGCTGAGGGCGGGTGGATCCATGTTGCACGTGGCGTTGATGGGGATTCAGTATCTCTGTGCATTCCTGATCGTCTCGCTGGTGTTACTGCAGCGCGGCAAAGGAGCCGATGCGGGCGCGGGGTTTGGCGCAGGAGCCTCGGGCACGGTGTTCGGCGCCCGCGGCGCGAGCACCGCGCTGTCGCGCGCGACCGCGATCCTGGCCGGAGTCTTCATGATCACGAGTCTCTCGCTGGTCTATACGGGAACGCACAAGACTGCCTCTGCCGGCAGCGTGCTCGACCAGCTCTCGCAGCAGCCCACATCGGGCACAACGACGACGCCGGCTGCGCCGCTAGTCGCGCCGGCGCCGGCGAGCGCCGCTGGCAGCGTCGCTGCGCCTGCCGTGGCCACGCCGGTCACCCCGACGACCCCGGTCGCTCCGGCCGGCGGCAGCGGCAGTGGCGGTGCTCCGGCCAAGTAACGGCGCGCGGCGGCTCGCCGCGCCTCGGGCGCCGATGCTGCAGCTGCAATGATCATCAACAATCCGGGCCGACGTGGTGGAACTGGTAGACACACTAGCTTGAGGGGCTAGCGCCGCAAGGTGTGGGAGTTCGAATCTCCCCGTCGGCACCACAGCAGCAGGCGCGCCTGCTACAATTCGCATAATAGTTGGGTTTGCGTACCGTTTGCGGCAAGGATCGATACGATATTTGTTCAGCAGGACCAGCCATGCTCACCCACTACCTGCCGATCCTGATCTTTCTGTGCCTGTCGGCGGCGCTTGCGGTGCTGATGCTGGGACTGGGCCAGATCCTGGGCCGCCTCGGAGTCAGGCATCCGGGCGATGCGCAGAAACTCTCCGCCTACGAGTGCGGCTTCGAGGCCTTCGAGGACACGCACGCGAAGTTCGACGTGCGCTACTACCTGGTGGCGATCCTGTTCATCGTGTTCGACCTCGAGATCGCGTTCCTGTTTCCATGGGCCGTGTCGCTGACGCGTATCGGCGGCACCGGGCTCGCGGCGATGGGGCTGTTCCTGTTCATTCTCGTGATCGGCTTCGCCTACGAATGGAAGAAGGGAGCGCTCGAGTGGGACTAGAACTGGCGCCGGCCGTGGAACTGGATGCGCCGGACGCCGGGTCGTTCTCGCAGCGCGGTTTCCTGACCACGCAGATGGACAGTCTCGTCAGCTGGGCGCGCACCGGCTCGCTGTGGCCGATGACCTTCGGGCTCGCCTGCTGCGCCGTGGAGATGATGCACGCCGGCGCCGCGCGCTATGATCTGGACCGCTTCGGCGTCGTGTTCCGTGCCAGTCCGCGCCAGTCCGACGTGATGATCGTGGCCGGTACCCTGGTGAACAAGATGGCCCCGGCGTTGCGCAAGGTCTACGACCAGATGCCCGAGCCGCGCTGGGTCATCTCGATGGGATCCTGCGCGAACGGGGGTGGCTACTACCATTATTCCTACTCGGTGGTCAGGGGCTGTGACCGGATCGTGCCGGTGGACGTCTACGTTCCTGGCTGTCCACCGACTGCGGAGGCACTGCTCTACGGCGTGATCCAGCTGCAGCGCAAGATCGCGCGCCGCTCCGCGGCGATGGCCTGAGCACGGTACGCACCGGGGTTGCGCGCGCATGTCGGCCTACATCGAGCAGCTGGCGGACCGGATCAGCGCGACTCTGGGTGAGCGCGCAACTCGACTGCCGTCGCTGGCAGGGGAACTCGCAATCGAGGTGGCGCCGGCGAACTTGCTCGAGGTCGCTCGCACGCTGCGTGATGATCCGCCGCTGCGCTTCGAGATGCTGATCGACCTCGCGGGCATCGACTTTCTCGATTACGGTCAGGTCGAGTGGCGTACCACCGGGGCCACGGCGAGCGGCTTCAGCCGCGGCGTGAATCGCAGCGCCCCGCATACCCGGACGCGGCTGGAACGCTTCGCGATCGTGCTCCAGCTGCTCTCGATCACGCACAACCACCGGCTCCGCGTGCGCGTGTACTGTGAGCCGGGCGAAGATCCGGTGCTCGATTCCCTGACGGGAATCTGGGCCAGCGCAGACTGGTTCGAACGCGAAGCCTTCGATCTGTTCGGGATCCTGTTCCGCGGCCATCCGGATCTGCGCCGGCTGCTCACCGACTATGGCTTCATCGGCCATCCGTTCCGCAAGGACTTTCCGCTCAGCGGCAATGTCGAGGTCCGATACGACCCGCAGCTCGGGCGGGTGGTCTACCAGCCGGTCAGCATCGAGCCGCGCGTGCTGGTGCCGCGAGTGATCCGCCACGACAACCGCTACGACCCGGCGCTGCACGACCTGCCGGGACCCGATGCACCGCATGGCTGAGATCCGCAATCTCACGCTGAATTTCGGGCCGCAGCACCCGGCCGCGCACGGCGTGCTGCGCCTGGTGCTCGAGATGGACGGTGAGGTCATCCAGAAGGCCGATCCGCACATCGGCCTGCTTCATCGTGGCACCGAGAAGCTCGCTGAATCGAAGATCTTCAACCAGTCCATCGGCTACATGGATCGGCTCGACTACGTGTCGATGATGTGCAACGAGCATGCCTACGTGCTCGCGATCGAACGACTGCTCGGGATTACGCCGCCGCCGCGTGCACAGTACATCCGCGTGATGTTCGACGAGATCACGCGCATCCTGAACCACCTGATGTGGCTCGGCGCCCATGGGCTCGACATCGGTGCGATGACCGTGTTCCTGTACTGCTTCCGCGAGCGCGAGGACCTGATGGACTGCTACGAGGCTGTCTCGGGCACGCGCATGCATGCGACGTACTACCGCCCTGGTGGGGTGTACCGCGATCTGCCCGATGCGATGCCGCGCTACCAGGCCTCGCGCTGGCACAGCCAGGCCGACGTCGATCGCATGAACGGCGCGCGCACCGGTTCGCTGCTCGATTTCATCGAGGCGTTCACTCGCAAGTTCCCGAAGTGCATCGATGATTACGAGACGCTGCTCACCGACAACCGCATCTGGAAGCAGCGCACCGTGAACATCGGCGTAGTGCCGCCCGAGCGCGCGCTGCAGCTGGGCTTTTCCGGGCCGATGCTGCGCGGCTCCGGAGTCGAGTGGGATTTGCGCCGCAAGCAGCCCTATGAGGTCTACGACGAGCTGGATTTCGACATTCCCGTCGGACTGAACGGTGATTGCTACGATCGCTACCTGGTCCGCATCGAGGAATTGCGGCAGTCCAACCGCATCATCGAACAATGCGTGCGCTGGCTGCGCACGAATGCCGGTCCGGTGATGGTCGATGACCGCAAGGTGCGGCCGCCGAGTCGCGAGCAGATGAAGGGCAACATGGAGTCACTGATCCATCACTTCAAGTTCATGACCGAGGGGTACTGCGTGCCCGAAGGCGAGACTTATGCGGCAGTCGAAGCGCCCAAGGGAGAATTCGGCGTCTACCTGCTGTCCGATGGGGCGAACAAGCCCTACCGATTGAAGTGCCGGGCGCCGAGCTTCGTGCATCTGGGCGCGCTCGGCGAGATGGTGCGGGGCCACATGCTGGCCGACGTGGTCGCCGTGATCGGCACCCAGGACGTGGTATTCGGAGAGGTCGACCGCTGATGAGCGCGCCCGAAGCACCTGCCGCGCACGATGGCCAGGACTCGCCGCTGTCCGCGCACACTCGTGCCGAAATCGATCATTGGGTCGCGAAATTCCCGCCCGGCCGCCAGCGCTCGGCAGTCCTGTCGGCGCTGCGCGCGGCACAGGAGCAGAATCAGGGCTTCCTGACGGTGGCACTGATGGATGCCGTGGCCGGCTACCTCAAGCTGCCGCCGATCCAGGTGTACGAGGTCGCGAGCTTCTATT
>Ga0265316_10004081_pt1 | contig 14612 bp, 19 predicted proteins | sample 4522metaG_FD_202092 | JGI IMG/M metagenome (GOLD analysis project Ga0265316, IMG submission 202092) | Rhizosphere microbial communities from Carex aquatilis grown in University of Washington, Seatle, WA, United States - 4-5-22 metaG | ecosystem: Host-associated > Plants > Roots > Rhizosphere >...
GGGCTAAAGAAAAGGGTGTCACAATGGTCGCCTTTGACCGCGGCGGATTTAAATATCATGGTAGAGTTAAAGCTCTTGCTGAAGCCGTTCGAGAGCAGGGATTGAAATTCTAAAAGAAGATAAGGATAGATAAGTATGGCGCTAATCAATAAGATAGACCCGGCTGAACTGGCACTAACGGATAAGTTGATTTATGTCAATCGTGTTGCCAAAGTAGTAAAAGGCGGCAAACGCATGAGCTTTAGCGCGCTGGTAGTTACCGGTGACGGTGTCGGTCATGTCGGAGTCGGACTTGGCAAAGCAAACGAGGTGCCGGTGGCCATTAATAAAGCTAATGCGGACGCCCGTAAGAATCTGATCTCGATAAAGATGGCAGGTTCCACTATTCCACATGAAATAGAGTTGAAAATGGGTTCCGCCAGAATCATGTTGAAACCTGCTGCACCCGGCACAGGAATTATTGCCGGCGGCAGTATGCGCATGGTACTTGAACTATCCGGCGTCAAGGACATTTTAACCAAATCATTAGGCACATCCAATAAAACTAACGTTGCCCGTGCTACTGTTCTTGCTCTCAGTAAGCTCAAGAACCCGGCAGAAGAAAATGCCAGAAGGAAACCGGCGGCGCTGCAAACCGGGGAGGTGGTCACCAGTGGCTAAATTATGTATTACCTTAGTTAAAAGCGGTATCGGTTACGAAGAAGATCAGAAACGAACTCTGAAGGCTCTGGGTTTTCATCGTATGCATGAGAGTGTTGTGCACGAGGATTCACGGGCAATAAGAGGGATGATTAATAAAGTAAGACATTTAGTTAAAGTGGAGGAAGCAAGTTGATAAGACTGGATACACTTTCTCCTGCACCCGGATCTCGCAAAAGCAAGAAGAGAGTCGGGCGTGGTGACGGAAGCCGAAAAGGAAGTTTTTCCGGACGTGGTTGTAAAGGACAAAAAGGCCGCGCCGGATTTAGAATGAAACCTGGTTTTGAAGGCGGGCAATTGCCGATTATCAAGCGGTTGCCCAGTCAGCGCGGTTTTACCAATATTTTTAAAACCAATTATGACGTGGTCAATGTCGGACAGTTAAATGCTTTTGAATCCGGAACCGTTGTTGATATCATTTCTTTGTTAGAGCTTGGTTTGATAAAAACCGGAGAGAATCCGGTAAAAATACTCGGGGATGGTGAAATCGATCGTCCTTTAACCGTGAAAGCAGATAAATTTACGGCTACTGCCAAAGCTAAAATAGAAGCTGCCGGCGGTACAGCCGAGGAGTTTGTTGATGAAGCCTCGGCAGAATAAGCCAAAGCTCGTACAGGCAATAATGGATGCATTCCGCATGCCGGATTTGCGGCGTCGGATTTTACTCACTTTTGCAATGCTGGTGGCATTCCGTTTCATTGCGCACGTACCATTACCGGGAGTTGATGTGGCTACGCTGAAAACAATGTTCAGCAGTAACGCTTTGCTGGGTATGCTGGACATGTTTAGCGGCGGCGCGTTGAAAAACTTCAGTATCGTGGCTATGGGTGTTTATCCCTATATTACATCCACGATTATAATCCAGTTAATGCAACCGGTTATTCCCGCGCTGCAGAGATTGTCTTCCGAGGGCGAAGCCGGCCAGGATAAAGTAAATCGTATCAGTCATCTTCTAATGATTCCTTTAGCGGCGCTATCAGGCTGGGGCGAAATTGTCCTGATGCAGCATAATTCGGTTATTGCTCCCACCAATGCGTTAGGTATGGTGACAATGATCATATGCTTGATTGCCGGAACCGTCTTCCTTGTCTGGTTGGGTGAATTGATCACCGAATATGGTATCGGTAACGGTATTTCGATAATCATTTTTGCCGGTATTGTTTGCGGATATCCCTCGATGTTGGGTGACCTTGGTTTAGCTTGGGATACCAATAAATTCGGGGTGACACTTTTCGCGATTATTCTGCTGGCAAGTCTGGTATTTATCATTCTTTTCAACGAGGCACACCGCCGTATCCCTGTGCAGTATGCCCGCACCTCTTTCCGCGGCGGCCGAATGTACCGCCAAACGGGCGGCACCCATATCCCGTTGAAAGTAAACGCCGCTGGCATGATACCGATTATCTTCTCCATGTCGCTGGTCATATTCCCGGGTATGGTTGCCCAATTTTTTATGAATCCGGCAACATCCTCGCCCAATTTTTGGAATGCGATCTATAATATTTTTAACCCAAACACTTCATTACCGCTGGGCGTCGTTTACTGGATTTTGTATTTCTTCCTGACGATTCTCGCTTCATTTTTCTATACTATGGTTATTTTCCAGCAACAGGACCTGCCAGGTACTTTACAAAAGCAAGGTGGGTTTATCCCCGGAATCAGGCCGGGTAAAAACACAGAATCATACCTTAACAACGTAATCAATCGTATTACGCTGGCAGGTTCGCTCTTTTTGGGAATTGTGGCGGTCATACCGTTTATCGCGAAATTTACCACTAATATTCAGACCGTGCAGCTATCCAGCGTTGGGTTAATCATTGTTGTCGGCGTAGTGCTGGACACGATGAATCAGATGGAAGCCCAGTTGACGATGCGCCGCTATGAAGGGTTTATCAAATAGGAGACTATAAGTGTACGTAGTTTTTCTGGGAGCTCCCGGAGCAGGTAAAGGCACACAGGCGGCAGAAGTAGCGAAAGAATTAATGCTCGCTCATATTGCCACCGGTGATATGTTCCGTGATGCGCAGAAAAAAGGAACCAAACTGGCGCTGGAAGCTAAAACCTTCATGGACAAAGGCATGCTTGTGCCGGATGAAATAACCATTAAAATGGTGCAGGAAAGAATTTCTGCGCCGGATTGTGTTAAAGGTGTTATCTTCGATGGTTTCCCGCGTAATTTGGCTCAGGCCCAAGCACTAGATAAAGCGATGGCGGATCAATCAAAAGCCATTGATAAAGTAGTTTACATAAAAGTCGCGGAAGAAGAATTACTGAAAAGACTTGGCGGCCGTTGGATTTGCCGGCAATGCCAGACACCGTACCATGAAGTGGCCTCGCCTCCCAAGGTAAAAGGTAAATGCGACAAGTGCGGCGGTGAACTCTACCAGCGTTCCGATGATGTACCGTCAACAATTAAAGAAAGATTGAAGGTGTTTTTTGCCCAAACAGCTCCCTTGATTGATTATTACACCAAAACCGGCAAGTTAGCGGAAGTAAACGGCGAAGGCGGAATGGATGAAATCAAGCAGCGGATACTGAAAGCCGTAGGGAAAAAGGGCTCGCGCCGAGCGTAAAAATGGGCATTATCATTAAAACCGATGCGGAAATCGCATTAATGAGGGAGGCTGGCAGGATAACAGCAACTGTATTAGAAATACTGACATCAAGTGTCAAACCGGGCATGCGTACCGACGAACTGGATGCCATTGCTGCAAAAGAACCGAAGCGTTTTGGGGCAATACCCTCTTTCAAAGGGTATCGGGGCTATCCCGCCAGTTTGTGTGTATCGGTTAATGAAGAAATAGTGCATGGAATACCAGACAAGAGAATCTTGCTGGAAGGTGATATAGTATCAATAGACTATGGTGTAATTTATAAAGGGTTTCAAGGGGATGCAGCAAGAACGGTTGCGGTAGGCAAAGTCAGCGCACAGTCACAGAAACTGATGGAAGTAACCGAGGGGGCATTAAGAGCCGGAATTAAAAAGGCGTATAAAGGAAATAGGTTAGGCGATATTTCTGCTGCCATTGAAGAATATGCGGAATCGCGCGGCTACACGGTAGTAAGAGAATACACCGGACATGGCATCGGCAGAAATATGCATGAAGACCCCCAGATTCCGAATACTACCAAATCCCTGCTCGGGATGATGAGAGGAACGGGGCCGGTATTAAAAAAGGGGATGACCCTCGCCATTGAACCAATGGTAAATATCGGCGGGTGGGAAACAAAAGTTGATAGCAACGGCTGGACAGTGCGCACACGGGATGGAAGTCTGTCCGCCCATTTTGAAGATACAATCGCTATCACGGATGGCGAACCTGAGGTACTTACCAGTGTTTAAACAAGGAGACTATGACAAAAAAAGAGACTATTGAGGTTGAAGGAGTGGTGGCAGAGTCTCTCCCGAATGCGATGTTCCGGGTGGAACTGGCAAACGGTCATAAAGTACTGGCACATATTTCAGGAAAAATGAGGGTTAATTATATTAGAATATTACCGGGTGATAGAGTATTAATTGAGCTGTCTCCGTACGATTTAACACGGGGCAGAGTAACCTACCGGTTTAAATAAAGAGGTAAATATGAAAGTCGGGTCTTCAGTAAAACCAAGATGTGACAAGTGCAAAGTAATCAGACGGCATGGTGTTGTCCGGGTTATTTGTACTAAAGCCAAGCATAAACAGAGACAGGGTTAGGGAGGTAATAGAATGCCCCGTATTGCAGGTGTAGATATTCCAAGAGGAAAGCAGATACTGTATTCATTACAGTATATTCATGGTATCGGTCCGACCTTTAGCCAAAAGATTTTGGCGCAGGTTGGCATCAACCCTGAAGTAAAAGCAGATGAACTCACGGAACTCGAAGTTAATAAAATCCGTGAGCTTATCGATAAAGAATATACGGTTGAAGGAGAACTTCGTAAAGAAGTCAACCTCAACATTAAAAGATTAATGGAGATCGGTTGTTACCGGGGAACCAGGCACCGCCGTAATTTGCCGTCAAGAGGACAAAGGACACGTACCAATGCCCGCACGCAGCGTGGTGTTAAGAAGACGGTCGCCGGAAGAGGGAAGAAGCGCGGCGCCACTAAGAAGTAAATATTAGTTCAACTAATGGGAGGTAATAATGCCAGCAGGGAAAAAGGGAAAAACAAGAAAGAAAGAACGAAAGGTTATACCTTCTGGACGTGCGTTTATCCAGTCCAGTTTTAATAATACGGTTGTGACGCTTACTGACCCCGAAGGAAACGTTCTCTCCTGGGGAAGTTCAGGCACGGCAGGATTTAAAGGGTCGAGAAAAGGCACTCCCTATGCTGCTCAATTAGCAGCTTCGGATGCTGTAAAAAAAGCGGCGAGCTACGGCTTACGCCAGGTGGATGTGTTCGTGAAAGGTCCCGGAAGCGGGCGTGAGGCGGCTATTCGTGCCTTACAGGCCTCCGGACTGGCAATTTCCAGTATCAAAGACATCACACCCATCCCGCATAATGGCTGTCGGCCTCCCAAGCGAAGAAGGGTATAAGGATATAGAATATGGCAAGACATATAGAGGCAAATTGTCAATTGTGTCGCCGTTGTGGTGACAAGTTAATGCTTAAAGGAAATCGGTGTATGACACCCAAGTGCGTGATGGAAAGGCGGCATAAGACCGCAGTCGTCGGCAGCAGGGGACGGCGCCGCCGTGTGTCTGAACGCGGTACGCAGTTGATAGAAAAACAGAAAGCACGTTATATTTATGGATTGTATGAACGGCAATTCCGGCGTTTCTACGGAATATCCGCCAAACAACCAGGTATTACCGGCGACAATCTTAAGGTAATGCTGGAGCGAAGGCTGGATAATGTGGTTTATCGCCTGGGATTAGCTGATTCTCGTCCATTAGCTCGCCAATTGGTTCTCCATGGACATATTATGGTCAATGGACACAGAGTAAATGTTCCTTCCGCTTTGGTTAGTGAAGGAGATGCGGTCAATGTCCGAGAAGCTAGTCTGAAAAAGGCATATTTTAAGAAGGTTGCTGAGGAAATTAAGTCTAAGACTGTACCCCTGTGGTTGATTTTGGACAGAGTTACCCTCTCCGGAAAGGTGGTGACACTGCCGGTTGTTGACGAAACGGTCGCCCAGTTTAATGGAAAAAGCATTGTTGAATACTATTCGCGTTAAGGAGGTACGGGTTTGACTTTGTCAGTAGTACCTAAAATTCAAGTCGTAGAAACAAGAGAGAACTTCGCACGGTTTGCCATCGAACCATTAGAGAAGGGGTTCGGTATCACCTTGGGGAATGCCCTGCGGCGGGTTATGCTTGGACATTTACCGGGCGCCGCCATAACCCATGTCAAGATCGATGGCGTTCAGCATGAATTCTCATCTATCCCCGGTGTAAAGGAAGATGTGATTGAATTCCTGCTCAATGTAAAAGCCATCAGGCTGAAGCCTATCACCCACATGCCCGGTAAGCTGATTCTGGATATTAGTAACGAAGGAAAAGTGACCGCCGCTGATATTAAACCGTCGGCTGACTTCGAGATTACCAATCCGGAAACTTACTTGGCCACACTGAATTCGACAGATGCCAAGCTCTACATCGAGTTTGATGTTGAGATTGGGAATGGTTTTAAACAGGCTGAAGCGGTTGATAATTTACCGGTAGGTACTATCCCGGTGGATGCCATCTTTACCCCGACTCGGAAGGTGAATTATCTTATCGAGCCTGTGCATGTCGGTAGAGAAGTCACGCTGGAAAGATTATATCTTGAAGTTTGGACGGATGGAACTATTGAAGCTGCCGATGCCTTAAGTCAAAGCGCCAGGATGTTAGAGGAATTGCTCGCGCCCTTTGCCGGTTTTGGCAAAGTGGTAGAAGCTGTTCCGGAAAAGATAGTCTCCGAATCTTCCATCCCTCAGGAGTTGTTTAACATGCCCGTCGAGCAGTTGAATCTCTCCGTGCGTACCATGAACTGCCTGCGGCGCGGTAACATCCAGACCGTTGGTGAAGTTGTAAATAAAGGCGAAAGAGGATTAATGACGCTGCGTAATTTTGGCGTTAAATCCCTGCAAGAGTTAGCTGACCGCCTAGGTGAACTGGGCTTAATTTTAATAACGTCCGGGGAACATTTGACCGATTCCACTGAAGAAGAGGATGAAACCGGGTCGGACAGCAATTAATACTACATGGATATAGGTGAATGTTATGGCACGTAAATTAATAATGCATAGCAGGCGGCTTACCCGGTCATCGGGGGCGCGGAAGGCTTTATATCGGAGTTTGGTTACAGACCTTTTGGGTTATGAAAAGATAACCACGACCGAAGCTAAGGCTAAGGCAATACGCGGGGTCGCCGAAAAAATGATTACTTTGGGGAAGAAGGGTGACCTTCATGCCCGGCGTCAGGCGCTGTCTTTCATTTACGGTAAGAAGACTACCGATAAATTGTTTGATGAGCTTGCCAAACGGTATGCCGAACGACAGGGCGGCTACACCCGCATGGTGAAACTGGGCGCCAGGCTTGGCGACGGTGCACCAATCGTTCAACTTGAGTTGGTGAAATAATGACGCTGACAGTGACTGCTCATGAAATTGAGCAGACCAGGAAACTGACCACGCGGTTGGCATTAGTGCTGGAATATGACGGCGCTAATTACTCCGGTTTTCAATGGCAGACAAACGTATCCAGCATTCAGGGTACTTTGGAGAATGCTGTGGAAAAACTGACCGGCGAGAAAGTCAGAGTTTTAGGTTCCAGCCGGACCGATACCGGCGTTCATGCCCGCGGGCAGGTGGTTAGTTTTGATACAAGTTCTTCACTTACAGCGGAGACATTTGTAAATGGGCTGAATTATCATCTGCCGGAAGATATCGCGGTTAAATCGGCCTGTAAGGTCAGTGATCATTTCATGGTCCGGAGCATGGCGGTAAGTCGGGAATATAGCTACACGATTTTAAATTGCCGTACCCGTTCCCCGATGACATCAAGATTCGCTTATCGCGTCACCGGTGAACTGGATGCCGAGGTGATGAACCGGGCGTGCCAAAAGCTGGTTGGCACACATGATTTTGCTTCTTTTGCCAGCGATATTAGTGATGAACCTGAAATGAGCACTACCCGTCAGGTTTATCAGGCAAAAGTAATTCGCGATGGAGACATGGTTGTCTTTAATATAGTGGCTAATGCTTTTATACGACATCAAATACGGAGCACCGCAGGCGCTTTAGTGCAGGTAGGCTCGGGCAAGTTGAGTGAAACTGAGTTTGTCAGCATCCTCGATGCGAAAAAAGTCGGCCTCGCTGGTCCCAAGCTCCCGGCTTGTGGTCTGTGTTTGGAGAGGGTAAATTACCCCTGTTCGTTTGAGGAAATGAGAAAATGAAAACGATTACAGTCAAAGCAAGTGATATCAAAAGAGAATGGCATACAATTGATGCCTCGGATGAGGTATTAGGCAAACTGGCTGCCCGCGCCGCCAATTTGCTGATGGGTAAACATAAGCCCTTGTTCGCCCGTAATGCTGATGTAGGCGATTTTGTCGTCGTGACAAATGCTGCTAAAATCCAGGTTACCGGTAACAAAACAGGGCAGAAAATGTATCACAGCCATTCAGGCTATCCCGGCGGATTAAAAACTGTCAGTCTGGAAAAACTGATGGAAACTTTTCCGGAAAGGGTGATTGAACACGCGGTAAAGGGAATGTTGCCCAAGAATCATTTGAATGCTAAAATGATGAAGCGGCTCAGGGTTTATAAGGGTGAAGCCCGCAAGTCGGTGGGAAAAGCAAAAGCACCCGCGGCGGCAAAAACGGCAGCCGAACCAGCAGAATAATATATTTATAATTTGTCTTCAGAGATAAAGGGAGGTTTCCTTGGAGGATCAGGCTTATTTTTACGGGACGGGAAGACGCAAGACGGCAATAGCCCGTGTCAAGATAATGCCAGGCAGAGGGGCAATTGTCATCAATGGCATACCTTATGAGGAGCTACTGACTCGTATTGAACACCGCAGTATGGTAACCAAACCGCTGATTGTTACTGATAATCTCGGTAAATTTAATGTTGTGGTTACTACTGTCGGCGGCGGCACCTCGGGGCAGGCGGGGGCTATTTGTATGGGCATCGCCCGTGCGCTGTTGAAGGCGAATGCAGAGAATAGACTTAAACTTAAACGGAACGGTCTGCTTACTCGCGACCCGCGGGCTAAAGAGCGGAAGAAAGCCGGTTTAAGAAAAGCCCGCAAGGCGCCTCAATATACTAAGCGTTAAACTGGCTCTATTTTTAGTGGTACTTCGCAGATTCTCACTGGCAACAGTGAGAATCTGTTGTTCTATCGACCTTTTGGGAGGGCTGTAAATGTTTAGTCGGTCTTCTCCAATAACGCTGCAAGCTATCGGCGTTGTTCGCAGTGACTTCAAGGAGCCGACCTCCGCCCGCTTAGACCTGAAGAAAATCAAGGCTGAAATCGAAATTGACCCTGAATTGACCGAAGCTTTGGAGGGTCTGGAAGGGTTTTCGCACATTATCGTCCTCTACTGGCTGCACCGCGCCGTTTTTGATAAAAAAACCCTGAAAACATATCCTATGGGCAATCAAAACGTACTTTTACAGGGTTTGTTCGCCGTACGGACCCCGAAGCGCCCGAACCCCATCGGCAAATCAACTGTCCGGCTGTTATCCCGCCGGGACAACGTTCTTTATGTTCAGGGTTTGGATGCAATCGATGGTTCTCTCGTATTGGACATCAAACCGTATATCCCCGGTTATGATTCCGCTGCTGGCGCCACTGTTCCGGATTGGGTCAACATTGAAGAATACTGACGCTGCTTTGCTAAAAATTTACGACCTGTTATTCCGGCGCTACGGGCCGCAGAGTTGGTGGCCGGGAGATAGCCCTTTCGAAGTAATGGTCGGCGCTATCCTGACTCAATCTACCGCCTGGCAAAATGTGGAGAAGGCAATCGTTAATCTGAAAACCGCCGGAGTGATGTCTCCTGCCTCTCTGCGGCAAATTCCCACTCCTGAGCTCGCTCAGCTCATCCACCCGGTTGGATACTACAATGCCAAGGCTCTTAAGTTACAAGCCCTTGTACGTTGGTTAAGCGCCTCCTGCGGGGATAACATGAACATACTGTTTGTACGGGAAACTGATTTACTGCACCGGCAGCTTCTGGCTGTACACGGCATCGGACCGGAAACCGCTGATTCTATCCTGCTTTACGCCGGCAATAAACCGGTATTTGTCATCGATGCATATACCCGTCGTATTTTCAGCCGACTCGGATTAAAGCCGGAACATGATACCTATGATGACTGGCAAATATATTTTTCGGGGACTTTGCCGCAAAATACCCAACTTTTCAATGAGTACCATGCGCTGCTGGTCCGGCTGGGGAAAGAAGCCTGCCGTAAAAAACCTGTATGTGATGACTGCTGCCTGCGGAAAATCTGCAAATCCCGGTTATAATCTAACTGGTAAAAAAATAACGCTGTTCAGCCATCTCGCATATATGTTAGAATGTTAGTGTAATAATCGGGGGAATTTAAAATGGCTGTATCTGCGAATACTCCGGAAAAAAAGCAGTTAAACATCAAAACCATTACCTTTGGCGATTTGACTTGGGTTGATATTACCGACCCGACCGAGGACATTACTAAATATTTAACCGAAAAATATAATTTTCACCCGATGGATATTGAGGACGCCCTGAGTCTTAGGCAGCTTTCTAAAGTAGAAGAATATCCTACATATATCTTCGCAATTTTCCACCTGCTGAAATATAACAAAGCCACCAAGGTCAGCATCAGGAAGCAGTGGTCCGCATTTTTAGGCGATAAATATCTGGTTACGCTTCATCCCATTGAACTCACAGCATTGGACGAATTTTTCCATGAGTGTGAGCTTAACGAAGACGACCGGAATGAATATTTCAGCCAGGGTTCCGGATATTTGCTCTATCAGATACTTGATCGGGCGCTGGATTCTTACTTCCCGGTACTGGATAAAATTATGAATCTTACCGATGCCATAGAAGATAATGTCTTCAATGTCGGCATCGAAGCGGCTCAGGAATTAAGCTCGTTGCGCCGGGATATTATCACCCAGCGCCGCGTGATGTTCCCGACGCGCACATTGTTAACGGAACTGGAAAAGAAGATTAAACGCTTCAGTAAAATAGATTTGACGGTTTATTTCAGCGACCTGATGGACCACATGAATAAAATCTGCGAAACTCTGGATGAAACCACCGATATCATCGAAGTTTATAAAGACGCAGACTATCTGTTAAGCAGCTACCGGGCTAACCGCGGCATCAGAGTGCTGGAAGTAATGCTGGCAATTTTGTTGCCGCTGGTCATTGTCTTTGGTCTCTATGGTATGTATGTTACTTTCTTTGGCTCGGTTACTAAAGAAAGCACTGGAATATATCTCAGCTTAATTGCGATTTTCGTGGTTTTCTCCGGCGGTGTCATTGCTTTCCTCCGACGCAAACACCTGATTTAATATTTAGCTATACGTTATCGAAAAGGAAGGGCCTGCTAAAAAAGCAGGCCCTTTTTTGTTTCGGCTGTGTTTACCTATCCGGTTTTTAACTCCCGCTTTTCACGGAACGGGGAGTCGTAACAAATTTTACCGGCTCATTATTGTGTTTATAGAACCAGATCTTCATCATTTCTACCAGGAAGAGGTAGACCGCAATAAAGCCTACCAGCATCAGCAGGAATGTTAACGGCAGCGGCACGAAATTGAAAATCTTACCCAGCGGAGTATACGGAATTAACAACGCCAAAGCGAGAATTCCGGTGATATTGATTGTCAGCCATTTATTTGGTTTACTCCGGAAGAAAGGTATCGTCCGTGTACGGATGACAAATATCACCAGGGTTTGTGTGAACAGTGATTCTACGAACCATGCGGTCTGAAACAAAGATGGGTTGGAATAGGCGTGGAAGAATATGATCATCACACCGAAGGTGGCAAAATCAAAAATCGAGCTGATTGGTCCGAAGGCAATCATATAATTCCTGATGAATGAAGTCCGCAGCCGCTGCGGTTTTTGCACATAAGTCTCGTCTACATTATCGATGGGGAGAGCCAATTGCGCGAACGAATAAAGTAAATTATTCAGTAACAACTGGATAGGAATCATCGGGAGGAACGGCAAAAATATGGATGCCCCGGCCGCGCTGAACATATTCCCGAAATTGGAACTGATTGCCATCTGGATATATTTAATGGTGTTGCCGAAAGTCTTACGGCCTTCAATCACACCGTCGGTGATGACTTTTAAATCATTTTTCATCAGGATGATATCGGCTGATTCTTTAGCAATGTCGACGGCATTCATTACGGAGATGCTGACATCGGCCACTTTCATCGAAGGCGTATCATTGATGCCGTCGCCGATATAACCGACCACGTGCCCGTTGGCCTTTAGTGCATTCATAATCCGGTTTTTCTGGGCCGGATTAACGCGGGTGAAGATATCAGCTTTCTCCACGATCCTGGCCAGGGCTAAGTCATCGATATTTTCAATTTCGCTGCTCTGTACGATGTTGATCGGCTCGATTTCACTGGTGCGGGTAACCGTACCGGTTTGCGCGTCGAACTTCCGGCCGCGGCGGTACTGGTAAACCTGGAACCCAAGTTGGTCGCAGACTTTCCCCGCAACAATTTCATTGTCACCCGTCAGAATTTTGAGTTTGATACCGGCTTTTCTCAATAACTCTAGCGATTCTCCTGCAGTTTCTTTAATCGGGTCCGTAAAGGCGATAAAACCGATAAAAGTCATGTTATTTTCATCAGCTACGGCGTAAGCCGCTTTGGTCTCTACCTTGCGGTAGGCCACGCCAAGCACGCGGAATCCCTGGTTGCTCAATGCCCGGTATTCCTTGTCGATCAATTTTTTACTTTCCGCGGTCAACTCATGGACTTCTCCGCCCAATTCATACTGCGTCGCTATTTTTGCGACTTCTTCGGGAGCACCCTTTGTAATAATAATATTCTCTTGATTATTCTTTACCACCACCGAAAGCCGCTTTCGAATGAAATCGAAGGGAATTTCATCCACCTTTTGATACTGGTCGGTATTTATTTCCTCGTGCTTTAGGATAGCTTCATCCATCGGGCTGCGCAGCCCGGTTTGGAAACGGCTGTTGAGTATGGATAAGAGGAATACCTTGTCTGATTCTTTGTCTTCTAAGTCTACATGCCGGATAACTTCTACCCGGTTTTCCGTTAACGTGCCTGTTTTATCTGAACACAAAACGTCCATGCTGCCAAAATTCTGAATAGCGGCCAGCCGTTTGACAATGACACCCTTCTTCGCCATTGCCGTCGCTCCGCGGGATAGATTAATAGAAAGGATCACCGGCAACAAACCCGGGGTCAGACCGACTGCCAGCGCCACGGAAAAAAGCAATGATTCCATGACCGTATGCTTTTGATTGTTAAAGACGCCGTTGATAAAGAAGACCGCGATAATCAGGATAAAGGTCACCTGCATGATCAGATACCCGAATTTCCTCAACCCTGTTTCAAATTCGGTTTCCGGTTTTCTTTCTGCGCTTTTCTTGGCGATTTCTCCGTATTCTGTAGCGCTGCCGGTTTTTACAATTACGGCGGTCGCCAAACCGGCCGTTACGGATGTGCCCATAAACAGGTAATTGTTCCACTTGGTGCTGTCAGTTTTTTCGTTAATAGGGTCGGTGGTTTTTTCCACTGGAAATGATTCACCGGTTAAGGCCGATTGGTCGATGAAGAAATCTTTCGCGGCGATGACTCTTGCATCTGCCGGGGCAATATCACCGGCCGTCAGTTGGATTACGTCGCCTGGGACCAGCCCCGAAATCGGGATATCCTGTTTGGTTCCGTCTCTGGAGACCGTGGCCGTAGTGGCAACTCTTTTTGCCAGGGCCTCGGCTGCTTTCCCCGCCCGGTACTCCTGGGTAAAGTCCAGGATGACACTGACGAGGACGATGATTAAAATAATCGCTGCATCTCTGGGGTCGCCTAAAAAGCCGGAAGCAATTGCCGCAATAATCAAAATGAGTGTCACCGGACTCCGGAAATGCATTAAAAATTCGATGATGCTGGAGCGTTTTTTCCCGCGTGCCACCTCATTAGTGCCGTAAGTTTCCAACCGTTTGGCTGCTTCTTCGCTGCTTAGTCCTGTAGCAGAAGTTTCCATTTTTGTCATGAATTCATCTGTCGGAAGCGTCAGCATTTCCGCGGCATTGATTGCTTCCGGAGTGTTCGCCAAATTCTTTTTATCTTGTTTGTTTGCCATTATCCGACTCTTTCAATTTAATTCATTTTGGCCTGATTTTATTCGTATATATTAGTTTAATCCTTTGTTCTCGCATGAAACAACCTTTTTTCGAAATATTTTTAAACAAAAAAGGTGTGGTATTTTTCGATAATGCCGTTGGGCTCAATTCACTTGCGTTTACGATTACCATAGCAACTGTTATAATTAGCACACGGCAGGGGACTATAATGAATCATTCCAAAATTATTCCCGAAGAAGCAAAACCAGTCCAAATCTATCTAGGTTTGGGCTCAAACATGGGCGACCGCCGGTATAATCTTGAATCGGCGTTAGTTGCGCTGGCGTCAAAAATAAAGGTGCAAGTTGTATCTTCCTTATATGACACAACGCCGGTAGGTAATATCCTGCAGCCTCGTTTCCTGAATCTGGTCTGCGAAGCACACTCTTCGCTGACGCCTACTGATCTTTTGACTTTTATCAAACAAATAGAGAAAAATATGGGCAGGATACCGGGGCCGGTCAACAACCCGCGCCCGCTCGATATTGATATTCTTTTCTATGGCAATCAGGTAATCGCCGCGCCCGCGCTTATTATTCCCCATCCGCGGCTGACGGAAAGGGCTTTTGTTTTGGTGCCGTTCGCCGAAATTGCGCCGGATTT
>Ga0265316_10004083_pt1 | contig 14607 bp, 8 predicted proteins | sample 4522metaG_FD_202092 | JGI IMG/M metagenome (GOLD analysis project Ga0265316, IMG submission 202092) | Rhizosphere microbial communities from Carex aquatilis grown in University of Washington, Seatle, WA, United States - 4-5-22 metaG | ecosystem: Host-associated > Plants > Roots > Rhizosphere >...
TCATGCTGCTCGTGCTCGCGGCCGATCTCGCCTACCAGCAGCTCTTCCGGACCGATGCCTACAAGGAGGTCGAACGCATGCAGAACGAGCGGCGCGTCCTCCTGCCCGGTCCACGCGGCGAGATCGTAGACCGTGAAGGCCGCGTGCTGGTGGGAAACCGCTCGCGCTGGGCCGTCGCGCTCTACCTCGGCGAATTGCGGCAGGAGTTTTTGCGCGAGCGCATCCAGATCCGCAAAAACTACCGCGAAGCGGGCGACAAGGACATGCCGACTCGCGCCCAGATGGAACGCATCGCGCGGGCTACGGTAGTCCAGCGGTACCTCGACCAGGTCAATGCTGCCCTTGGCAGCAAGATCCGGGTCGACAGCGCCCAGCTGCAGCGGGGCTTTCAGCAGGAACGGCTGCTGCCCTACACGCTGGTGGACGATCTTTCGCCCGAGGAATGTGCCCGGCTCATCGAACGCCTGCCGGTGCGTTCGCCGCTCCAGGTCTACGCGTCCAGCACGCGCTACTATTCTTACGACTCCGCCGCCGCGCACACGTTGGGCTACGTCAGCGTCGACCTGGATATCGATGCGCAGGATTTTCCCGGCGAAGATCTCCACACTTTCAAGATGAAAGGCTCGATCGGCCGCGACGGCCTGGAAAAACAGTTCGACACGCAACTCCAGGGCAAACCCGGTGGTGCGATCTTCCGCGTCGATCCCGACGGCTACAGCATCGACAAACCGATCGACCGGCTTTCCCCGGTCCAAGGCGGGAAAGTCGTCTCTTCGCTCGACATCGACCTGCAGCTCGCCGCCGAAAAGTGCCTGACTGAGGAAGTGCAATTCCCCGGCGCCGCCGTGGCCCTCGACGTCAATACCGGCGAGGTACTCGTGCTCGCCAGCAAGCCCGACTACAACCTCAACGAGCTCTCGCCCCGCTTCAGCACGGCTCTCGCCGCCGAGATCGAAAGCAAGGGCGCCTGGCTCAACCGGGCGATCAGCGGCGTCTACCAGCCAGGTTCAACGTTCAAACTCATCACTGCCCTTGCCGGTCTGCGCTCCGGCGTGCTCACCCCCGATTCCGCGTACACCACGAATGGCACCTATTTGGTCGGCAACCATGCCTTCCACGATCATGGCGGATGCCCCACCGGCGAGTTCGATCTTCGCGCGGCGATCGAACAGAGCGTCAACACTTACTTCATCAATTTCGGCCTGCAGATCGGGGTCGACGCCATCGCCGCCGAGGCGCACCGCTTCCACCTCGACGAACGGACCGGCATCGAACTCCCGGGAGAAACCAACGCCATGCTGATCGGCACTCCCGCCTGGAAAAAGAAACGGTACAACGACGACTGGCGGCCCGGTGACACGGCCAACATGGCGTTCGGGCAGGGTTATGTCGGCGTGACCCCGCTACAGATGGCGTGCTTCATGGCTTCGCTCGCCCGCGGCCAGACCTACACCAAGCCCACCCTCCTGCACGTCGAGGGACGCGCGCCCCAACGCAGCGAACCGATCGGCATTTCGGCGGAGAACTATCGGGCGCTGCTGGAAGGCATGGAGCGGGCGGTCACCCAAGGGACCGCCCGGCGGGGTGCAGTACCCGGCCTGCATTTCGCCGCCAAAACCGGCACGGCCCAGCGCGAAGTTTACGAGAACGGCCGGCTCAAGGGCAAAGTCGAGCTGGCGTGGTACGTGGGCTTCGCGCCCATCGACCGGCCGGAGATTGCGTTCGCGGCGCTCATCGAAGGCGATAAGCCCGACGAAAGTTTCGCCGGCAGTCTCTACGCCGCGCCCGTGATCAAAGCCATTCTGGCAGAGTGGTGGGCGAAAAAACAGCGCGGAGGCGCGCTCGTCGCGCCCAAAGTTTTGCCGCCGCACCCATAGAGCGTTTTTCCGTAGGATCGTGGTTGCATTGTTCCCGGCCACTGCCACGGGCTCCGCCGCGTAACCGCGGCGGCTACGATCGGAACCTGACCGCGGCGCGGGCCGACCTGTCCACCGATCGAATCCCGCTGATTTTCAGAGGGAATGTCATTTAATAGATGACATTCCAATCTGGCATTTTTCCCTAAAAAGGATCTGGCGTAACCTGAGTGCCCTATCGCCGCCGGCGCAGATCTGCTGCCGTTAGCCGCGCCCGGCGGAAGACGGCGCCCGGCTCCGGCCAGGTCGCCCGCGCCCCATAGCGCAGCCGCTGCAACTCCGCCGTCACGCCAACGATTTCCGGACCATCTGGACTTTCCGCTCTCCGGTTTCCGCTTTCCGCCATTCGCCGCAGCCACCGCCCCGCTTCGCGCCGCACGGGATCTTCGCGCCGCCGACCCCGGCTGCTCCAGCGCCACCGCCAGCTCGACCTGAAGCACTGCCAGGCCCACACGCCGCCGGCCAACGCCAACACCACGGCCGCCACGCGCGTGATGCGCCATACATCCCATGGCTGCGCCCTCCAGGCCTGAAACCAACGCAGCCCGCGCAGGATCGCCGCCCGCACCCGCAAACTTGCCTGTTGCGTCGCCCCTTTGACCGCCTGGAGCGTTTCGAGCTGGCTGCGCTGATCGAAGTTGACGATGCGTCGGTACCAGAAAACCCGCAGACTCTCGAGCCGGGCGGACCAGCTCAGGTCGAGCCGCCGGTCAAAGGCCGCGGCCCCCGCCGGCTCGCTGTCGCCCACGACCGAAGTCGCGCCCGGCGTGGGATCGACGCGCAGCCACCCACCCTCGCCGTTCCAAATCTCGACCCAGGCGTGCGCATCGCGATTGCGCACCGTGAGATTGTTGGAATACCCGTTCCACGTGCCGCCCTTGAAGCCCACGACCAGCCGCGCCGGATAGCCCGCCGTGCGCGCCAACAGCACGAGGGCGCCGGCAAACAGCTCGCAATGCCCCGGCTCGCCCGATTCCAGCCAGCGCACCAGCGGATCCCCGGCGCCGGCCGGTGTGTGCGAATTGAGCGCATACGTGTGCCGCTGCGCCAGCCACTCGCTGGCCCGCCGCGCAAAGTCCGCCGCCGGCAGCCAGCGCGCAGCCTGCGGTTCGCCCACGCCGTCGGCGATGGCAGTCGCGATGCGCGCGAGTTTCACCTGATCGCTGCCGCCCGGCGGCAAAGCCAGCATCAGGCGGCCCGCGCGCCGCCGCGCGCTGTTGGCGTCTTGCAGCGCAATTTTGAGGACCTGGGCAAAGCCTGCGTCCGGCACGATTGCGGCCGTTGCCGGATTTTCCACCTGATAGGCCGTCATGATCGCCGGCTCCATACGGAGCGCGACGACCTGGAGGACGGGACTGAAAAAGAAATTTTGCGCTTCGCGAAACCGCAGCAGCTCGAAGGCACCCGGCATCGGCAGATACCGGCTCACGCCCGGTTCGAAATAGAACGTCCAAACAACTGGCTCACGCCGTCGGGCCGGTTCGGAGCCGCGGAATTGCGCGAGAGTCCGCTCCCGGGTCAACCAGCCGCTGCGCAGCCAGGCCGACAGCCGGAATCCGCCCTCGGGCACGTATTCGTCGAGCACCAGCATCCGCAGATAGGGCGTGGCCGGCATCTGACGCGGATCGGACACGTCGATGCTCAGCGCCAGACCGTTGTCCTGCATGATCTCCGTCACATCGCCGAAACGAATATTCTCCGAAAAACCCGTGCGCGCTTTCTTCGAGATGAAACGATCGAGAAAAAGGCTGTTCTCGAGTTGGAAACGCGGGATGGCCAGAAACAACAGGCCGGTTACCACGACCACGCCGGCGAAGAGCGCCCCGCCCAGCGCGATCACGCGCCAGTCGGCGACCTCGCGCGCCCGCCGCAGCAACCGCCCCCAATCGAGGTGCGCCACCCATGCCGGTTTGACGTTGGGCGCCGGGGGCGGCGGTCGTTGACCGCCGGCCTGCGCCGCGTCGGTGAGCGTTACCACGAACAGCAACGCCAGCGCGCACGCCGTGAAGACGACGATCTGCACCGCAAACGCGATCGACACGGTGATCACGCCTGCCATCACCACGAGAAACAGTCCGAGCACGATCAACTGCAGATTGTCGCGCCGGGCGCGATAACTGATGCCCCGGTATAGGATGAGCAGCAGGTCGATCCGCACCAACGCCGGCAACAGTTGCGCCGTACTCCACAGATCGTAGAGAAAAAGGCCGCCCATCGCCGGAAACGCCAGCCGGTGCACCCAGATGGGCACGCGGGCCGGCAGGTTGGGCCACACCAGCGCCGCCGCCACCCCCGCCGTGGTCAACGCCACGACCGTCCAGTCCTCCACGTCGAGATAAAAGACCGTCCACGCCGAGAACAGCGCCAGCACGCCGCCCAGCAGCCACTGCAGTTGCTGCAACTCGTGCAGGCTAAGCTGTGGCCGTTTTTTGTCCATCGACGTAGGCGGCAACGCCCCGGGGTCCGTCGGGCGCGAAGGTGATGACGCGGCGGCGCGCAGGCACTTCCCCCTCCGGGGCCGGAGCGGAAACGCCCTCGTTGCCAGGCGGAGCGGGCCGCCGTTCCGCGATCGCCAGGCGATTGAGGAAGGCTTCGAGGTTGGCCACGCGGCGGATGGGCTGCGCCAGTTCGTCGTCGACCGCGGCCAGCTGCAGCCGGCCCGCCCGAAAAAGATCCTCAGCCAGCGTGGCCGCGAAACTCACGGCGAGCTCGAACTGCTCGGCGCGCGGCCAGTGCTCCGCCACCGTGGAGAAACGCAACACATAGCCTTCCTGGCTCTCCGCCGCAAACTGCCGCACCAGGAGCTGGCGCATCCGTGCGCTGGCCTTCCAGTGAATGAGGCGGTGCGAGTCGCCCGGCTCGTAGCGACGCAGGGCGAGCAGATCGGCGCCGCTGCCCGCCCGCGCGGTTCGTTCGCCGGCCGACGGCGTCTGCGCCACGACCGATTCTACGCGCCGATATTCCACGGGGGCCGGCCAGACGATGATTTCGTGCCGGACGTCCGTCGCATGGCTCTTGCGCAGGAAGCCGAAAGGGTACAACGAGCCGACGCTCTCTACCTCCACGCGCAACCGGCCACGCCGCGCCGGCTGAAACGCCCAATCGAGCCGCGCCACGCCGTCCGGGTCCAGCCGTTCGCCGAGGTGCAGTTGGCCGCTCGCCTCGGCGCGGTCGGCAGCGGCCAGAATCTCGCGCAGCGGCCGCTCGGTAGCCTTCCGCCACCACCGCCCGGCGGCGGGAGATGGCGCGGTGGACTCCGGCTCGGCCGAACGCGCGACCGCCGTGAGCTCGAACCAGAGGCCGTAGGTCGGGAGCACGCGCTTGCCGTTGTGTAATTCGAGGCCGACGGCGGCATCCTCCCCGGCGCGCCACGGCGGCTGAAGCTGCAGCCGCCACGCCACGCCGCGCAAGTTCAGCCACGCCAGCACGCCGCTGAAGACCAGGCAGGCCAGCAACAGCGAGAGCGTGATGAAAAGAATGTTGTTGGCCGAATTGTACGCGGCCGTGCCGATGCCCAACGACAGGGCGATGAGCATCGTGCCCGATATCGTCGGCTGGATCCGCTGGCGGTTTCGCGGGAAAACGAGCGCCCAGAGCAGCCGGCGCCAAAACCGGCGCGGTCCGCGCGACTTGAGGCTGGACCAAACGGGAGCCACCGATTCAGCCGGGGCATTCATCGCGGTGGAAAACTCCAAATTCCAAATCCCAAACGCCAAACAATACTAAAATCCGGCAACCAGGCTTCCGTGGGAGTCTCTTGGGAATTTGGATTTTGGGCGTTTGCGATTTCGCCAAGCATAAGGGAAAGCCCGATCCAGCGCTTCGGATCGCCTGCAAGCAGGCTCCTACAAAAGACGCGGGAAAACCAATTCTGCATGGGGATCGCTTTGGCGTTTGGATTTTGGACGTTTGGAATTTGCCCGGCTCCGCCGGGTCTACACCGGCGCCGGAATGCTCGCCACGATCCGGCGCAACGCCGCCGCGATCGCGCGACGCTCTTCCAAGGCATCGCTCGGTTGCCGGGTGAGCGCCAACCGGTGCGCCAGCACCATCGGCACGAGGCCGATGACATCCTCGGGGATCGCGAAGTCGCGCCCTTGCTGGAGGGCGCGGGCCTGCGCCGCGGTCTTGAGCGCGAGGCCGCCGCGCACGCTGACCCCGGTCTTGAACTCCGCCTCGGTGCGCGTGGCTGTCACGATCTTCAGCACGAACTCCAGCACGCTCTCCTCGACGAACACCTGCGGCACGATCGCCTGCAGCTTGAGCACGTCGCTCCGTGTGGCGACCGGATTGAGCTTGATGGCATCGTAACCGAGCCGCGATTCCCGCAGGATATCCAATTCGTCGGCCGCCGGCGGATAGCCCATCTGGATGCACATGAAAAACCGGTCGAGCTGGCTCTCCGGTAGCGGAAATGTGCCCTCGTAATCCACCGGATTCTGCGTGGCGAAAACCATGAACGGCGCGCCGACGGCGTGCGGCTCGCCATCGACCGTCACCCGCGCCCGGTCCATGACCTCGAGCAGGGCCGATTGAGTTTTGGGCGTGGTGCGGTTGATCTCGTCCGCGAGGACGACATTGGCGAAAACCGGGCCTTTCTTGAATACGAACTCCTTGATCGTCTCGTCGTAGATGGCGACGCCAGTGACATCGCTCGGCAGCAGGTCGCTCGTGAACTGGATGCGCGAGAACGTGCAATCCATCGAGCGGGCCAGCGCGTAGGCGAGCGTGGTCTTGCCCACGCCGGGCAGATCCTCGATGAGCAGGTGGCCGGCGGCGGCGAGGCAGACCAGCACCTGGTCGATCACGTCGTCCTTGCCCTTGATCGTCTGCCGCATGTTGGCGCGGAGGCGGTCCAGCGCCTGTTTGGCCTCGGTAATCTGCGGAGCCTGCACGAAATCGCTCATGAGCCGACATGCTAGCCAGCGCCCGCCGCGCTGCAAACGGGTTTTTCCGCCGTCGGGCGAACCACCAGCACTACCCTGTTATGTTCGAGGTTGGAATTCCGACGATTCCCAGAGGGAATATTGCGTAATACGCAACATTGGGCCTTGGCGTTTTTTAAGGGAAATCGTTCTCAAGTGGTCGCGGGCGGAAAGGATTTTCAGCAGTTCGAACAGAAATCTACAGGAGGAAACAGAGAGAACGGAGTCGGCTTCGATTCAGAGATCCAATTCGGCCACGGACTTTTCCGCGGATTTCGCCGATGGTCGCGGATTCCGAAACATCCAATCCGCGCCAATCAGCGTGATCAGCGGGAAAGTTATTCCCTCTGTTGCCTCCGTTGCCTCCTGTAAAATCCGATGCCGGTTTGTTTGGTGGCGGCTCCGCCGCGCCAGGCCCTCTGTGTCCAACGGCATTTTCTGGGATAAAGTGAGGTTTGCTGCCGGGGCCGCGACGGATATCTTGCCCTCGTCGCCAACCGACGTTTTATCCCGCCCCAACCATGAATCCTTCTTCCGGCACCCAGCTTTCCTTCCTCACCGACACCCACCAGGACCGTCCCAGAATCGCCAGCCCGCGGATGGCGTCGAACGTGCTGCTGCGCCTGCTCGAACAGGCCGGGATGGCGGAGACCGCCTCGACCACTCCGGCACCGGCGGTGACCTTCCTGCGTACGATCTTTCCGTGGGCCGTCATCGCCGCGGAGCGCACCAGCGGGCTGCCGGTCACCAAGACGACTCTCGGGCCTTTTTTGGAGAATCCGATGCGCGCCATCATCCTGCTGCCGCCCCGGCCCGAGGAGATCGAACAGGTCGAAGCCCTGCTGGAGTTCGTGCAACGCCGGTTGGCCATCCCGGAGCAGCAGACGCAGATCGCGGCCGCCACCGTTGAGTTGATGGGGCCGCGCACGTCCGAATTGCTCATCACGCCGGACAGCATTCCCTCGCCGCTGTTCGCCGCCGCCCGCAGCGAGGCCGGCAACCTCTTTACGCCGTTGCTAGGCACCGACGAGCCGGAGGCCATCGAATATCTGGTCGAAGCCTGCGTGCTCTTGCAGGCCAATCACAGCGACGTGCCGGCCGGCATTGAAAACCTCTTCTGGCGGCAGGACACGGCGGCGGCGGCCCTTTTCGCGGCCGGCTGCGCCGACGGCCGGGCCCGTGCCTATTTCCGCGAGCTGCCGCTGCAATCCGCTGAGAAGCAGAAACGCATCCGCGCCGCGATCAAAGCCGAGACGCTCGCCGCGGCTTTCGGCGAGCAGGTGTAGCCGGAGCGATGCCGTTGGCAATGTAGGGCGGGGTCGCCGAACCCCGCCGCTCCTCCGGAAATGCGGCGGCATGTCAAACTGTCGCCCCTGGCGGGGCTCGGTACGGCGATGCCGCCCTACAACTTTCCAATCACCGCGTTTCCACTCGCTCACGCTCGTAGCTACTGTCTGCTTCCACTCCGGGAAAAATATGAATCTGGCCGCCACGGCAATACGTCGCCCCGACTAAGCCTGGAAACGGAAGTTGAACCGCTAATCCTCGCTAATTGACGCTAATGGACAGGGTATTACCAATTTTAGCCCCGTCACCCCATCGGTGATCGTAGGGCGATGCAGTTCTGAGCATATTCTTTTGATTAGCGATAATTAGCGTGCATTAGCGGTTAACCCTTCTGCCGGTTTCAGGCTGAGACTCCACCCCCTCACAGCAGCCGGATCAACGCGGAGAAATCGTCGTCGCCCATGCCGCGCTCCTCCGCCGCCGCGAGGCGGATGCGCACGGTTTGCAGGATTGGGTAGTCCGCGCCCGCCGCCGTGGCGGCCGCGAGGCGCATATCCTTGGACATGTGTTTCACGGAAAACTGCGGCGCGAAATCAGCCGCGCGGAGCTTGGCCTCCTTGAGTTTGGTTACGCCGGAGTAGCTCACGTTTTTGGCCAGCGCGGCGAAGAACGTGTCGTCGCCGATGCCGGCGCGCCGGGCGAAGATCAGGCTTTCCGACAACGCCTCCATTTGCGCAGCGATGTTAAGATTCATCGCGAGCTTGAGCGTCGACGCCTGTTCGCCGGTGCCGATGCGGAAACGCGTTTCCGAGACGCACTGCAACACCGGTTCGATCGCGTCGAGATCGGCCGCAGGTCCGCCGAGATAAAACACGATCTTGCCTTCCTCGGCGGCGGGCTTGCTGCCGGTGAACGGCGCCTCGACGTAGCCGGCGCCGCGGCTGCACACGAGCGCGGCAAATTTCGCGCTGCTCGCCGGATCGATGGTGCTCGATTGCACCACGGTTTTGCCCGGTTTGAGCTGTGGGAGGATCCGCTGGAGCACGCCCTCCACCGCGGGCGGGTCGGCCACGACGATCTGCACGATGTCGGCCGCGGCGGCCACCGCCTCCGGCGTGTCTTTCCACGCGGGCGCCGAGGGCTGCGGCGTGCGGTTCCAGGTGCCGGCGAGCACGCCGGCCGCCGCGTAACGCCGCGCCCAGGTGCCGCCAATGATGCCAAGTCCGAGAATGCCGATGGTTTTCATAGGAAAGAGTTCACCGAAAAGCTGGTGCCGTGGAGCCGCAACCAAAGATCGATCCTATTGGCCACGAAGATCGCAAAAAGGGTTTGGGCTTCGGCCGCAACCGTCCGCGCGCCTATAGGCGCGACGCTGGGTAAAGCATTTACCTGGAATTTTTCGTGCTTTTTGTGGCCATCAATTCTTCGCGGTCCACGAACATTTTCGAAGATAGTAATACGGGGGGATGCATCTGCCTCCGTGACCTCCTCCGAACTCCGTGCCCTCTGTGTCAAAAAATGCGCGCAAGAAGACAGCATACTCAGGTATAGACGGAAAGCACGGTAGGAATTCCGGTGGCGGCTTTCGTGTGTTCCGGGTTTTTCGTGGTGACTGTTTTCTAGGCGAGAATTTTCAGCATCCGTGCGAAGAGCCGGTTTACTTTCCGCTGGTTGGCGCGCACGAGGGCTTTGAATTTATCGAAGTCGACTTCGGTGCCTTCGAGGCCGTTGGCGAAGTTGTCGATCAACGCCAGGCTGTTGTACCGCAAGCCGAGCTCGGTGCAGAGGTCGGCCTCGTGCGCCGCCGTCATGCCGATGACGTCGCCCCACTCCTGAACGATGCGGACCTCAGCCTTCGTCTCGAAGCGCGGACCTCGCATCTGCACGTAGGTCTTGCCGGGGTGGATCTTGAACTCCGGCGCGAGTTTTTTCACCAGGAGCGGGATCAGGTTGTTGGCGATGCCAGGCGCGCCACCTTTCAGCTCCCGATCGAAGTACGTCGCCGGGCCTTGTTGCAGAGCCACGTAATCGCTGCACGAGACGAACGTGCCCGGCGGAAGGGCGGCCTTGAGCGAGCCCACGGAGTTGAGCGAAACGACGTCTTGAAAACCGAGGTCGGCGAGCGCCCGGAGGTTGGCGCGATAGTTGATGTTATGCGGCGGCAACGGGGCGGCGTAGCCGTGGCGGTTGATGAGCGCGTGCTCGCCGCGGGTCTTGTACGTCACCGGGCCGTAGGCGGTCTCGATCGTGCGCACCTCCCATCGCGCAAACAGGTCGGAGTTCACGATGCTGGTGCCGCTGATGAATGCGACTTTCATGCGCCGAATCACGCGCTGCCGCCGCGGGAGGGCAATGCGAAAACACCCCGGCTCATCGCTCACGCCCGCGGCCACCACCCGATCAAGCCGAAGCCAGCTTCAGAGCATCAGGAACCGTTGCGAATGAAGCGCCGGCCGATCGGAGGCGTTGGGCCCCGGCGGAACCGTCATGGAAATCCTCTCGCCGAAGTCCAACTGATCTCATTTTCTTCGAACTGATGACTCCCCCACCGCAACGTTTCCTTTTCGCTGTTGGTGGGCGGTTGTTTTTGGCTTCATTTGCCGCTCTGGCCTTGGAGATGGCCCTGATCAGATGGCTGCCCGCGCATATCCGGGTGGTGTCTTATTTTCCGAATCTGGTGTTGATTGCCGCGTTCCTGGGCCTCGGGCTGGGGGCGCTCACCCGGCTCCGCTGGACGGTGCTGGGGGGAGTCATCATGCTGGTGACTACGCTGGCGACGCTGGCGTTGGGTCGGATCGCGTTCACAGCCGGTGACACGGGCGAACACCTCTGGCTGCTTTATTACGATCTTCCAGCCGGTGCGCCGGTGGTGCGAGACATCGTGACCCCGCTGGCAGTCGTTTTCGTATTGGTCACCGCCATTTTCCTGCAATTGGGCCGCGAAATCGCCACCCGCCTGGAGGCCTTCCGGTCGGCGGGCCGGCCCCTTCCTGGCTATAGCATCGATCTCCTCGGATCGTTGGCGGGTGTGCTGACGTTTCTTGGACTCTCAGCCCTGGCCACTCGTCCGGTGATCTGGTTTGGGCTCGCGTTTGCCGCATGGCTGCTGGTGTCCGATTTTCATTGGCGACGGCGGGCAGTGCTGGCCGCGTGCTTCATCGCGAGCCTCGGTGCCATCTACCATTATGACAACGCCGACCTTTACAGCCCTTACTATGCAATTCGAATCGATAGAAGTTATGGAGCGGTCGCCATCCTGACCAACGGATCGCTGCATCAAGTGGCGTTGGATCTGCGCAGACCGGCCAAAGTCGAAGAGAGATCGCTATTCATCGATCTAAACGATGGTACGCATATTCGTCTGGAAGACATCCGGGAGGGTTACCGTTACCATGTTGATCATCTCGATCGCCCGCCGCAGCGGGCGTTGGTCCTGGGCGCGGGCACCGGCAACGACGTTGCCGCATTGCTCGATGCGGGAGTGCCGGAGGTCCACGTGGTCGAGATCGATCCGGTGATTCTGGAACTTGGCCGGAAGTACCATCCTTCCCACCCCTACGACGATCCGCGGGTAACGCTGCACAACGATGATGCGCGGTTGTTCCTGGAACGCACCCCGCTCCGGTTCGATCTGATCGTTTTCGGAACATTGGACTCGATGACCCGTCTGTCCGCTCTGGCGAACGTCCGGCTCGACAATTTTGTTTACACCGAGGAAAGCCTCAAAGCGGCGCGGGCGCGACTCACCGAGCAGGGCGGCGTCGCGTTGATGTTCATGGTCTCCAATCCGCGGATCAGCGCCCACCTGTTCGCGATTCTGGATCACGCCTTCGGCGAACCGCCGCTGATCTATCGACGGAATTACGGACTCTTCAACACCATGTTTCTCGCCGGCGCCGGATTTTCCCGGCTGCGCAGCGACCCCTCTTTCCACGACATCAGATTGGAGACGGCAAGGAAACTGCTGCGGGCGCCTTCGGACGACTGGCCGTACCTCTATCTGGATGCGGCCGCAATTCCGGTGTTTTACTTCAAGATTGCCGGGGTGGTGCTCGCCACGACCCTGCTTTTTTTCGTCACTCTCAGTGCAGCGGTGCGGCACGATCTGTTGGCCGGCAGGATCGATGGGGAAATGCTGACCTTTGGTGCCGCTTTCCTGCTGGTCGAGACTTCCATGGTCACGGAAATGAACCTGCTTTTCGGAACGCTCTGGCGGACCAATGCCATCGTCTTTGGCTCGATCCTCTTTGCCCTGCTGGCTTCAACCTTGTTGAGTGCCTGGCGACGGGTGGATGCGAGGTGGTCGCTGATCGCGGTCGCGTTGTCCCTCTGCGTGGTGGCCTATCTCCCGCTCCGGCAGTTGGCCCCGTCGGGGGATTTGTCGCGGATCCTGTATGCTGCATTCATCTGTGGTTTTCCCGTGTTCTGTGCCGGGTTGGCATTTGCCGACCGGTTCGCCACGAGACCTGACGCCGAGCGGGCGTTCGGCTGGAACATCATCGGCGCCGTCTTTGGTGGACTGCTGGAATTCCTGACGATGTTGCTGGGGTTGCATGCCCTGTTTCTCATCGGCGCCGTCCTCTACCTCCTGCTCTTGATGATGAGGCTGCGGCGCCGGACGGCGGGCAATTCGCCGTTGCCTGCCAGTTGATTGGGGCCAGCCGATGGGTGCCCGCACCGTTGGGCAACTCATCCACTCGCGGCCGGAGTAGACCTCGGCGCACACCTGCCGTAAGCGGGAAATACTTTTGCGCTCGACGTCGGTCCGCGTTCATTCTTCCGCCTATTCTGGCGTCCAGCGCGTATCCGACCTTCCCCCTTGTCAAACCCCGAACCGCCGACCTAACTCCACGGTCGCACGCATGGCTTCAGCTTACCCGTCCCACGTTCCCCAGCACGTCGCCATAATCATGGATGGCAACGGCCGTTGGGCCAAGCAACGCGGCCTGCCGCGCATCGAAGGGCATCGCCGCGGCGTCGAGACGGTGCGCGCCATCATCGACGGCACGCGCGAGCTCGGCATTCGCTACCTCACGCTCTACGCCTTTTCGATCGAGAACCAGCAACGGCCGCAGGAGGAGGTCGGCGCGCTGATGAGCCTGCTTGAGTACTTCCTCAAGCGCGAGACTGCCACGCTCGTCAAAAACCAGGTCCGTTTGCTCACGATCGGCCGTACCACCGAGTTGCCCGCGGTCGTGCGCCGACAGCTCACCCGCGCGATCCAGGCGACCGCCCACTTCACCGAGCACACGCTCGTGCTCGCACTCAACTATGGCTCGCGCACCGAGGTGCTCGACGCGATCCGCGCCTACTCCGCCGCGCTCGCCGCCGGCGACAAACAGCCCAGCGAACTCACCTGGGCCGCGTTCAGCCGCCATCTTTACACTGCCGACATTCCCGATCCCGATCTCATCATCCGCACCTCCGGCGAGATGCGGGTCAGCAATTTTCTCCTGTTGCAGGGCGCCTATGCGGAGTTCGTCTTTACGCCGGTGCTCTGGCCCGACTTCACGAAGGCCGATCTCGCGGCCGCCGTCGCCGAGTACGCTCAACGCGAACGCCGGTACGGGCTGACGGCCGAGCAGGTGAGGCCGGCCGCCACCTAGGAGCCTGTCGGACTTGCTAATGAGTGCCATATCCTAAGCCCGACAAACTTCCCGCGCTTCAAGTTCGGCTTCCCCATTCAACCCTTTCCCTCCTTTTTCTTCCGCATGCGTCAACGCATCCTCAGCACCGTCATCCTGTGGTCCCTCGTGTACCTGTGTCTTCGCTACTTCGGGGCGGTGGGCGGCGCTTGGCTCGTGACGCTCTTCGGCGTGCTCACACTGCGCGAATTCTACGCCATGCTCGAACGCATGGGCCTGAATCCGTTCGACCGATTCGGCCTCACGCTCGGGGCGGCGATCATGCTCGGACCGCTTTATCTCGAATCTTATGGCATCACGACCGAGGTGCTCCTTGCCCTGACGGTGGTGGTGTTTTCCATTCGCATCCTGGGCGAACGCGAGCCGCATAATCGCGTGGAAACGCTCGGCTGGTCGCTCTTTGGCGTCGTCTATGTGCCTTTCATGTTTCAATTTCTCGTCCGCGTGCTGTTGATCCACGAACCGCGCGAGCAAACCGGCCTCTGGCTAGCGCTGTGGCTGATCGCCGTGTCGAAATTCTGCGACACCGGCGCGTTGGTCATTGGCTGCGCGTTCGGCCGGCACAAAATGGCCCCCAACATCAGCCCGAAGAAATCGTGGGAAGGGGTGGCCGGCGGACTCGCAACCTCGGCCCTGATCGGCGCCGGCCTGACTTGGGCATGCCGGGCCTATCTGCCCGCCACCTTCACACCGTTAGTTGGCGCAGCGATGGCGCTGCCCATTGCCGGCCTCGCGATCGTGTCGGACCTCATCGAATCTGTCATCAAACGCCGCGCCGACACCAAAGACGCCGGCCAGACCATCCCGGGTATCGGCGGCGTGTTCGACCTGAGC
>Ga0265316_10004084_pt1 | contig 14607 bp, 12 predicted proteins | sample 4522metaG_FD_202092 | JGI IMG/M metagenome (GOLD analysis project Ga0265316, IMG submission 202092) | Rhizosphere microbial communities from Carex aquatilis grown in University of Washington, Seatle, WA, United States - 4-5-22 metaG | ecosystem: Host-associated > Plants > Roots > Rhizosphere >...
AGTTACGTGGTTAAATCCGTATTTTTCGGCCAGCATTTTTTTAATTTTCGCGACCATTTGGATGTTTGTGTTAAAATCTTTTTGCGTGGGTATCAGCCTGCAGTTTAAGGCCGACTTTTGACTGCCAATGCTCCAAATATGCAGGTCATCCACCATTTGAACTCCGGCCACGGCCGTAATGCTGTTTTTTACTTCCACGGTTTTTAAATTTTCCGGCACGCCTTCCAGCAACACGTGAACCGCCTGGTTAATCAGTTTGACGCCGTTATAGAGCAAAGCAAATCCTATCGCGATGCTAACCGCCGTGTCTGTCCATTCCCAGGCAAAAAAATAAATCAACACGCCGGCCAAAAGCGCCCCGCCCGAGGTAAAGGTATCGTAGAGCATGTTAATGTAGGAACTTTTGATGTTTAAATTTTGTCTGTCGCCGTAAAATATTTTGGCGATTGTTCCGTTAACAACAATGCCAAAAATCGCCGCAATTATTACCAGCCCGCCCTGAACGTGGGTATGTTCGGTCAGCCTGGTATAGGCGGAAAACCAAATGTAGACCGCCAAAGAAACTAAAATTATGCTGTTGATTAGCGCGGTTAAAATGCTGGCTTTGCCGTAGCCAAAAGTATGTTCTTCCGTGGCTTTTTTTTGCGCGAATTTTTGGCCAAAAAAAGAAATCAGCAAGCTAAAGGAATCGGTCAGGTTGTGGGCCGAGTCCGAAACCAAAGCCAAACTCCCGGCAAAAATTCCCACAAAAAATTCAAAAATGGCAAATGCCGTATTCAGCCCCAAGCTTAGTTTTATTTTCTTTTCCAGGATCATAAATAAATTATAGCACAAAAAAAGACTGTCCTAAAAGCCAGGACAGCCCTTTTTTTAATTATTATTTCTTTCTCAATTTCTTTATTTCCCTATTTCCCCATCATCCCAAAACCCTTACTCATTCCAATTTTGCCGTCCATTATTCTGGTGGCAGAAATGTTGGTGCCGGTTGTAGTGCCGGATACAGTTATGCTGTCGCCGACTATAATTCCGGAATTGGCCAAAGAAGTGCCGGCCGGTTTTGTAACCATTAACGCGGCGTTGCTGGCGTCAACCGTGTAGGTCGTGCTTCCGCTGGTTAATGTTATTGTGTTGCCGGAAATAGAGGAGACTGTTCCTGTGGCAGAAGGGGATTGTTTTACCGGCATACTGCCGTCAACAATAGTTTTTGCCGTAACTGAGGTTCCGGAAACAGTTCCCATTACTCTTAAACTGTCGCCGTTGGCAATTTGCGAAACGGTGATGGTGGTTTTGGCGCCGTTGGTAATTTTGGTTATCGCGGCGTTGGTGGAATCAACCGTGTAGGTGGTGCCATTTTTACCGGTTAGGATAATGCTGTTGCCACTAACCGACGCAACGGTGCCGCTTACGCCTGGGGACATTGCCCGGGCCTTCATTGTTTTAACTGTGGATGTGCCTTGCGCCTGGGTTTGCTGGACAAAAGTCAGTCCGGCCGCTCCCGCGATGAGGAGGGCAAATACTCCCAATGGCGCGGCATATTTTTTTAATGTGTCCATAATGTTGATTTTTTCCTTTCATTGAGTTGATAAAATTAGGTATCGACCCTGTATCTATGTTACGCACCCAGCCAAACAAAGGTTTCAAATTTGGTTCAAAAATAGCACTTTAAGACAAAAAATAAAAAAAGCTTCTCAACTTAAGAAGCAATATTTTATAGTGGAGATTTTCGATAATTGGTGGAATTTATTGTATGACGAAAACTTCAAAATGCATGGTTTGTTAAATGCTATTCAGGATTTTTCGGCCTACTTATTAGAAATTTATATGGCAAAAAATCCATATTATACTATGGGGTTGCATAATTCAAAAATTTTTGGTACCATTTTTTTATTAAGCCCTTAAATAAAAGGATAAGTATGGCGGCACTATAATATTTCCCCCTTTACTGCTATAATATATGTACCAAAAAATCCCTGAAGGTTCTATTGAGTTTACAGACAATAAAGACACAAAGTATCTATTCAAGAAACAAAATTACCTAGATCATTGTAAAAAGCGGACTCATTTAAAAGATCCGAGGTGCTTAAAAGAAATTGACGATACAATTTGTACCCCTGATTGCATAACCAGAGGCCCAACCCCCAAAACTAAGCAAAATTATTATAAAATTTTTCAATTTATAGCACAACGAAAAGGGCGTACGGTCAGATATTGGAAAATACCGATGTATAGAGATCCTAAGTTAGTAAATACCTGGATAATAGCAACGGCATTTGATACTTGGGGTTTTGATTTCCAAATAATTCATCCACTAGAGAAAATAATATATGGCTCAATCTAATTTTGTTAGTTTAATAGACCAAATTCCTCAGGTGGCAAAAAGAGACAAGTGGTTTATCTCTTATGATAAGTCTCTTGATTATTTGTATTGGTGTAAAAAGAAAATGTCCAATAATGCTAAGTTAGTTAAGGTATCTCATGAAACCTCGCTATATTTAAACAATCAGGGGAAAATGGAAGGGTTGTTCGTAGAATATTGGACAAGAAATTTTTTAACGCACAACCCCACTGTTGCAAAAGAAGTAAGAAAACTTTTAAGCAAAAATGTAGAAGATAATATTTACACAATTGGCTCCAATAATAAAGTAATAGCCGAAGCCAAACTTTGTGTCTTAGCCGAATCTTTGAGGGCCGATGTTTATAAAGACGCTATACAAAATGAATATACTGAAAATGAACTAAATAAACTTATGGCTACTGCCGTATTAAACAAATAAAAAAACCGCCCTCGGGCGGTTTTTTGGTCTTGGTGGAGATGCCGGATAATATATCGAACAGGCTTTTTGACTACCTTTCCCGGTACTGGCGATTTTATAATTCAAGTCCGACTATGCAGAAACTACTTGTAAATGCTAATTGAGGTGATAGCTGGATACCCACAAGTGTAGAGTTAAACAGATGTGAAGTTAAAACGGCTGCTCATTTAAGTGTACTGTTAGATAGTTTATTTTCCGGCCGCTCTCATAAGGTATGATTTCAAAAATATTCCATTCCTCAATTGCGCTGTTGTAAGAACTTAGCCAAATCCTAGTATAGGGCCATTTGTACTTATTAAGGGATTCAGCAAATTGGATGACGTTAAATGTTGTATGGGGAAGCCTAGCCACTAGTAAAAGTTCACATTTACCGTAACTTTGTTCGCCCTTAGATTTCCAAACTTTCGCAGCCAAGCGGTCATAATTCTGGTCAAATGTAGTCTGGCCGTAGTCGTATAATTCCATTACCTCTACAGGAAAACCTGTCTGCTCGCCATTCTCTGCCTTATTTACAAAGTAGACATCAGGGCTATCGGACGGGATTAAAAAAAATTTCTTCCCAGTCCATTTATAAATACCCACGGCCAAATAAGAAGCCTGCCACATTTCTAATAGTTGCCTGTATTTCGTCCCTTTTTTAAAAATATTTTCAATATTTCCTTGCTCATCTTTAACTGCATTACCAAAAACTTCTTTTACTGCTAAGGGTGAAAACATTATATTATTCTTGGTTTTAGGTAAAAATTCTTTGCTCATTTGGATTTTTTAGTAAACATTTTCCCTAAAAGTTCAAAGCCGTTATATAAACCCAAATCGTCACCATTAGTTTTTCTTACTTCTTTAATAAAATGCTGAATTTCAGGGTGTTCGTAGGCTTTCTGAATATCATAAGAAAATGCGTCATATAGCATATATTCTGTAATTAAGTGTTTTTTAAAAATATTGTGTAGCAGTTCAAATATGACAAGATATCTATCAATATCAGAATCGTCAAATTCACCGCCGAGTTCTTTGAGAATGTTTTTTTTATCTGCTATAGCTATTGCCAATTTTGAAAAAATTCCTTCTCTTAAATCTTTATTCAGGTCAAACATTAACCTTGCCGATTCTTGTATCCTAGAATCTTTAATTTGTAGCTCCACGCTTTTGATTTGTTTAACCGTAAAATAAAGCCCAACTATTATAGCTAAGTTTGCTAAAATTTGAATAATCAAACCGATATTATTTAACATATATTAAAAAAAGGTGTCAGGAACCTTTTTGCTCTTATTAGTTTTTTTATTGATTTCGTAATGCGCTTGCCTCGTCCGCCCGGCGCGCGCATCGGGCTAACCCCCCCTTCCTCGGATCTCTTAGAGGGTGTTTATTATTTTAAAATTTTTGTACCGGAAATAGTTAAGAGTAAAAATTTTCCAAAACCGCCATTCGTTTATTTGTTGATTGATGAATTTGGAAAAGTGCCCGATTGGTGTCCGTCGGGCGGCGGTCTTGTCTGAGCGACAAGGGCTATTGAGCGATGTAGCCAGGCTTTGTCAGAGCGGGAACCTGTAAGTGAGGTTGGCAAGTCGTCACCTATCGCCACCGTCTTGAGGGGTTAAGCTCCTTTAGCTGCCGGTCAAGTTTCATGGGCGGGTAGTAGTCGCGGTAGAACGTCAATTCTTGCACGTCGTCTTTGAGAAGGTCGAAGCTCATTCTGAACATGTACACTTCGTGGGCTTCTAAGAGGTAAGACGAGCCTGAATAGGGTTCGTACCGGTCAGCATCTGTTCCGTCCGGACGAAGCTTCAAAATCGGGCTGCCCTCACGAAACCTGTAGACCCTACCCTTGTTGTCTCTCAGATGGGTTACAAATAGGCCTCTTGCGTCTGACAGGTTTTGTACCCGTAGCGGATTCTTCAATCGGGCTGCAATCTGCAAATCCGTAAAGCCTCTTTTCAGTTCGATCCAAACCACAGATAGTTCCGGAAAATCCTCATATGAGGACATCATCCAGTCAGAATCCTGTAGACCAGCCAGAATCACTGGAACTACTGGCTTTACTGGGCTTGGCGGCTGAGGTGGTGAAGTGGCCAAAGGCGGACTGGTTGGTTGAGGCGGCGGGCTCGGAGTTTGCGGTGGCGTAACTGCTGGAACTGGTTGTTGCGGAGCAACTACAACCGAATCAGGAGGTGGTGATGGGGTTGCGGCAACCGGCGATTCTGCGGTGGCTTCAACCGGGCTTGGTGACTGGACCTGTTCGATTGGCGGAATCTTTTCCGCTTTGGCTAAAACAGCATCCAGTTCCAACGCCGGACTAAAGTAAACAAGATGAAGTCGGAGCTGAGATATTCCTTGACGCAATGTTGGAAAAGTCAGATCAAAATGGTAAGTCTCATCTATCCGCACATAATGAGCCGGCTGAAAATCTTCTATCGTATTCATCTTGTCTCCGTACCAATGCTCTACCACAGTTACTGTGTAAGAGGTTTTCACCGAATCGTAAACGGCTGTGTCTGTGAGCAACTTATAGGCCTGACCAGAGTCGTCCACCAGGTAAGCTGGTTGAGCTGTTGTAATAAAGTAGCTCCGGCCTCTCCAGGTAAATGTTCCGGATGAACTATTAGGCAACAACCATCCGGCCTGCCCGTCTTTACCTTGGCATGCCAAGTGTACGATCGTCCTGTCTGGTGCTAGTTCGATTTTTTCGGCCCAAAGCGCCAGATCCTCAGAAACAATCTGATTTGGATCCGAAGGAGACCTCCCGAATGAACGCTTCTTTTTCTCCTGCTGCTTTTGGTACTCTTCAGCAGTCGCCGGGTCAAATTCTTTCAGCACCCTGCCAGTGTCGGGGTCAAACTTGAGCACTTTGGGAAAGCTCTTAATGGTGCCGTCCGGCATGCGAAGGTAGACGGCGCGAGCCCGGCCGTCAAAGGGGTTGAACAGCCCCGAGGTATAGGGCGATGAAACGAAGTACATGACCACAAACCAAGCGGCCATGACTCCAGCCGCCATCAGCGCCCATTTTTTGTTGCGCTTGATGAGGTTGCGCAGGATTTTGTCCCCGATCCAGGTCACCAGCGCCGCGAACGCCACGGCCACCAATTTGCCAAGATATTCGCTGATGCCGTAGCCATCCATCACGTTGTAAACGCTCGAATATATCCAAACGAACGTCAGGACATCTGCCAGAATCAGGCAGAGCCAGAATCCAATCCCAATACCGGCGGCGGCCAGAACGGCACCGCCTGCTTTTTTTCCAACGTCTCGTACGCTATCGAAATTCATGACACTCCTCTTTCTCTGAGTCGGATGAGGCGCTAAGAGGTGATTTCCGGCGCCTATGTTATTGTTTGACGCGCATCAGCGATGACACTGCTTCGCTTTCTGCGAACGGTCGCCCACGAAAATCATGGCGGCCAGTATCAGGATGTTGAACAGGACGCCCAGAAAAGTCCAGAGCACAGTGTTGCGCCCCGTCTTTTTGGCGAAAAAGTTTCCCGCGTATCCGAAAATAACGCAGGTAAGAACAATCGATAGCCAAAGGTCTGGCATTTATATCCTCTTTCTTTTTTTTAAGGTTCCAATGGACACGGAAAGCCCATTCTTGAGCTTATATGGTAGCATTGCCCCAAAGCAATGTAAATAGTGTGCTTAAGGGCTAAAGAAGGTAGTGTATTTGCTACTAACTAACCACAAGAATGGGATCGCCCAAAAGAAGGTTTTTTTTGATATATGTAAGAAAAAGGTGTCAGGAACCTTTTTTATTTTTAGTTGTAAGGAGCTATTTTTTTGATGTAATAAACTATTTACTCCAATTCGTAAAGGGAAACTATCTTTGCAAGGGTAATTTTTACTAAAATTAAAAAAACCGCTAATCGCGGTTTTTGGTGGACATCCTCGAAAAAAGTTTTAACCAAATTTATGATTGGATTATGCGGAGCTATGGGTTAATTAGGTATTTTCAGGATTTAGAAAATTTTTCTGGCAAAAAAGAAGAAGCACACGTCGCCGGGTAGGGCGGAGCGTGTGCTTCGTATGCGAGTTTTACGCCGGTTGGGGCGCGCGGTTGTGGCAGGTTCATGATTACAGAGCCTGACCGATGCTGGACACGAGCTGGCCGACCTTCACCCCTTTCTGTACCACGATCGGCTTGCCGAAGGCGTCAGTAAGGGACTTACCGAATTCATCCAGCGTGTGATGGTCGCCGGTAATAATGGTCTCGTCGGTGACCTGCGCTGCGGGGATATGCTGGAAATGCTCCACACAACGCACCACGCAGTCTTTGGCCACCGGCGGCTTGTAAACCTGCACGACAGTGACTCGGCAGTTCTGCTTCTCCACATCTACGAGAATGCCCGCCGACATCATGACGTGATTGCGAGGGCGTTCTCCGCTCTCGCTGCGGGATTTGGCCATCCCGCGCGGGAAGAGGTAGTCATTCAAGCTCATTTCCCAGTGGCCGTCCGCCCCGCCGTTGAGCTGGACGTAGGACAACTGGGGAATTGTGACCCGCTCATCGCCAACGTAGGCTTTGCCGCCTTTGACGATGAACGTTTCGCCCTTGTTGATCGGGCGGGGTTGACTGTTACTGTCTGCCATAGACCTCCTTTGTCAATTGGCTTGCCTGATTCCCGTTCAGGCGGACGGCTTTTTCTCCAAGGTTGTGCCAGCGATGTCTTCGAAGAAAACGTTGACAATTCGTCCGTGGAGCGGATGTTCGGGCTCAAGTGTCAGCGTGACGCAAGTCGGGCCGACGCCGATCACCATACCTTTGAGTACTTCACCCCTGAATGCTCCATCGTCCTTCATTCTCAATTCGACCTGTTTGTGGAACAGGCCGAGGAATATTACGGCCGCCGAATGGACGACCGCTTCGGGTTCGCGGAACGAAATCCCGCGCGAGCCGAAGAATTCGCGGCAGAATTCCAGCAGACGGACTTCTTCGCTTTCGTTGACGCTGACCAAGATGTGCCAGCCGCCCCCGTGCTCGTAGTAACCGTCCACCGCCTTGATGAAGCTGCCACCCTCCATCGCATCTTGGCGGCGGAATTCCTGGCCGAACGCCTGCATGAACTCCCACTCCAAACCGAGCGGGACTACGACATCCCAGCGGGCATCGCGCATGTAGACGATCGCCCGTTTTTTTTCGTCGGGGATCGCTGTTGATCCCATAAATACACCTCCCAATGCTCTTGGCTCATAGCTCTGAAACTTTGCCAAAAGACCCCTAATATTAACAGAAAAAGCCCCGCTTTGGCAAGGCTTAATATTCTCGGATTTGAGGCTAAATTGGATTTACGTAACTAGAGTGCCATTAGTCCACCAATCGGAAAAATCGACAATGATTTTTTGGGCTTCGGTCTGCTCCGTGATTTTATTAATCATGTCCGCTTTGTTACCCAAGTCGTTCAAGCTGTGCCCCGATGAATAGACTTCGGCACCGTCAAGAATTATGAATCGGCCGTGGCACTGGTCATTATGTTTGGCTTCCGCGCGGGTCGCGTATTTTTGGTTGAATAATTTGAAGTCCGATTCAAAGCTTTTTAAATTACTGTTGTTTTTTTCCCGCATAAGCAGATGGATTTTGAGATTCGGATTTTCCGCAATATAAGGTTCCAATACCACAAGGATTTCGGGGTGCAGAAAATTGTCTTGTAGCCAGATTTCAGTTTTTGCCTGCCGCAAGATAAGTCGTAGCGTTGCCCTGCCGGCAAAGGCGTCACCCGTAGGAATATAAATATTGTTTTTAAGTGCGGGTGAAAATGAATTGTTTAACATCTCTTCAATCAATTTTTGCCACGGTGCCAATTCTCCTTTAGCCCCCGCTTCGTTAGTAAAACCTGAACGTATTTCTAGAGTCCAGCCGTTTGCCAACTTTTTATATCTTAGCTGGTTTTCTTCTCCCAAGACCGGAACGATCTCTCCCAGTCGTTTCTTGGTGGTATCGCGAACCTCTTTCAATCTTGAACCTTCCAAAATTCCTTTTTGGGCCCAGTCCATGGCTTGGGCGATATTATTAAGTAAGTCGTTAAGCTCGGCTTCTGCCTGGGCTCGCTGTTTAAGCCATTTTTCCACCTCATCGATTCCGTAGACAGTAATTCGGTCCGCCATGTTGGAAAACCCCTCCAGATAATGTTTATCGCTCCAGTATGAGATAGCGCCTATCAGCTTATCATTATTATAATCATTCCCAAAGCCTAACCGTTCCGCGACTACTGGTCGGTCGACGGGGTTAAGTGTCTCTCCTTGGGAAAGCTCATAATGTAGCAATAAAACCTGTCTGCGGAAATTGTCAGCAGATGTTAAGTCCATATAGTTGAAATATTCTTATAAGAAATCTCGAATTCTTTGATCAGTTACAAATATTGCTGTCTGAATTTTTGGGAGTATATTTTATCTCCTTTTCCATAAATATAAATTTGTTAATCTTAATTGCCGCTACTTCTTATTTTAGGTAGTTTAAGCGGGGTGATAATAAGTTCCTTTTCAAGGCGCTTTGCGGGAGAATTTATAGAATACGGCATACTTACATTAATCCTGGTAAAAGTGGAATAAAGATTTTGTATCTCCTTTTCTCTGTCGTAACTTAAAATCCATGGCTGTTTTATTGACATTAGTTTATCGCGCAAATCTTTATGGTTTGCGTCATCAAAATAATGTCGGTAGAGCTGGTCGGCTTTTTTATAGAAAGGCGGGTCAAAATAAAAGAGCAAATTCGCATTTTTGTACTCATCCTTTCCGTCTACATAGTTTAAAGTCTCTTCCCAGGTATGGGGCAAGACTACCACCCTGTTTTTAAAAGCCGAAATAGTTCTTATTTTTCTGATTAAATTTTTGCGGCCAAATCGGCAATCAATTTTGTAAATAGATTTTTGCTCGCGTCCGCCAATGGGGCCAGCGCTATCATTTAGAATTCCCGAAAAGCTTGTGCGGTTTAAAAATAGGCACGCGGCCGCTAATCTCTTCCTGCTAAACTCGGACGTGTGGGATGCAATATGCCTGTATTTTTCGAAGGTTTTTAAATTTACCTTAACTTTTCTAACAAAATTTATTAAATAGGCAGGCTCGGTAAAAAGTGTTTTCCAAAAACTATATACGAGCTCATCACTGTCCCCGATAACGACCTTATTTTTTTTATTAAGAGATAAAAAGTTAAGGGAGATACTTCCACCTCCGACAAAGGGTTCCACTAAAATTTGTGGCTCTAAATTATTATGAGCCAACACTCTTTTTAAATAGTTAAAGAGTTTTCTTTTAGATCCCGGATAGCGAAGTGGCGAATAAATAGGCATAAATATAAGTTATGACACTAAGAAGTCAAAAAGGCTTTCGGCATTGGTCCAAAAATCCCGAACACTTGTGGGAGTGGATTGGTATATATCGCTGTGAACGAATTGGTTCAAGGTTGTGTTAAAGGAATTCTTGTTTAGTAAATTAACAGAGCGCTTTAAGTCGTTGTCCGTTATGTAACTATTGGAAATATAATCAATCTTCTTCTTAAGTGAATCGAGTTTAATAGTTTTGCCAGAAACTTTTACAAAGGCACAATCGTTAGCATCAATATTTACCCTTTTATTCTTTAAATAACTTTTCACCGAAATTTCAATTAAAACTCTGAGTAAAAAGGCGGTCGCGTGCGGAGCGAGATCCACGGAGACAATTTGCAGTTCCTTATATATTTTTAACTGTTTTGGGACGACTTTTGTTTGTATGGTTTTTGCCGGGTCAATCAGGCTTGTATAAATACTGGCCGCCACCTTATTCCCATTACCTGTCTTTTTTGCCCCATTTAGTAAAAAATCGGGAGGTAGCTTTATTTTTTTTAATCCAATGGAGTCAATGAATTTTTTCCTGTCTTTTTTATGATAAATGGAATCTACCACAAAATCAGTTTTTGAGATATTTTGGACTACTCCTTCTAGGTTAGTTAAAGATTTCTGCTTAGGATTTAGCAGATCCAGTTTGTTCTTTTTGGTCTTAAGGCCGATTTTGCTCCTTGCGTATGGGTCAGAGAGTATGCGCCCAAGGTTAGTTATTTTTAGGCCTGGAATTAAGCCTAAAGTTGAGCTGGAAGTTTTTTTATTTTTCTTCAAAATTTCTATGGCCTGTAATTCTATTGGCAAATCCTCAACACTCTCCTTTGCGAACCTATTAGCTTGCTGGGAATTCCATTTTTCAGTACCAATACCCTCATGATTGACAGCGTGTTTTAGTCTTATCCACTCGTCTGCCTGGCGCTGATCTGTAAATACCGCGCAATAGGCTACCTTTGGCGCAAGGTGGCTTTTTTGACTTTTTAATAAAAGGAATTTTCGTTTAAGGGGTTCATTGGAAAAAACTAGATTTGGATCATTCACAAGCCTTAAGGAGGCAATCCTGCGGTTGCCTTCTTTAACAAAGTATTTTTTGTTTCTTTTTATTGCGATAGGGATGTCTATCGGGTTAAAGCCATTATCAATTATATGCTCTGCGAGCTTAACCAGTTTTGTTCCTTGGTCTGTAATAATTTTTTGAATTGCTTCTGTTTCAGAATAAGCTTTTTCAAATCTCGGATTTTCTTCGTATAGAACAATGTCCGAAAGTTTAATTTTCTTATATACATAACTCATACGTTTATGGTGGTTTAAGCTTATTTAATCTTGGTGTAAACTTCCTCAAACATTTTTTCTTTGACAAATTGGCCGAACTCGGCGTCTTCCACAATTTTTTTGTAAATATCAAAGTTGGACTCTACCATGCCGTGCAGTTGGTCTTGGAAGATGTGGGCGAATACCAATTTTAAAGCGTCTTTGGTATTGGTCTTGGCGCTTTGATTTAGGGTTTCGTTAGCGGCCAGCCTGGTTTCCAGTTCGGCAAAAAATACTTTGTCGCCTTCGGTAAAGTCCGTACCAAAACGGTCATTAACTTCCGAGATTATGCGCGACAAAAATTCCTTTTCTTCACCCACCCGTTTGCCGGTGCCGACTCCCGAAATAGGCTTTAGCAGGCCGCTGGCTTTTTCCAGTTCAATACTGCCACTGGAAATTTGCTGGACGCGGTAAGTGTCCATATTCACGTTATCGGCAATTTCAACCGGCAGTCTCTCTTTATCAGTTGGCAACTTACGCGACAACATCCGCAGGAACGCATAAAGTTTTTCCAGGTTTACGTCCTTGAAAGAAATAATTTGCGACAAAAAGGCATACAAACGCAAATAATTTTTCAGCTGGTCTTTAAAGCCCAGGCGGTCTTTTTTGTCTTTTTGCATATACACTTCCACCAGCGGATCTAAAAGCGGGTGCAACTTTTCCTGCGTCGCTCCGGCCTTAAAAAATACAGCGGCAAAGTGGTCCACGTCCGCCTTGTCAAAAATATTGAATTCATATAAGGTTCGCTCCAAGTCATAAAGCTTATTAGGGTCGGTGGCTTTGGTAAGAATGGCTTTGTCATAATATGGCTGGAAAGCTTTTTGAATTTCTTCCTCGTGGTTGGAAAAATCTAAAATTACGGTTTCTTCCTTACCCTTGTATATGCGATTCAATCGGCTCAAAGTCTGCACGGCCATAACGCCGCCCAGTTTTTTATCGACATACATGGCATAGAGTAGCGGCTGGTCAAAGCCGGTCTGGAACTTATTAGCCACTATCAAAATTTTAAATTCCGGTAGTTTAAAGGTTTCCACAGTTAGCTTGTCGCTCCGCAGATTATTCATCCCAGCCTCGGTATAGTCCCGGCCGCCATCGGTCACTGTCCCCGAAAAGGCCACCAATGTTTTAATCGGGTAGTTATGCTCCTTAATATATTTATCAAAAGCCTGCTTGTAACGGACGGCGTGTAAGCGCGAGCGGGTTACCACCATAGCCTTGGCAAAGCCGTCAATCTGCCGCATTACATGGCTTACATAATGCTCAGCCATAACTTCTGTCTTTTTGCCAATAGCGTGGTCGTGCAGTTCAACATAAGACTTTAGCAGGGCGATGCCTTTTTTCTTTTCATACTGCGGATCGTCTTCAATTTTTTTAATCAAGTTAAAATAGGTCTGGAAAGTGGTGTAATTTTTGAGCACATCCAAAATAAAGATTTCTTCAATAGCCTGGCGCATAGAATACAAATGGAATGGCTCAAAAGTTCCGTCGGCGTTCTTGGTGCCAAAGAGTTCCATAGTTTTTTCTTTGGGCGTGGCGGTAAAAGCAAAAAAGCTAATATTTTTTTGGCGGCCGCGATTTTGCAGTTCTTTAAGTACGGCGTCTTCGCCAGTTGGCTCTTCTTCCTCCGCGTTCTCGGCTTCGGCTTCTTCTAAAGTTCCCAGCGCTTTTTTCAAACTCTTGGTACTCTCGCCGGTCTGCGATGAGTGAGCTTCGTCAATAATAACGGCAAAGTTCTTATCCGCCTGTTTGCTGATGTCATCCACAATAAAGGGAAACTTTTGCAGGGTGGTAATGATTATTTTTTTACTGTTATCCAGTGCTTCCCGGAGTTGGGATGAGCGCAGGTCAATGGCCTGGACGACGCCCTCCACTTGCTCAAATTGTTTAACCTCGTCGCGTAACTGCTTATCAATTACCCGCCGGTCGGAAACGACAATCACGGTATTAAATATTTTGGCATTGTAAATGGAATGCAAGCTAGACAGCCGGTGAGCCAACCAGGAAATGGTTTTGGTTTTGCCCGATCCCGCGCTGTGTTGGATAAGATAATTTTGTCCAACGCCGTATTCTTTGGCGTGAGCAATAATCTTATTTACCGCGTCCAGTTGGTGGTATCGTGGGAATATAAGCGTCTCTTTTTCTTTTTGTTCACCTTTTTCGTCCGTTGTCTTTTCCACGGCCAAAAGCATAAACTCGGCCAAAATTTGGAGTAGGCTGTTTTTTTGCAAAACTTCTTCCCATAAGTAGGCGCTCTTAAAACCGCTGGGATTTACCGGATTGCCCGCGCCGTTTTCAAACCCTTTATTAAAAGGCAGAAAGAAGCTGGATTTGCCAGCCAGGCGCGTAGTCATATAGACAAGGTCGTTATCCACGGCAAAGTGGACTAAACAGCGCTTAAAGGCGAATAATGGTTCGCGTGGGTCGCGGTCGTAGCGATACTGCTTTACGGCGTCCTGGACGTTCTGGCCAGTAAAAGAATTTTTTAGTTCCAGGGTGCTAATCGGCAAACCGTTAATAAAGATTACGGTATCCAGCGACTTATTATCTTTTTGGCTAAATTTTAACTGCCTGATTAACGAAAAAATATTGTCTTGATAAAACTGGGCGTGTTCGGGATTTAAAGAACTCTCCGGGGCAAAATATACAAGTTGAAAACGCGAGCCATAATCGGCAAACCCTTTGCGTAAGACATCCAGCGTGCCCCGCTTTTCTATTTCCTGCTTAAGCCGGTAAATAAATTTGGATTTTAAATCGTCGCCGTGTTGCTGCTTTAGCTTTTCCCATTCCTTTGGCTGGGTGGCGTAGATAAACTCAAAAAGCATATCCTCATCCAGGCAGCTTTCGGCGTTATAGTCCTTTGGCTCGCGCCTGCGGTAACCGGAGCCGATTAAGACTTGCTCAATATGAGATTCAAAAGATTTTTCTGATGTGTCCATAATCCTAAAATTAATTAACCTTAATTTTGCCAGTCACGGCATTGGTAATAAGCGCCAGTCGGTATTCCTCAACAAATTCAATTTGTTGCCTTAGTTTTTTTATTGCCTTATCCATCTTCTCTGTTTTCTGATTGATAAAGTCAATTATTTTTTGCTGGTCATTTTTAGGAGGAAAAACTATTGGAATTCTTTTTAAATCAGTAAAATCCATTGACTGCCTAACACCTGCCCCAAGGTTATAAAATAATTTCG
>Ga0265316_10004085_pt1 | contig 14605 bp, 3 predicted proteins | sample 4522metaG_FD_202092 | JGI IMG/M metagenome (GOLD analysis project Ga0265316, IMG submission 202092) | Rhizosphere microbial communities from Carex aquatilis grown in University of Washington, Seatle, WA, United States - 4-5-22 metaG | ecosystem: Host-associated > Plants > Roots > Rhizosphere >...
CGCGGGGAGGGTGAAGTGGTTCCGGTACCAGGCGATTCCTGACGGCGCATAGCCGCCGCGGCCGGTGGTCGGGTTGCTCGAAGCGAAGGGTCCCTCAATCGCCCAGTCGTGCGGCAGGTTGATCTTCGTCCACGTCGAATCCGGGCCAGCCACCGTATCCGCGCCCGCCGAGTCACCCTTGTTGAACAGCCAGTCGCGGTCGAGCGGTATGATCTGCCGCACCCGATCCCCGAGGACCGGAGGGGTATTCGAGCCACCGGTTGCGATGACACCGCCCGCCCCTGGGCCTCCGCCCTGATTGATGACGCCGCCAGAAGCAGGGGCGCCCCCATCAACAGCAACGCCGCCGTTATTGTCCGAGCCGCCATTGGCGCCTCCGGTCGGATTGAAGGTGAAGCCGTCGCTCGGCATATTCCCGCCGCTGGCAGAAACGCCTCCCGCACCCCCGCTGTTCGCCGCGCCACCCGCATTTTGCGCACCACCAGTTGAACCCGGGTTCGACGAAGAGGTTGAGCAAGCCAACCCAACCAGCGTTACTGAGACAAGGACGGAAAGAACGGCGCCTTTGCTTCGCATGTAGAACTCCTAAAATGGAGGGGGCAGCGACTCGGCAGAATGGGTCACTGCGGTTCCCCGGGAAAGGGCCGCTCCCAAGTGCCCGACCGCGCCAGAAAGACACTCTATCGTGTATTGGTTCAATGTCCATCGATGGCCAGAAGTGGTGACACCCCAAGCGCGCAACACCAGCGTCCTTGGCGAATTTGGGCGGAGGGCGATTGGTGCCCCAGTGACGCGGCGCACCTGGTGCGCTCGACGGCCCGTCAACCAAGGCGGGTTCTTGGCGGGTTTCTCACCTATACTCCGCGCTCCCGGCCGTCTGGCCGTCGCACGTAGCGCATGAAGACTCAAGCAAAACATCAGCCCATTGCCGTGGTAGGCGCTGCCGCCCTTTTTCCGGGATCCATCGACAAGGAAGGCTTCTGGCGGGACATCCTGGCTGGCCGCGATCTGGTCACCGACGTGCCGGCCAGCCACTGGCTGATTGACGACTACTACGATCCTGACCCGCGGGCGCGCGACAAGACCTACTGCAAACGGGGCGCTTTTCTGCCCGACGTGGATTTCGATCCGGTCGAGTGGGGCGTGCCGCCGTCGATTCTCCCTTCCACTGACACCAATCAATTGCTGGCGCTCATTGTGGCGCAGCAGGTGCTGGAAGACGCTTGCGGTGGTTCATTCAAGGACCTACCGCGCGACCGGGTGAGCGTGATCCTGGGCGTGACTTCCGCACAGGAGCTGCTCGGTTCCATGGTCAGCCGGCTGCAGCGACCGGTGTGGGTCAAGGCCCTGCGTGAAATGGGCCTGCCGGAAGACAAAGTCACCGATGCCTGCGAGCGCATCGCCGCCCACTACGTCGAATGGCAGGAGAGTTCTTTCCCGGGAATCCTCGGCAATGTCGTTGCCGGCCGCATCGCCAACCGGCTGGATTTGGGCGGCACCAACTGCGTGACCGACGCGGCCTGTGCCAGCAGTTTGTCGGCTCTGTCCATGGCCATGGCCGAGCTGCACATGGGCCACTCGGATCTCGTCATCACCGGCGGGGCCGACACGATGAACGACATCTTCATGTACATCTGCTTCAGCAAGACGCCAGCGCTGTCGCCGACCGGCGATTGCCGGCCGTTTTCGGATGGCGCGGACGGCACCTTGTTGGGCGAAGGCATCGGCATGGTGGCGCTCAAGCGTCTGGCCGATGCCGAGCGCGACGGGGATCGCATCTACGCCGTGATCGCAGGCGTGGGCAGCTCGTCTGATGGCCGCACCAAGAGCATCTACGCGCCTGCTCCCGCGGGTCAGGCCAAGGCCTTGCGGCGCGCGTACCAAAGTGCGGGCTTCGGACCTGAAACGGTTGAACTGGTCGAAGCGCATGGCACGGGCACCAAGGCCGGCGACGCCGCCGAATTCGAGGGTCTGCGCACGGTTTTCGAGGAAAGCGGACGCAAGGATCGCGGCTGGTGCGCGCTGGGATCGGTCAAGTCGCAGATTGGCCACACCAAGGCCGCGGCTGGAGCAGCCGGAATTTTCAAGGCCGTGATGGCGTTGCACCACCGGGTGCTGCCACCGACGATCAAGGTGGAGCGTCCCGATCCCAAGCTGAACGTCGACGACAGTCCCTTTCACATCAACACCATGCTGCGGCCCTGGGTGCGCGACGGACGCCACCCGCGTCGCGCTTCGGTCAGCTCGTTCGGCTTTGGCGGATCGAACTTCCACGTGGCTTTGCAGGAGTACACCGGCCCGGGCCTTCGCGCCGCGCGTGTGCGACCGGCAGGCGGCGAGGCGGTGTTGCTGAGTGGCGCCTCGGCCGAGGCAGTGGCCACGCGCTGCCGCGAACTGGCTGGCGAGGCGGCCGCGCTGGAGATGCTGGCCTTTCTGGCCCGCACAACCCAAGAGGCGTTCGACGCCCAGGCGCCGGCCCGTCTGGCGATTTTTGCCGATTCCAACGCCGATCTGGTCACCAAGCTCAACAAAGCGGCCGATCTGCTGGCGCCGGGCAATGCCTTTTCCGTGCCAGGTGGGATCGATTTCGCCACCGGGCCAGCCGATGGCAGCGTCGGGTTTCTTTTCCCCGGTCAGGGCAGCCAGTCTTTGTACATGGGCGCTGACGTGGCCATGGCCAGCGCGACCGCACTTGCCGTGTGGGATCGCGCCGCTGCATTGGAATTCGCGCCCGGCATTCGCCTGCACGACGTGGTCTTCCCGCGACCTGTTTTTGACGAGGCCGCGCGGGGCGAGCAGCGCGCACGAGTGACCGCCACCGAATGGGCGCAACCGGCGCTCGGCGCCACCAGCCTGGCCTTGCTGGCGATTCTGCGCGAAGCGGGCGTGCAACCGGCGGCGGTAGCCGGGCACAGCTTCGGCGAGCTGACGGCATTGTGTGCGGCGGGCGCGCTGGCGTCCGACGATCTGCTGCGCGTGGCGCGCAAGCGGGGCGAATTGATGGCGGCTGCAGCGGCAGTGCCCGGGGCCATGACTTCAGTGGCCGCGCGGCGCGATGCTGTGCAGCCCTTGCTCGACGAGTGGAAACTCGACCTGGTGGTGGCCAACCACAACAGTCCCAAACAGCTCGTGCTTTCGGGCACGGTCGAGGCCATCACCGAGGCAGAACGTCGTCTGAGTGAGAAGGGGATGATGGCGACGCGGCTGGAAGTCGCGACGGCTTTCCACTCGCGCCTGGTCAGCCCGGCGGCGCAGCCCCTGCGTGAGTTTCTCGCGGGCGTGCCCGTGGCAGCGCCCACCACGCCGGTCTTCGCCAACACCACGGCGGCGCCCTATCCCAGCGAGCCCGAAGCCATGCGCGATCTTTTGGCCAATCAGCTGGCCAAACCGGTGCGCTTCGTCGAGCAGATCGAGGCGATGTACGAATCCGGCGTGCGCATCTTTGTCGAGGTGGGGCCGAGCCGCGTCCTGACGGGACTGGTCGGCCACATCCTCAAGTCACGGCCACATCGGGCGATCGCGCTGGACCGCAAAGGGCGGCCGGGGTGGGCCAGTCTGCAACAGGGGTTGGCCCAACTGTCAGTCGCTGGCGTGGCGGTGGACTATGCCCGGCTGTGGGCCGATTTTGCGCCTGCCGTGGATCCGCGTGCGCGCCGCAAACCCGCCATGGCTCTCAAGATGAATGGATCGAGTTACGGGAAGATCTACCCGCCCGCGCAAGGAGCAGTCGCATTGCCCAAGCCCAATCCCCCTTCTGCCGAACCCGCGATCAACGAGGCGGCCCCGGCGCTGCCTGCTATCTCGGTGACCGCTCCGGCGATCCAGCCCGACCCGCGCGCCGTGGTTGGCGTGGCGGCCAGTGGCGATCCGACGGTTCAGCTCGCCTGGGTCCAGGCGTTTCAAGAAAGCCAGCGCCAGACCGCTGAGGCCCACGCGGTTTTCCAGCGCGCGATGGCTGAATCGCACGCGGCTTTCCTGCGCGCATCAGAAACCTCGCTGTCCAACCTGGCATCGATGCTCGGCGGGGTTTCGCCGTCGCTGCCCGCGCTGCCAGTGCTGGCCGCACCGCCGGCCTGGGTTCCAGCCCCTGTGTTCGCCCCGCCCGTCTCGCCAGTGATGGTTCCGGCCCCAGTGGCCGCGGCCATGCCGGCGGCGCCGATCGCGCCCGCGCCGACCTTGCCCCAGGCCGCAGCCCCACCGCGCGAAGCCCCGGCACCTGTCCCGGCAGCGCCGACTGTGCTTTCGTTGGCGGATTTGCAGGCGCTGATGTTGGGCGTGGTGGCGGCCAAGACCGGCTACCCGGCCGAGATGGTTGGCCTCGACATGGATCTCGAAACCGATCTCGGCGTCGATTCCATCAAACGGGTCGAGATCCTGTCCGCCGTGACCGAGCAGGCGCCGAGCCTGCCCGAGGTGAGCGCCGCACGCATGGCCGGCATGCGCACCTTGCGCGAGATGGTCGCCTACCTGGGCGAGCAAGCGGGCATTGCCGCAGCCGCCAGCGAGGGCAAGCCGACCGTCGCCCCGGTCGAGCTGCCCGAGCGCCAGGTGGTCAAGACGGCGCCAGGCCCAGCACCGATGGCGGAGCCTTCAATCGGACGATTCGCGCTGCGTGCAATTCCCACGGCCGCTTTGGGCCTGGCCACGCCTGGACTCATGTCCGCCTCCAATCTGGTGGTGACCGACGAGGGTGCAGGCGTGGGCGCCGCCCTGGTCGAAAAGCTCGCCGCCCGCGGCGCCAAGGCGCGTTTGGTTCACGAGGTTCCGGCCGACGCCGATGCCGTCATCTTCCTCTGTGGCCTGCGTGCCGCTCCCTGTGTTGACGACGTGGTGACCGTGAACCGCGAAGCCCTGCGCGCTGCTCGCGTGGTAGCAGCCCGCTTTGCCAAAGAAGGCGGAACCTTCGTGACTGTGCAGGATACCGGGGGTGATTTCGGCCTGTCCGGTTGCGAGCGTGCCTGGCTGGCCGGCCCCGCGGCCCTGGCGCGAACCGCGGCGATCGAATGGCCGCTGGCGCATGTGCGCGCCATTGATGTCGGCCGTGTGGGCCGCTCGCCCGACGAGGTGGCCGAGGCCCTGTGCGAGGAGCTTCTGTCGGGCGGCGTGGAGCGCGAAGTCGGACTTCCCGTCGAAGGAACGCGCGTGGTGCTGCAAACCGTGCCAGCGCCGCTGGTGGCGGGCTCAGCGCTGCCCCTCGATGCGCAGTCTGTGGTCGTGGTTTCAGGCGGAGCGCGCGGCGTGACCGCGGCCTGCGTGATCGAGTTGGCCCGTGTGGCCCGTTGTCGCTTCTTGTTGCTTGGCCGCACAACCATCGAGGACGAGCCGGCTTGCTGCAACGGCGTCCACGGCGATGCCGAGCTGAAGCGCGTGTTGCTGGCCGATGCCAAGTCGCGCGGCGAGACCGCCAGCCCGGCCAAGCTGGGTAGCCGGGTGGCCGCGGTGAGCGCGGTCCGCGAGATTCGCCGCACCCTGCAGGAGATCGGCGCCGCCGGCGGCGAGGCCCGCTACGTGACTGTGGACATCAGCGATTCGACCGCGGTGACCGGGGCTGTGGCCCAGGCCCGTGCGAGTTGGGGTTCCATCACGGGCGTCATCCACGGCGCTGGTGCCCTGGCCGACAAGCTCATCGCGGACAAGACCGATGCCCAGTTCGCCAAGGTGTTTCGCACCAAGGTGGTGGGTCTGCGCGCCTTGCTCGACGCCACGATGGACGACGAGCTGGCCTTCTTGCTGCTTTTCTCGTCGGTGGCGGCCCACTCGGGCAACCAAGGCCAGGCTGACTACGCCATGGCCAACGAAGTGCTGAACAAGGTGGCCGCACTGGAGCAACGCCGGCGCGGGGCGCGCTGCTTGGTGAGGGCGCTGGGCTGGGGACCCTGGGACGGCGGCATGGTCGACGCCGGCGTGCGGGCGCGCTTTGCCGCGATGGGCGTCCCGCTGATTCCCCTCGAAGTCGGCGCCCGGCTCATGCATGACGAGCTGTGCGCGGCAGGCGATGCCGAGGTCGTGATCGGGGGCGCGGGTTCGGGACACGGTTTGGCCGATCCGACAGCGTTGAAGCTCGATGCTGAAATCGTGGTCGACCGCGCCCGCTGCGCGTTCCTCGACGGTCATCGCGTGCGCGGAACCGCGGTCGTACCCGTGGCGCTGGTGCTGGAATGGTTCGGCCGTGCGGCGCGGGCCTGCCGTCCGGATCTGACCCTGGCTGCCTGCCGGGATGTGCAAGTGCTGCGCGGAATTCGCCTCAACCAGTTCGACGCGGGCGGCGCCGAACATTTCCTGCTGCGCGCCCGCCAGCTTTCCAACGGCAGCGAAGCCACCATTGCGGTCGAGCTTTTGGGCGCGGATGGCAACCGGCACTACACGGCGATTTGTGAAATGAAAGAGCGATCGCCGCTTCCCGACCGCACCCTGGCTGCCCCCGCGCACATGGGGTCTTGGTCCGGCACCGTCTACGACGGCGAGGTCCTGTTCCACGGCCCCGCTTTTCAGGTGATTCGCTCGGTCGACGGGATCGCCGATGGCGGATTGACCGCCACCATGGAAGGTGTCACAGCGCGAGGGTGGGCCGGCTCCTGGCAACTCGATCCGGCGTTGCTCGACGGTGGTTTGCAGGCGGCGGTGCTGTGGGCCCAGCGTCGATTGGGCGCAGCCTCGCTGCCCACGGCTATTTCCAGTCTGCACATCTATCATCTCGGCCCGGCAGCAGGGATCGTCCGCTGCGTGCTGGCCGGTCGCGAAGTGTCGCGTGAACGGGCCGTGGCCGATGCCGCCTTCCTGGCCAGCAATGGCAGCGTGCTGGCCGAGTTGCGCGGCATCGAGGTGCACGCGCTTCCGCGTGACGAGCGTTCTGCCAGCTCGCCCGAAGCGCCTGCCTCTCGACGGCGCGCCGGCAATGGCTCGCCCGCCCGCTCATGAGCTTTGCCCCCATTGCCATCGTCGGGCAGGGCTGCGTTCTGCCAGGAGCGCTGTCGCCCGACGAGCTGTGGCGTTTGGTGCTGCAGTCCCAGGTGGTGATCGGGCCGGCCCCGGCCGGCCGCTGGGGCATTGATCCAGCCCTGGTGCTGGCCAGCAACGCGAAAGACACGCGCGACCGGACGCTGCACGATCGCGGCGGCTACGTGCAGGGATTCGACCAGGTTTTTGATCCGCGCGGGTTTGCGGTTTCCGCCGACCAAATCACTTCCCTCGATCCCCTTGTTCATTGGCTGCTTCACGCGGGACGCGAGGCTCTGCGCGATGTCCACTCTCCCGGCGCGCGCGCCGGCGTGATCATCGGCAACCTGTCCTATCCGTCGTCATCGCTGTCGCGTTTCGCGGAACGATTCTGGATGCACGCAACGAGCGACCGGTTGGGCTTGCTAGAAGTGGACCCGCGCAACCGCTTCATGTCGGGCCTGCCCGCGCACTTCCTCGCCCAGGCCTTGGGATTGGGCGGCGTGGCGTTCGCGCTCGATGCCGCGTGTGCCTCTTCGCTCTACGCAATCAAATTGGCTTGCGATTGTTTGGCCGATGGCCGCGCCGACCTGATGCTGGCCGGGGCGGTGAATCGCGCCGACGATCTCTTCATCCATCAGGGATTCACCGCATTGGGGGCCTTGAGTCCAAGCGGCCGCAGTCGCCCGTTTCACGCCGAGGCCGACGGTTTGATCCCGGCTGAGGGCGCGGCATTGCTCGCGCTGCGGCGGCTGCAGGACGCCCGGCGTGACGGCGATCAAATTCTCGGCGTGATTCGCGGCATTGGCCTGAGCAACGACGGCCGCGGCCGCGGTTTGCTGGCTCCGTCGCAAGAGGGCCAGGTGCGGGCTCTGCGCGCGGCCTACGGAGCGGCCGAGCTTTCTCCGTCGGATGTTTCGTTGGTGGAGTGCCACGCCACCGGCACGGGAGTCGGCGATGCGGTGGAGATCCGTGCCTTGGCCGAGGTCTACGCCGGCCGTTCTGCGCCTCTGCCCATCGGCTCGCTCAAGGCCAACCTGGGCCACCTCATTACAGTAGCTGGGGCCGCTGGCCTGCTCAAGGTTCTGGGGGCGTTTCGCGCAGGTGTGCGGCCGCCTATGCCCGCGGTCGATGTCCTCACGCCCGTTCTCGACGGCACGCCCTTGCGCCTGCTCGGCGCGGCCGAGCCGTGGGATGCTCCAGGTCCGCGGCGTGCGGCGATCAGCGCCTTTGGCTTCGGCGGCAACAACGCGCACTTGATCGTCGAGGAGCCGACGGAGAGATCGACTCACCTGCCCAGCCAGGCGAGCGCAACGCCGCCCGCAGTGGGAATCATCGCCATCGGCGCCCGGGTTGGCAATGGCAAGAGCGTGGCGGATTTTGCCGAGGCGCTTTTCACGGGGCAGTCGCAGTTGGACGGCGATTGCGCCTCCGCCGAAGACGTCTCGCTCGCGCTTGCTGGTTTGCGTTTTCCACCCAAGGATTTGGAAGAGACACTGCCCCAGCAGCTTATGGTGTTGGCTGCGGCCCGCGAGGCGGTGGAGCAAGTGACATCGAACCTGCCGCGCGAACGAACCTCGGTCATTGTGGGCATGCAGTGTGATGCTGAGATTGCGCGCCACGGGGCGCGCTGGCGCGTGGCGGGTTGGGCGCAAGTTCTGGGCGCGCCGGACGACTGGGTGCCGGCGGCGCGCGACAGCTTTGTGCCGCTTCTCGGGGCTGCGGGCGTGATCGGGGCCATGCCCAACATCGTGAGCAATCGCCTGAACAGCCAGTTCGACTTCTGTGGCCCCAGTCTCAGCGTCAGCAGCGAAGAACTTTCCGGTATTCGCGCGTTGCAGATTGCCCGCCGGGCCTTGCAGGAGGGTGAGATCGACGCCGCGCTGGTGGCGGCCGTGGACATGTCGGTCGAGTCCGTGCATCGAGTGGCTGCGGCCGCCTGCTTGCCCGTGGATCGACAACAGCCGGGAGATGCGGCTGTGGTGCTGGTGCTCAAACGACTCGGCGACATCCGCCGCGACGGGGACCAGGTGCTGGCGATTCTCGGCGACGAACTGGGTGCCAAGCCCGGCTTGAACCTGGGCGACGGCGATGCGCTGGCCCTGCGCGCACTCTTTGGCCACGCCCACGCGGCTTCCGGGCTTGTACACGTGGCGGCTGCGGCCCTGTGCTGCGGCCTTCGCGTGCTGCCGGGCGCGCCCGGAGCTGGGCGAATCACGGTCTGGACAGAGGCGCCGTTCACAGCGGCAGTCGTGACCCACGCCTTGGGTGGGCAAACCGAGCGCACCTTCATCGAAGCGCCGCCCGCTGACCTGCGCCGCCCGGGCGCCGACGATGAACCGGGTTTGCTGGCCAGATTGCGCGCCAGTGCACACCTGCCTGCGGCGCCGCTGTTTGTAATTCCCGCGCATCGGCCTGAACCGGTGCTGCCGGTATTGGGGGCAGATGTGCAGATCATGCGGCCCGCACCGTTCCTGCCGCCGGTCTTGCTCGACGGTGTCGGCGCGCCGGCCAAGGTCGGTCCGTCCGTCGCCGTGGTGGCGCCGGCCTTGCCTTCGCCATTGGCCGAAGTGATGGATCGAGCGCTGGCCCACCGCCGGCAGATCGCGCAGGTCCACCAGGACCATCTGACCCAGCAGGCGGCGGCACACCGGCATTTTCTCGAAAGCCGCCAACGGGCACTCGGGATTCTGCTGGGCGCGCGGTCCTGTTCCGCTCTTTCCACAAGCGCCCCGCCCCAGGCAACGCCCGAGATTCCGCGCGCGGGCAACTCGCCGACGACTCTGGGCCAACCGAACGGCCCGGCATTCTCGCGCGCTGAACTGGAAGTCCACGCCGCGGGTCGCATTTCGGATCTGTTTGGTTCGCAATTCAAGCCGCAGGACGAACACGCGATCCAGGTGCGCATGCCCGAACCGCCTTTGCTGCTGGCGGATCGGGTGGTGGGCCTGGATGCGCAGCCTGGCTCGATGGGACTCGGCACCGTGTGGACCGAGACTGACGTGCGCGAGGATTCGTGGTTTCTGAACCGCGGCTTCATGCCGGCGGGAATCATGATCGAGGCGGGCCAGGCCGACCTGTTTCTCATTTCGTACCTGGGCGTTGACGGACTCAACCAGGGACGGCGGCGGTACCGCCTGCTGGGCTGCGAGCTGACCTACCACGGGGGACTGCCCCGGCCGGGCGAAACGCTTCGCTACGACATCCACGTGGATAGTCACGCCCACCAAGGCGATGTCCGCCTGTTCTTCTTTCACTATGATTGCGTGGTCAATGGACGGCCGGCACTGACCGTGCGCCGGGGCCAGGCCGGTTTCTTCACCAAAGAAGAACTGGATGAATCGGCCGGCGTGTTGTGGACGCCGGAGGGTCAGACAATTCAAAGCGACGCGCGTCTGGATCCGCCCGCCGTGATTTGCACTCGTCGACAATTGTCGGCCGAGCAAGTGCGTGCCTTTTCTGAGGGCGACTTGTTGTCGTCTTTCGGCGCCGGGTTCGAGGCGGGCCAATCGCATGTGCGCACGCCCGCCATCCAGAACGGCAAGATGTTGCTGGTTGATCGCGTGTGCGATTTCGATCCGGCGGGCGGACCCTGGAACCGGGGCTACTTGCGCGCCGTCACCAGCATTCGGCCCGACGACTGGTTCTTCGCTGGGCATTTCAAGAACGATCCGTGCATGCCCGGCACCCTGATGTTCGAGGGCTGCCTGCAGATGATGGCCATCTATCTGGCCGGCATGGGCTACACCCTGGCGCGCGACGGTTGGCGTTTCGAGCCTGTGCCCGAGGAAATGTATCGCCTGCAGTGTCGCGGCCAAGTGGTACCGAGTTCCAAGGAATTGGTGTGCGAGATGTTCGTCGAGGAGGTCCACGACGGCCCGCTGCCCACGGTGTACGCGGACTTGCTTGGCACGGTCGACGGATTGAAGGCCTTCCACGCGCGCCGGGTGGGGCTGCGCCTGGTCCCGGATTGGCCTTTGTCGGATCGCCCCGAAGTTCTGCGCGCAGACGCGAAACCCAAGGCCGTGGCCGAAGTGAATGGCTTTCGCTTTGACCGGCGTTCGTTGCTGGCCTGCGCCTGGGGCAAGCCATCGGAGGCCTTTGGGCCGATGTACGCGGGTTTCGACGGGCCCCGCCGGGTGGCGCGGCTGCCGGGACCGCCCTACCACTTCATGAGCCGGGTTACGCGCATCGACGGCGAAATGGGCGTGTGTCAGGCGGGGGCGAGCATCGAGGTCGAATACGACGTGCCGGCCGAGGCTTGGTACTTCGCGGAAAATGGGCATCCGGTGATGCCCTTCTGCGTGCTACTGGAGGCGGCGCTGCAGCCCTGCGGCTGGTTGGCGAGTTTCGTGGGCAGTGCGCTTGCGACCGACCAGGATCTCGCGTTCCGCAATCTCGATGGCACGGGTCAGGTGCTGGGCGAGGTGCGGCCTGCGGCTGGACCCTTGCGCACCCTTGCGACGCTGGAGAGCGTTTCGCGTTCGGGCGGGATGATTCTGGAATCATTTCGCGTGCGCTGTTTGCTGGGCGAAACGCCGGTCTATGAGATGCAGACCGGTTTCGGCTTCTTTCCGGCCGCGACCTTCGAGAATCAGGCCGGACTTTCCACCACCGCCGAGCAGAGCGCGGAGTTGGAGCGCGCTTCGGGCGTTCTCATTGATTTGGCTGCACGGCCGGCGCGCTATTGCCAGGGATCGCTTCGTTTGGCCGAGCCCCATTTGCTCATGCTCGACCGGGTGACGGCCTGCGACCCGCGCGGTGGCCGCGCCGGGTTGGGATTTGTGCGCGCGGAAAAGGATGTGAACCCGGCCGAGTGGTTCTTCAAGGCGCATTTCTTCCAAGATCCCGTGCAGCCTGGATCGCTGGGTCTTGAGGCCATGGTGCAGCTTCTGCAGTTCCACATGATTCACGCTGGGCTTGCCGACGGGATAGTGCAACCGCGCTTTGAGCCCATCGAAACCGGGCGGGCAGTGACCTGGAAATACCGTGGCCAGGTCGTGCCAAGAAATCACTTGATCACCGTCACAATGGAGATCACCGAGCAGGGGCGCACCGCCGCCGGACCTTTCGCCGTGGCTGACGCGTCTCTTTGGGTGGACGGCAAGCGCATCTACCAGGTCGCGGGGCTGGGCATGAGGATTGTCGAAGTGAAAGCCGGCCCGCAGCGCGACCATGAGGCGATTCAAACGATGACCGCGGCGGAACTGATGCCAGTGACGCGCGCGTGTTGGCGCGGCCTACTGGGCGGGACAGCGCCGCCGGTCGAGGATATCTATCGCGGGTTGATTCTATGTTTCCTGCGGCGGCTGCACATTGTGGATCCAGAGGCACTGCAAGCGGCCCGCGCTGGTGGAGTCATCTTCCTTGCCAACCACCAAGTGGCGGTTGAATCGACTGTCTTCGCTATTGTTGCGTCGGCGTTGATGGGTGCGCCTGTGCTCACGCTCGCACGCATCGAGAATCAGACGTCGTGGCTCGACCAGTTCATGCGGCACGCGTTCTCATACCCGGGACTGCGTAGCCCGCGCATGTCGCAGTATTTCGACCGCAGCGACGGCGCCTCACTGCCCGGAATCATCGGCGAGATGTCAGCCGAAATGACGGCCGGCGGCCGCAGCGTGATGATCCACGTCGAGGGAGCTATGGCGCACAGTTGTCGCACGCCCGTGCGCAAGCTTTCGAGCGCGTTTCTAGACATGGCCATCGCAGTTGGGCGACCGGTGGTGCCCGTGCGCTTCGTGGGCGGCTTGCCAGTGGCGCCCGTTTTCCATGAGATCGACTTCCCGGTAGGCATGGGCCAGCAGGACATCCACATCGGCCGTCCCATCCCACCCGAGGAACTGCGCTCTTTGAGCTATCGCGACCGTCGCCAGTGCGTTATCGACGCCATCAACCGCCTTGGCCCGCCCAACGAGACAGAGGAGCCGCTGCCCCCTGACCCCACCTTCGCGTGCACGTGCACGTGCACGTGCAATCTGTCCGAGGGTACTTTGTCCGAGGGCAATCTGTCCGCGCACAATCTGTCCGAGGGTACCTTGTCAGTACGCAATCTGTCCGAGGGTACCTTGTCCGCGCGCAATCTGTCCGAGGGTACCTTGTCCGAGGGGAAAGGCATGCGTGTGCGTGCCCTGTCCGAGGGTAATAGCATGCGCTCCCTGTCCGCGCGTTTTCTGTCCGAGGGTACTGCTCCGCGCTCTCAGTCCGCGGGTACTGGTCCGTCTGGGCACTCTCTGTCCGGGTCCTCACTGTCCGAGGGTCCTGGCCCTGCGATGGGTCACGCCATCCTGTCGTGTATCCTTGAACAGCTTCCCGAGCCTTCTTCCGAAATTGCGGCTCTCGTGTCCAGCGCCCATACTGGCGGCCTGCGCGTGTCAACGACTCCCGAGGGTAGTTGGCTGGCCGAGCTTGCCCGCCGTTTGCGCAATCCCCAGCGATCGAGACCGGTCAACGACTGACGGCGTCAACGGGACCCGTTCGGGGGTAGCGTCGGAGTTTCGACTCTTGCCCACTGGACGATAGCCTTGGGGCTGTCACGGAGAATACTGCCCGACGATCGTCCCAGGTACGAGGGGACTGTCCGACGATAGGGGCACCGACCAGCCGCCATCGGGATCGGGGACAAGCTGATGCCCGGAGGCCATCACCAGCAAGGCGCTTCTCTGTCTGTGCGTCCGGTCAGGCGGGAGCGGCTTGCAGCGCGGGCGCCGACTCCGCTGTCTCGCAAGCCACGCGGGCGAATTTCTTCATCCACCAAGTTCCGAATGGGAACAGCACGTTGGCAACGCCGGCTATGTGGTCTTCAAAGGCCCTGCGATACCGCGCGAAGAAGCCACTGTTACGGCGCAATGTCTCGATGCGCGTCCCCTTGTCCTTGGCCGCCACCCGCGGCTTCAGGTTGAAATGCCCCGCCTCGCTCTTCGGGCTGGCCATGGGATCCTGCTCCAGCACTGCCTTGCGGCCCAAAACCGGACGGCCGGCTTGCTCTCGTCGCTGCCGATGGGCGGCCTCGTTTTCGCGGACGTGAGCGGTCACCAGGTTGGCCCACTCGTCGTGAGATAGACCGGCAAAGGCATGAGGCCGTGCCATGGGCAATGCCACGCTGTCGGGCTGGCCGCCTTTGGCGCGAAAGAAGTGCGTCGGTCGGGTACCGGTTAGCGGCTGGTTTGTCACCATGGCTTGAAACGAGTTGACCCCGGGCCAGTCCTCGGCGGTGTCGACTAGGCCGGCGGCCATGGGATTGGCCAGGGCGTAGGCGAGCTTGGCCACGATGTCATGGGGCTCGACCAGCTCGACGACGGACGTGGGGTCTGACGACCAGAGGGATTCAAAGCGGCCGAGGTGGACGTTCTGGCAGCGGGCGAGCAACCCGTGAAAATGTTCGATGAAGATGGGGAAGCTGCCTTGGCCGTCGTAGATGCCGACGTGGTGATGATCGCTCATGGCGCAGGCGAAAATGACATCCACCTTGGCGCGCGCTGCGGCAAGCGCGAGACAGTAGATGAAGGCGTTGTTGGTTTCTGGGTCCGGACGCAGGAAGCAGCGGCGTTCGGAGCAGCGACGGGTGATCATGTAGGTGCGGCCGGCTACCACTTGGCGAGGAAGGCTCATGCCCCTATTGTCGGACGCGCCCGCCAGAAGTTGCTTCAAAACTTACCCTCGGATGGGG
>Ga0265316_10004086_pt1 | contig 14604 bp, 8 predicted proteins | sample 4522metaG_FD_202092 | JGI IMG/M metagenome (GOLD analysis project Ga0265316, IMG submission 202092) | Rhizosphere microbial communities from Carex aquatilis grown in University of Washington, Seatle, WA, United States - 4-5-22 metaG | ecosystem: Host-associated > Plants > Roots > Rhizosphere >...
TATGAATGAAATTAATTAGAGAAGCATTGCGCACCAAAACATAATCAATTAATTGCTTTTTGCCGTTTATTTTTTTTGCCAGGATATTATCCAATTCATCGAATGAAGTATTTAAATCACCATCCATCAGGCCATTTTCAGCATTCAGAATATGTAACATGTAATTATAATTTAAAGTGTCATCTTTCTCAATATTAAAATCGCCACAGACAATTTGCGTGACATTTGGTTTTACATATTGCTGTAAAAGTGAAACAGAAATCTGATTGCATTGTTCACGTCTTATTGAATCAGGACTGTTGGCCTGAAGATGCGTTCCCACCAATTGAAAATCATTCCCGTTCCAGTTGCCTTCATACATTACAGCACCTTTTCGTGCCAATGCATCAAAACCGAATCTGTTTTTATATTCAATTTCTTTAATTTTGTTAAGAGGAATTTTACTTAAAATCCAGATGCCACTGCTCGTTTTAAGAGAAAAAAACGAATAATTAGCCGGACCATAAATATAAGGATATATTCCCTGAAGTTTTTCCTTTATTATCCTGCGTGCCCTGTAATCAAAAGCTTCTTCGAATACAATTATTTCATAAGGTGAATCGGAAAGTTTTTCTGCAATTATTTTTGCTCGCTTGCAATTGTGATTAAATAGGTTACAATGAGGAAGCATGTATATATTCCACGTTAATATCTTTAACTCTTTCCCCGAATTCTCAGCATTGCCAGCATTTTTTGATTCCATATTTATTGAATTTATTAGCACTACAAAAAATAAAATCATAAATTTTTGATAATCATAGATTTTCTTCATAATAAATAATTTGTTGGTGACAAAATTATATCACTAAGATTATCAAAAAGTTAACTGAATATGAAGGTTTGTTTAAATAAGGAAGTGGAAATTTTGAACCTTGAACCGTTAAAGACAGAGGATAATTATTATTAAAAAAACAGGAAATATTTCAGATTTGTTACCAATAATTTGTGACCAATTTTTTCTTTTTAATATAGAAATTTTATCAAGTAGTTAAAAGGATCAAAAAAGTTTTGAATAATCCATGTGACTGAATAGCAGAATACACAGCAAACCTGAAGGAATTCCAATATAAATCAACAAACTGATATCGTCCCAATTTTCCTTTCCCCATTCCTTAATTTTATCAATAAACCTGCCCATAACATTCAGCTTAAATATTAACATGCTAAGTTAGATAGCAAGGCAATTGAAATACAACTTTTATGTATTAAGAAAATATTAATTAAATATTATTTGGATGTTAAAATATGGCATAATAATTTTACAAATTCTTTAAAAGAGAGATTTGTCGCTTATTGCACTTAACTACTACTACTGTCATGTCATATGTGAACTTGCATTGAGAGATTGCTTCTCCGCCGCGGCGGATCGTTCGTAATGACGCTGTGAATAACGTCATTGCGAGGAGGAACGACGAAGCAATCTTCATCATATCAAGTATGACATGACATTACATAAAAATCATGTTTTTTTGACTTTAAAAATATTACTTAATTCCACTTTACCAGATTAGGTTTTTCTGAGATTTTTCAGCTTTTTTACCCCAAACCCAAAAGGGAGAAAGCTGAAAAATCAACCAGTTCCCTTTTGGGATTAAGGGTAAAAACTGGTTGATTTTGAAATCTGTCGAAGTAGAATTAATCAATTGCTTGCTTAAACATTGGCAATGACACATAAAAAGTACTACCCTTATCCAAATCAGATTCAACCCAGATTTTACCATCGTGTTTTTCGATGATTTTCTTTACGATATAGAGACCAAGTCCTGTTGATGTTTCATTTCCAGTAGGTTTTGAACTCAATTTTTGAAATTTTCCGAAAATTTTATCCATATCGCTAATTGATATACCTAGACCATTATCTTTTACCAAAAACAAAACTTTTTCATTTTCAACTTTAACATCTACAAAAATTGTTGTCTCCTTTGGAGAATACTTTATTGCATTGGATATCAGGTTATCAATTACCTCTGTCAACCTGTGCCCGTCTGCCTCAATGATAATCTTCGTAACACCAGGTTGATATATTAAGGTTTGAGATTTAGCTTTTAAACCGCTTTTAAAATTATTTATTACCGTTTCGATAAGTAATACCAGATCAAAAGTTGTTTTGTGAAGTTCAAAATCAGTAGAATCATTTATCGCAATCTGCAAAAAATCAGCAATCATATTACACATATTTTCTGCCGAAATTTGAATCTGTTCTGTATATAGGTTAATTTCTGAAATATCAAAATCGGTTCTTTTCATAAGACTGACAAAACCCAATATTGCGGATAACGGATTCCTCAGATCATGTGTAACAATCCCTAATACATCCTTTTTAAATTCATTTGCTTCAGTAAGGAGCTCCAGCATATGCTTCTGAACTTCATTTTGAGCCAAAAGCAAAGTATGAATTGACAGCAGTTTATATTCATTCGGATTGGTAATTACAATTATAGGATCAAAACGATATTTGTCTTCTCTAAGTAAAGCTTTGCCTGCAGCTTCAATTATTGTAGTACTTTCACCCAGTACTAAATTCGATTCAAAATAACTGTCATCAAAAAAAAATTCAACTGTACGGCGTGAAAACAAATCAAACATATATTGTTTGCTCATTACCTGGTAAAACTTAGATTTTGAAAGCATCCTGTAAAAACTGCCTTTCTTTTTAACAATAATACCTGGCAAATTGATGTTTCTTTCGAAGACCCTATAAATATCCATCAATTTGTCGGTGCAATCCATTTCTGCATCCAGTAAATCCAAATCCCCCAACACAGAATTAACACTGAATTTATTTTTCATTTCAACCCATTCTTGCCAATACAATATTATTGCAGAAGTTTCTATTTTTTGATTAACCGGAGTTAAGTTAATGTTATTTATTATATCGGATCCAAGAGTAACTAAGGCATTTTGTTATTGGACATCTAAAAGTGTTGAAATTCATTTCTGTTTATAAATTTTAATAATTGCTTAATTGAATAATACTACTAATAGAAAGAATAATTGCAAAATTTAATATTAGCTTAAACTTTAATTAATATCATTCTTATATTTTTGCGGTATTCAGTTTTTAAAATTATTATTTATGAAAAAGATTGCATATTTAATGCTATTAGGATTAATACTTTCAATATTGGTTATTTTTAGTGCTTTCGCTTCTGATTTGAAAGAGAAATCAAAAATAGGCTCTTCTGCCAGTGAAATCAGTGGCACTATTTCTGATAAACTTACCAATGAACCTCTTGCCGGAGTTGAAATTAAACTAATGGATACTAATATAATAGTATATACGGATTTTGATGGCAAGTTTGCAATAAAGGATGTTAAACCCGGAGCTTATGCAATAATGGTTAATTATATTTCATATCAGGATATAGTTGAAAATATTCAAACCAAACCGGGCAATACCACTACAGTAAAACTTAAGTTGAAAAGCGTAGATAAATAATCATAGTTTTTTTTGTTAGTTAAAGAATAGTCAAACATAAATTGTTTGACTTTTTTTTAACCAATTTTAGCAAATAGTTTTTGAATCTTAAATGAGAATATTATGCTTTTGAATTATATGAAAAATTCAATGTTTGGCATTTTACCAACTTTAGTGTTATTGTTTTTTACACTCAACATTAATGCCCAGTTAACGCGTGTTGAAAATGCCAAATATTTTGACAGCAATCATAATTTATATACCGGGAAATATGAAGAATTTTATGATAACGGGAATAAAAAATTAGAGATGTATTTAAATAATGGTGAACAGGATAGTGTCACTGTGTTATATTTTGAAGATGGTAAAATAAATGAAATACGTTCATACAAGAATGGCCTTATGCATGGCAAATGGGAAACCTATAACTCTAAAGGTGTTAAACTGGCTGAAGCCTGGTATCGAAATGATAAAAAAGATGGCATTTGGCGAATATGGGATGAAAATGGCACATTGCGTTACGAAATGCCTTATAGCAATGGCATCAAAATAGATACATGGAAAATATTTAATGAAATTGGTGAACTTGTTGAGCAAAAAAAATTCGAATAATTAAATTTTATTATTATTTTAAAATCCTGAATTTTCGTATTAAACTGTCGTTATTAGTAATAGGAATACTTTTTAATTTGCGTTTAATAATTTCCACCCTCCCATAATAAACCGCTTTGGAATGAGTGTCATTTGTACTGGAAATTAAGCAGGCTTGTGCTTTTAGATACTAATTAAAATTTAACATTATGTTAATGTTATTTTAATCCCTTCAAAGTTTTTTTTTAGAAACTTGCGACTAAAATTTAATAAATAAATTTCCCTAGATATTAATATTTATAAATTAGTTGCAATGTCGATTTTAGCTCTTAAAAAAACAACCAGATTTTTAATCTCTAAAAATCTCATCTTTTTTTTAGTATTATCAATTAACAATTTTTCGTTTTGGGCTCGTGACAATTACATTATAACCAAAGATGATAGTCTTGCACTGAAAAATGTAATTGTTGAAAAATATTATGTTTCTGATTCAACGGATTATATTGATACAACTGGTGGAATTCTACCCAAAGGATCCATAACTTACAGAATTTATATTGAAATGAAGCCTGGTTATTCTTTGCAAGCGGTATATGGAAATTCCAAACATGAACTTTACTTAAAGACTTCAACAGTATTTTTCAATAATGAATATTGCCTTGCAATGACAGGTTTTAATATTCATCCAAAAGAAATTAATAAAAATTCAGTTGCACTGGACTCTTGGTTAACCATGGGAGCAGCAACAAAAATTCATACTGGAATTTTAAAAACGGACGATAACGATGGGTCCATTATTTCGAGAGCTTCACTGGCAAAAGCTGATGGACTCACAATTGGTGTTACTCCGACATTCAAAACGTTTAATCTTGATATGAATTTTTTCAAGGATAAAAAAGATGCATCAGTTTTTTCTACTAAAAATGGAGGCTGGGCTGCTCTTGAAGGTGTAAAAGGGCCTACAACCGACAATAGAGTGTTAATTGCACAGCTTACTACAAATGGCACTTTAACGTTTGAATTGAATATTCAGATTGGGACTCCTGCAAAAGGTACAGTGCAATTTGTTGCTAAGAATCCTGTAGGATCTGAAATACAGTTTAGTGGTCTTTCTTATTACAAACCGTAAGGCAAAAATAAAAATTCAATACGATGAAAAAGACATTACTTGGTTTATACCTTATATTACTAGTATTTTCAATACATGCTCAAAATGGTCTGGAAAAGATTATAGTTGAAAAATACTATGTTTCAGATACAAATGATGCGAGTGGAAGTAGTGGAACTCTTCCAGTTGGTTCCGTTACTTACAGGATTTTCGTTGACATGTTACCTGGCTATAATTTCCAAGCAGCCTATGGCAGTCCAACTCATACTTTGGTATTGAAAACTTCCACTACATTTTTTAATAATACTGATTTTGGTAATATAACACCGAGTTATAGTAAACACAATGCTGCAAAAAACACCGTTATGCTCGATTCATGGTTGTCAGTAGGAGGTGCTTGTGCTGGATATTTAGGTGTTTTAAAATCAGATGACAATGGCGTTGGTACCGTTGTAAATGCTGATGGGCTCTTGCAAAATGCTGATACTTCGGCAGGTATTCCATTAACTACACAAGATGGAATAATTGCTGGAATAGTACCAACATTCACAACCATAGGATTAACTAATGAGACTAATGTTTTTAATGATGGTTCTGCTAATGGAAACATTTTCACTACCAAGAATGGTGCCTGGACATGTCTAACAGGAGCTAAAGGCCACGACAGTGTTACTAATAGAGTATTGATTGCTCAAATAACCACAGATGGTGTATTCCATTACGAACTAAATATTCAGATTGGAACACCTCAAGGTGGAAGAGAACAATATGTTGTAAGTAATCCAGAGCCTGGAACTGATGAAATAACAATTCCTAGTTTGAAAGGTACTTATGGTATTAGACCTACTATTAAAATAATTTCACCTTCAGCTGATACAACAATAAAACCAGGTGTTGAAGTTACTTTTAGAGCCAATGCTGCTGCTGATACTGCTGATCCTTCAGGATCTATTAAATATGTTGAATTCTTTATTGACGGCGTCTCAATCGGTGTTGATTCAACTGCTCCTTACACTGTCAATTATACGGGTGATAAAGGATTACATTCTTTAACTGCCAAAGCAACAGATAATGATGGTAATCATGCAACTTCATCATCTGTAAACATAAATGTTGACTATACAAATATTGAAAATCTTAATGCTTCTTCAGGTTTGACTTTTAAAACTTATCCAAATCCTGCTAAAGACGAGATTACATTAGACATTTCTGCTTCTGGTCAAAGTAAAAATTGTGGTTATAATATAATTAATACAGAAGGGAAAGTGATACTTAATGATATTTTAGGAACCATCACTGATAGATATAAGAAAAATATTAATATTTCATTTTTGACAAGTGGGCAATATTTTATTGTGCTATTAAGAGATGGTATAACTGTATCGTTACAAAAAATAACTAAATATTAATTTATTATGTAATTGCCTTTCAAGTTATGCCTCTTCTTCAAAAAGGAGAGGTGTTTTTTTGGATTTTTTTTGTTCTATACCAATCAAATAGAAAGGTTTCAAACCATTGATAGTAAAATGAAAAAATGTTTTATTTCCCTAATTACCTGTATCATCTTTAGTTTAGTTGCATTCAGCCAGGGAACCATAAGAGGAAAGATTACAGATGAAAATGGAGAACCGGTAATTGGTGCAAGTATCGTTCTAAAAGCACAACCAACAATTGGAGCTATGAGTGATTTTAATGGGTTGTATTCACTAAAAATTTCTGGTTTGACTCCTCAAACAATAGTTATTTCTTATATCAGTTACCAAAAAATAGAAGAAACCATCAATCCTAAAAACGGAGAAATAATTATAAAGGATTTTAATTTGGTGCCTGTCTCAGTAGTATTACAAGATGCTGTTGTTATTGGTAAAGCCAATAAATCCAAAGAAGTATATATGGAAAAAGTGAAGACAAATTCTGTTTTAAGTATTGATTACATTTCTTCTGAAACTCTAAAGAAAACTGGCGATGTAAATGTTTCCTCAGCAGTCGCTCGTGTTACAGGTGTTTCGACCAATGGAAGTTTTATTACAGTCCGTGGAATTGGTGATCGATATATGAAAACAGCAATTAATGGTTCACGTATACCTACTTTAGATCCTTTTACCAATAACATCAAATTGGATTTATTTCCTGCAAGCCTGGTTGATAATATTGTTATAACCAAAACGGCAAGTCCTGATTTGCCAGGCGATTGGGCAGGTGCTTACTTATCTGTTGAAACCAAAGATTATCCTGAAAAACTTTCTGTAAACGTCGAAACATCATTTGGATACAATGACCAGGCAACTTTTAAAGATGTTATTTCTTCCGAACAAAGCGCTACTGATTGGTTGGGCTATGATAATGGATTACGGGATATAAACCATAATGATTTTGTACCAATTAATATAAATCCTTCCACTTATGATGAATTTGTAGCTTTAGGATTAGGTAATTACTACAAAAAATTAGGTGTTTCTAATGATAATTGGAACCTGAATTCTGATACTTATACAAAATTAGGTCTTGTTCAATTGGGGCTTTTAAGCGTAAACCAGTTTACAGACTCAAAAGCAATTTCAAATGCTGAAACTTTATATCATAATAATTACCAAAAACATGCCGATGCTTTGATAAATAAGGCCGGTGTTAAATCACAGGCAAGACTTTTTCCTAATAACTGGAATACAACAACCCGAAAAGCCCCACTTAATTATAGCCAGAGTTTTAGCATAGGAGATCAAACCACTTTATTCGGAAAACCTCTTGGTTATATTGCTGGTTTTCGTTATTCGAGCTCAATGCAGTATGATCCAAATTCAATAGGTCATAAATATGGTTTGGCGGGTCATTCAAATATTGGTGATATGGCATACGATACTTTAATTTTTAAAACAGGCAGGCAAACTAATGGGTGGAGTGCTTTAGTGAATTTAGCCTATAAATATAATCCTAATCATAGCATCTCACTTCTTTTTATGCCAAATTTAATAGGTGTAAACAAAGTCACAAATGGTTGGGAATATGATCAGGCAGATTTTTCAGCTTCTGGAGATGCAGGTGGTTTAATTCTTAATCAGCATTATGAAGAACGCAGGCAACTTGTATATCAACTTAAATCGGAGCATTACTTACCTGGTCCGAAGTTGAAAATTGAATTAACAGCCTCTTATACCAACGGAAATAGCAGCAATCCAGATGATAAAACCAGGAAATCAGGTGCTGCTTACCTGGACAGAATTTATAGTTATTTAAAAGAAGATTTGTTCGATACCCGCTTGTCGGCAGAACTTCCACTAGGTATTCCTAATGAAGCTGGCATCCGAAAATTGAAATTCGGGGCTGCTTACCAATATAACTATAAAAAAAGTGATCAATATGATTATACTTTCAACAGAAAAAATACCTCTATTCCTTTCTCAGGGATAGTAGACAGCACTTTGAATTTGTGGTATTCTGATAATGGATACTATAGAGATCATAACTTTGGTTATAGCCGTGTAAAAGCAGGATATGCAATGCTTGATTTTCCAATTATTCCTGTTTTACGATTTTCCGGCGGAATTAGGGTAGAACAGGCAAAAATGTATACCGATGTAGCATACTTTGATTCTTTAGGATTAGCTTCTGGTGATATAAGAAGAACTGAAGAGGGCTATATAGCTAATCCTGGATCATTGAATAAAGTTAGCTTCCTTCCTAGTGCCAATTTAATTTTTAAGTTGAAACGCGATGAAATGGCACCCGTCAATTTGCGATTAAATTATAGCCAAACAGTTGCCAGACCCAGCATCAGGGAAATTTCTTCTTCCAGAGTATATGACTATAGCCTTCAATGTAACGTCAATGGAAACCCTGACCTTAAAATTGTACAAATCAATAATTACGATGCACGAATTGAAGCTTACTTTAAATCCGGCGATAATATTTCAATTAGTGCTTTTTATAAGAACTTCAAAAACCATATTGAATTAATTGTTTATGATCACAACTTCACTGCATTTGGCGCTACATGGAAGAACGCATCAACAACCTGGTTAAAGGGAATAGAAATAGAAGGTAAAAAAAATCTTACAAAAAAATTGGAATTAAGGGCAAACGTTACAATAGTTGATTCACGATCTACAATTAATAAATATATTAATAATCAAATTGGTGGTGATACTGCTACACATACAATGTATGATCAGGCTCCTTATATTATTAATGCAATTCTTTCATATACATCTGAAAAAGCAGGACTTTCAGCAGCAATAAGCTATAATATTCAAGGCCCGAGGCTTGTAATTGTTTCAAATATTCCTAAAACAATTCCAGATATCTACGAATTGCCAAGACACTTATTAGATTTTAAATTGTCAAAGTCAATTGGTAAGCATTTTACAGCAAGCTTTAAAATGAATGATGTTTTAGCTTCGGTAAAATTTTGGAAATTTAAAAATTTAAATACCGATATAGTAAGGTCTTATAAGTTTCCAGAAGGATATATTCTCGATTACGACAAATATGCTTATGGAACCAATTATGTATTTGCCATTTTGTATAAACTTTAGAATGTAATCAATCATAATATGAAACACATATTAATCATTTTGACTTTGATCCTTTTTACCTCTTCCCTAACTGCACAATCGTATAGTGCATTGGACACTGTAATTGTAGAAAAATATTATATTTCTGATGCCAATGATGCTAAGGATGTTCAATACTTTTATGATACTAATGATAGTATTATCGATTCGTTAAAACTTAAAGATGGATCTATGACTTACCGTGTTTATATTCAAATGAAACCTGGATACAAACTCATAAAAGTTTTTGGCGATGCAAACCACCTTATTAGAATATCCAGCACTGACAATTTTTATAATCAGTTTGATTATGGTGCTAGTTTTGGTCAGAAAATCCATAGCAATAATGTTTATAGAAAGAATGCTAAGACTGCCGGTATAGATACATGGTTAACCCTGGGGATGGCCACTGATCATTATTACGGAATTCTAAAGAAAGATGATGCTGATGGTTCCATTCTTGGTAAATATGGATATTTAGAAAATAATGATACTGCTGCCGGTATTCCATTAACTGTTGCAGATGGGTTCGATTCTACTAATATTTCAGCTACCCCGGGATGGGCGGATTTCGGAATCCTAGATAGTACAAACAACGATTCAACAATTTTTGGCTCATTAAAAATAGGGAACGAGTTTAAAAGTAACCATGCAAGTATTCAAAATTATGGTGTGATGGGAACTGATTCCAACAGGGTATTGATAGCCCAATTAACTACTAAAGGAGAATTATCGTTTGAATTGAATATTCAGGTGATGGATACTGCAAAAAATTCTGTACCCATAACTTTTGTTGCAAAAAAACCTAATAATTCAGATACTATTGTCAGGCTTTGTCTGACATACCCGCCGCCTATACCGATATGTGGATGTAATGACCCTAAATATGTTGAATATAATCCGGATTACACATGCCTCAATACCGATTCATGCAAAACACTTAAACCGATTCCTGTATTTGGTTGCAAGGATCCTCTAGCCTGTAATTATGATCCCAATCCGGATGTTTATTCTGTTCCGGAACTTTGTTGTTATCCGGGCTTGTGCGCAGGCCGGGACATCAATATTGTTTGCCCCGATTTGGGAGAACAACAACCTACTTTAAAAATGTTTCCTAATCCTGTTAATGGCAGATTAACGGTTGAACTATCGAATATTAATACTGATAAAGTAATCTTATCAATTTTTAATGTGTTTGGTAATAAAATATTTGAAAACAAAATTAGTGCAGGTATTCATGAAATTGACATGTCATCATTTGTCAGTGGTGTTTACATTTTACGTATTCAAAACCCTGAAGGGTCAAATATTACAAAGCATCTAATAAAAAACTAGTATTAAGTTACAATGTAATTTATAAAATAAGATTACTTCACTGGATTTAAACTATTATATTTTTTATTAGGTATAATTAAATTAAACATTTTAATAGACAAAAAAAAACTGCAAAAATGAAAACCACAATTAAGCTGGCAGTTATAAAACTAGTATTAATAAATATTAGTTTATTTTCAATAGTTTTTATTAATGCTTGCAAAAAAGAAACTACCAATAACCCTTCAATACAAATAGACTCCATTTCCGATATTGATGGTAATGTATATAAAACTGTAAAAATAGGGAAACAATGGTGGATGGCTGAAAACCTTAAAGTTAAAAGATACCGAAATGGGGATACTCTAATTTTTGTAGACACGCAATTTGATCCAGGAAAAGTAAAATGGGATACCATAAATACAGGCTCCTATACTAATACCAACGCAATTTTTGGGTTGTTTTATAACTGGTATGCAATTATTGACAATAGAAATATAGCTCCTGCCGGATGGCATGTACCAAGCGATGATGAGTGGAAAGAGTTGGAAATGTTCCTGGGTATGAGCAAAGAAGATGCGGATAAAGTCAATTTCCGCGGAAACAAGGAAGGAGACAAATTAAAAAGCATAAATGATCAAGGTTGGAACAAACCTTCTGATATTTATAAAGTATGGGGAACCAATGAAAGCGGTTTTTGTGCTAAGGGAGGCGGAGCAGTAATGAATAATAAAATTTGGGGAAATCCCAGTTCATATTTAACAGGTTTTTGGTGGACATCAACAGTAAAAGTGGATAGCCTTGCTTGGTATCGCTACTTGGATTATAACAAAGCAAATGTTTTCAGGTTTTACGGTTCGAAAAATTATGGTTTTAGTGTAAGGTGTGTAAAGGATTAAAAAAATAAAATCCCCTTTTTCATAAAAACTTCAAATCCAAAATTATTTCCAACTATTTTCAGATTCTTACTTAATGACTATCTCATTATTAAGGTAGAATTAATATTCTTTAAAAACTTAACCTAAACTTATTATTAATTTAATTCATTTTAAGCCATCATTTTTGAAATTGCATGATGTTATTTTCTTACAAAATAAACTAAAGCCTTAGGCATTTTATTTAAGAAATAATGATCAAAAATAGACAAGTTATTATAGGTGAAAAAAGTTAAAATATTTGAATTGTGACATATATCAATTTCTCATAAAATTTTAAAAATTATAAATATGAAAAAACTATTACTCTTTTTCTGTCTTTGTCTACTTGGAGTTTATTCTCAGGCTCAAAATGGGCTTGAGAAAATTATTGTAGAAAAATATTATATATCTGATGCAACAGATGCTGCAAATAGTGCTGCTCCATTACCTGTTGGATCCGTCACATATAGGATTTATGTCGACATGCTTCCAGGCTATAAATTCCAGGCAGCTTATGGCAGCCCAACTCATACATTATTTATGACAACGACAACTTCATTTTTTAATCACCCTGATTATGGTGCAGTCAACCCAAGTTTTAGTGCAACAAATGCAAAGAAAAACACAGTAATGCTCGATTCATGGCTTTCAGTTGGTGGTGCTTGCAATGGCTATTTGGGTATTCTCAAATCTGAAGATGATGGAGTGGGAAACTTTGTTAACTCAAATAATCCAAAACTTTTACAAAACAATGATACAGCCGCTGGTATTCCATTAACAACTCAGGATGGTATGATTGCCGGAATTGTACCAGCCTTTACTTCTATTGGTTTTACTAATGAAACTGATGTGTTTAATGATGGATCGGCCAATGGTAATACATTTACGACTAACAATGGAGCGTGGAGTTGCCTTTCAGGTTCTCAGGGACCAACTTCCAGTAACAGGGTTTTAATTGCTCAAATTACAACGGATGGTGAATTCCATTTCGAACTAAATATTCAAATTGGGACACCTTCTGGTGGAAGTGAAAAGTATGTTGCACAAAATCCAACTGGTTCAGAAATAAAACTTGAAAGCCTTACTTATCCGATTATTCCGGTAACAAGTGTTTCGGTGAACCCGTCTTCCTCAAATATAGCTGTTGCTGCTACACAACAACTTATTGCAACGATATCTCCTGCTAATGCTACAAATCAAAATGTTAGCTGGAACTCAAGCAATACTTCTATTGCAACAGTAAGCAGCTTGGGTTTGGTCACAGGTATATCAGCAGGAACAGCAAATATTATTGCTACTACAGCCAACGGAAATAAAAAGGATACCAGCATAATTACAGTTATTATTCCTGTGACAAGTATTACAGTAAGTCCTGATTCAGCAAATATTTTTGTTAATGCTACTCAACAGCTTACGCCTTCAATCTTGCCTTTAGATGCTTCAAACAAAAATGTTACCTGGAGTTCAAGCAATTCTTTGATAGCAAACGTTAACAGCTCGGGCCTTGTAACTGGCTTAAATGAAGGAAAGGCTACCATTACAGGTACTACAGAAGATGGAATTAAAACAGATAGCTGTATAATAACTGTTTCAGCTATCCCAGTATCTGGCGTTTCTTTAAGCCCTGACTCAGCTACTATTGCTGTTAATACAACACAACAGCTTACTGATACTGTTTTTCCATCCAATGCTTCAAACAAATCAGTTACCTGGAGTTCTAGCAATACTTTGATAGCAACTGTAAACAGTGCAGGTCTGGTTACTGGCGTAACTCCCGGAACTGCTTATATAATTGTTTCTACAATCGATGGTAACAAAAAGGACACAAGTAAAATTAATGTTATTACTATTCCTGCATCAGGTATTTCGGTAAGTCCTGATTCAGTAACTATTGCAATTGGCGCAACACACCAGATTATTGATATAGTTACACCATCTAATGCCACAAACAAAACTGTTACATGGAGTTCAAGCAATGAAACAGTAGCAACTATAAGCAGCACAGGACTTGTTACAGGCATAGCTGCTGGAACAACATTTGTTACTGCTACTACAATTGATGGAAATAAAAAGGATTCCTGTAAAATTAAGATTACTTCTATTCCGGTGACAGGTATTTATCTTTTTCCCGACTCAGCAACTATTGCTATTAATGAAACAAAACAGCTCACAGATACAGTTACTCCATCCAATGCAACAAACAAGTCTGTTACCTGGAGTTCAAGCAATACATCCATAGCAACTGTGAGCAGTTCGGGACTTGTTACAGCAGGCTTAATTTCTGGAACAGTAATTATTACTGCTACTACAGTCGATGGCAATAAAAAGGATTCCTGTAAAATTAAGGTTATTATCCCGGTAACAGGAGTTTCGGTTAGCCCATCCGCGGCAAGTATTGTCGTTGATGAAACAAAACAGCTCACAGCCATATTTGTTCCTTCAGATGCTACAAATAAAAATGTTACCTGGAGCTCAGGCAATAATTCAATAGCAACTGTTAGCAGCACAGGTTTGGTTACAGGCGTGGCATTAGGTTCAACTACAATCACTGTAACAACAAAGGATGGGAATAAAACCGGAAACTGTACTATTACTGTTACACCCAAAACAGCTATAGAAACTATAAAAAACCAGGAAGTTGAGCTTTATCCTAATCCGGTATCCGAT
>Ga0265316_10004092_pt1 | contig 14600 bp, 11 predicted proteins | sample 4522metaG_FD_202092 | JGI IMG/M metagenome (GOLD analysis project Ga0265316, IMG submission 202092) | Rhizosphere microbial communities from Carex aquatilis grown in University of Washington, Seatle, WA, United States - 4-5-22 metaG | ecosystem: Host-associated > Plants > Roots > Rhizosphere >...
AGCCCCGGATGCTCCGGCTCCTGCGCGAACAACTTCTCGAGGATCGCTCCCGCCTTGAGCCGCCCCGCGTAGGTCTTGTCCGAGGGATCTTCCGAAGCCGCGATCGCCAGCGCGTAAAAGATTTGCGATTCGTGGTCTTCCGGATATTTCGCCGCGACCTCCTGCATGGCGTCGCGATAAGCAATCAGTCGCGTTCGTTGCGGCGTGTTCTGGTATTCGCTATACAACTTGCCGACGGCAGCGAGATACGCCCGTTCACGCTCTGTTTTTGCACCCACGGTCTTGCCGCGCTCCGCGCTCTCCCGCCCCGCCTGCAACTGGCTTTTCTCTTTCGCTCCCGGCGCGAAAGGGTTGCTCCAATCGCTCAGCGCGATTCCCCAGTACGCGATTCCGCATGTCGCATCTTTCCCCAGCACCGCGTTGAATCCTTCGATGGCACGACTGAACTGGAAGGAATGCAACAGCGCCACGTCACGGTTGAATTCTTTTTGCGCCCCTTCGTTGCACGACGTCGCAAAGTGTACCGCTCCCAATTTCTCGCCACTCCCATGCTGATGCTCCTGTGCGAGGCCACTCGCCGCCATCAAAGTCAGCAGAAATCCCACAACGACTCGAGCCCCTACCATCTCGGTCCTTCAGCCCTCAGGGTTGTAGGCATTTTCAGGATCTCCAGAAAGCTCACTCTGCAAACATTATGATCAAAACGCTCGAACCAGATCGTACACCACCCAGCCAATTAAGCGGGCTTCATAGGAGAGTTCTCGTCTTACCTTCCGCGGCGCTTCCTGGTATTGCACAGTTCCCTGTTGATGCTCGAAAGGAATGTCGTCGTCACGTTCGGTACAGAAGCACGCATCCTGTAGCCGAACAAGTGGGTGGTTGCGCGGTGCTGAACACAATAGCTTTACCAGCAAAATGCGGCTGCGATGGGCCTAGTTTCGCTTTGGGTGAGCAGCAATCTGTCTCAAACAAAGGAAGTTATGACCGCGAACAAGCCTGAGAAGCTATATATAATCGGCCCTGGGTTCTCTATGGCAGGCTCCGAGTCGAGGTTACGGTTTGGTCCTTTTACTCTCGACGTTCATGCAATGGAGTTGCGGAAGTTCGATCACCGCATCCGGCTTCGCCCACAGGCGCTCACTCTGCTCATCCATCTGGTCAAGAGGGCCGGCGAACTGGTAACGAGAGAGGAACTCCGGAATCAGCTTTGGGGTGCGGACACGTTCGTTGACTTCGAACATGGCCTCAATTTCTGCATCCGGCAGATTCGCCGTGCCCTTGGAGAAAGTGCCGCATCCCCCCGATTCATCGAAACGGTTCCCCGTCGAGGGTATCGTTTCATGAGGCCCCCGAGTAGGATTCGTTCGCTGGCGGTTCTCCCGTTCGACAACGTTTCTCGAAATCCGGAGCTCCAGTATCTTGTCGATGGAATACCCGAAGGACTCATACGAAGGTTCGCTCTTTTTGCAGATTTGCACGTGATGGCCTGGAGTTCCGTAGCTCGGTTGAAGTCTGGCTCCGCTCCGTCCCTTGCTTTCGGGAAGAAATTCGGCGTTGGAGCCGTCTTGACTGGAGCGGTACGGAGTCTCAACGGCATCCTCGAAGTCGGAGTTGATCTCATCGACACGAGCAACGGCTCCGAGATTTGGGGAAGCCATTATCAACTTGGCCAGGGCGAGATTGTCGATCTCCAGCAAACGCTCGTAGCCGAGGTTTCCCGCGCCCTGCATTTGCTTTCAGCGCATAAGCCCGTTCCCTCGCCGGAGAGCAGGCCGCCCAACGTAGGTGCCTTTCACTCCTATCTGAAAGGGCGACATCATCTCAATAAGGCTTCCGAAGAGGGCCTGCGACGATCGATTCTTCATTTCAATGAGGCCATCAATCTCGATCCTGTGCACGCGCTTGCTTTCACCGGGCTCGCGGAAAGTTACGGTCTCTTAGGCTTCTTTGGTTTCATGCGTCCGCGAGACAGTTGGCCAAAAGCCAAGGCGGCGGCTTTTCAGGCCATCCAGATTGATGACCAGATTGCCGAGGCGCATGCCTCCTTGGGGATGGCAACCCTCTTCTACGATTGGCAACCCGTCGCGGCGCAAACCCACTGTCGGCGTGCGATTAAGCTGGGCCCGTCGAGTTCGGCCGGACGTCGCTGGCAGGCCTGTTGTTTCATGGCGCTTGGCCGTCACGACGAATCGATTGCGGCTGCCACGGAAGCACTGGAGCTCGATCCGTTGTCTCCCCTCGCCCACATCCTCACATCAACGGCTTACTATTTCGGCCGACGATACGATTTTGCTCTGGCAGAAGCCAATAAGGCGTTAGAGTTTGATCCCCATCACGCCGAATCCCACCGATTCAAAGGCATCACTCTTTTGCAACTGGGTGATCTTGAGAAAGCGATCCCGGAACTGGAAGTGGCGCTGCGCCTAATGGGGGAAGGCCCGGCGACTCTCGGCTCTCTCGGCCGTGCCTACGCGCGAGCAGGGCGTTTGGAAGAGACGGAGTCGATCATTGCTCGACTGAAAACGCTGGCGGAAAAACAGGGCGTCGCGGCCAGTTCGCTGGCCGCCGTTTACGTCGGCCGGGGCGACCTCGAGCAGGCCGTATGTTGTCTGGAAAAGGCGTTCGAAAATCGCTCAAGCTGGATGGTCCTCCTCAAAGTCGAGCCCTGGTGGGATCCGCTTAGAAAACACCCAAAGTTCGAGCGCCTCGTGCGCGAGCTTCAGGTTGGTGAGACGCCTTGAAGGTAGCTCGTAATAATAAGCGGAGTTCCCGCCGGGAACCATCCGGCGAATCGGCCCCAAACCCGAGTCAATTCCTCGTTGGTTGCGCTCTCGCCGGTCAGAGCAACGCTGGACATTCTCCTCTAGTTTGACAAACACTGTAATAGCAATCGGTTGGCTGCTCACCAATTGCTCATCTTACGGCCCTTGAGACCTTTGCTGCACTGAGGCACTATCGGTTCCGCGTTCGCGGGTTTGTTTCCTTCAGAGGCCCGAGGAAGAACGATGTTTGGATAGCGCTGGAAGTCTCCGGTCGCTGTGAGGAGGAAGAATGACAAGTCTATCGAAATGCTCAGGAGTGTCTACATCCTCGGAAGAGCGCGAATGTAAGCGCGAACGATTCACGCGCATCGCATCCACCTTCGGAACAAGACTCGCATGGTTTCTCTTTCTGCTGTTGCTCGGCGCTGCCACCGTCACCGCTCAGACCTACCAGGACCTTTACGAATTCAACGGAACTGGCGGTGGATGCTGTCCGCAATACCCGGCCGTTATGGCCCAGGGGCGCGATGGAAACATTTATGGTACGACGGCCACTGGAGGCACGAACAATGTGGGCATCGTGTTCAAGATCACTCCCACAGGCGGCTTTAGTGTGCTCCACAATTTCGACACGACCCAGGGAAGCACGCCGGTTGGCGGGTTGGTGCTCGGCATCGACGGCAATCTCTATGGAACCACCGAGTTTGGCGGCGCTCACAGTTACGGCAACATTTTCAAGATCACACCGGCCGGGGTTTTGACCGACATCTACGACTTTACTGGAAATGCGGATGGCGGTCTTACCGTGGCACCTCTGATCGTAGGTACGGACGGAAACTTCTACGGCACATCGTACCCGGGTGTTGCCTTCAAACTATCGACCCAAGGAGTGTTCAAAGTGATCGGAAAGATTCCGACGGTGTCCTACGCGCCGCTACTGCAGGCGGATGACGGCGCGTTTTATGGTGTGACGCAATTCGGTGGGACGTATTCCGCAGGCACGATCTACAAGATCGTTGGGACAAAGGTCACGACCCTCTACAGTTTCGACGGGCCGCACGGCGCTTATCCGATTGGCGGATTGGTGCAAGCAATGGACGGTAACCTCTACGGGACAACCACATCTGGAGGAAGCAGCAACGCCGGCGTCATCTTCAGGATCACCACGACGGGGACCTTAACCGTGCTCGTGAACTTCGACTCCAAGAACCCGATTGGCGGTTATCAGGCTAACGCAGGACTGGTGGCGGGCAGCGACGGGAACTTGTACGGCGCCACCGTATGGGGCGGCACCGACGTTTACGGCACGATTTTTGAGATGTCTACGAGCGGCAGCTATTCCGTCCTTCACAACTTTGACGCCCCTTCTGGAGCGGGCGCCTATTCAACTCCTATGCAGCATACCAGCGGCAGAATTTTTGGCATGACAGCTCGCGGCGGTACCCCCGGAAAGGGGGTCGTCTACAGTCTCGACAACGGCGTAGCGCCTTTCATATTGCTGACCAGCAGCACCGGTACGGTAGGCAAATCGGTGGGGATCCTTGGTGGTGGGTTTTCCGGTGCAACCAGTGTGATGTTCAATGGAACGCCCGCGAGCTTCCGTGTGCTTAGTGACACCTACCTGACGGCCAAGGTACCGGCAGGAGAGACGGGATTCGTTCGCGTAACCACACCGTCCGGCACACTTTTGAGCAGCAAAATATTCAAGGTAACGCCCAAGATCACGAGCTTTACTCCGAGCAGCGGTCCGGTCGGCACTGCGGTGACGGTTACTGGCTCAGGGTTGATCCAGACCCTGAAGATCACCGTTGGCGGAGTGCAAGTTAGCTCCTATACCGTCAGCTCCGATACGCAGGTGACCTTCGTCGTTCCCAGCGGAGCGAAGACCAGCAAAATCGTGATCACAACTCCAGGCGGCAAAGCCACGAGCAGCAAGGCGTTCACCGTGACTTCGTGATGCGGTAAGACCGTTGCCTTTTCGCGACTTTCTTTCAGCCTCGATCCAGAGTTTACAGAACTTGCCGCGAAGGTCCTTGCGAACCACGGGGCCGACATCAGGGCGCGCCCCGGAGTTCCACGGGCAGGCCGCACCATGGAAGCGCTGACAAAGTGCGAGCGGCATCGCCACCAGAGATTGTGAAGGCCACGGGATTGTGTAGAAGCCCGTGGCCTCCCATTCCTATTCGACATCGGTCGGATCATCAAAGAGAACGGTGAGCTTAATGCTGCCGTGGCCAAATTGCGGGAACCCTGTTGCCGCCGGATTCCCGGGATCCAGCGTCGAGGCGGTATCGTCCGGCGGAAACAAGATCAGCGAATTCAGGAACGTCAACAAAGCGGCCGACCTTCCGGAGGGCAGCGCTGCGTAAGCATCCCGGGATTTCTGCGCCTCGCCTCCGTGGCGGAGGATAACGGCATCGAGCGAAATACTGCGGCCGTCGTGCCCGTAGGGTCCAGTCGATCCTACCCCCCACAATGGACGGGTGAGGAACATGGTCTGGGTGGTCCCGTCGTAGTTGCGTTCGTAGAAATTCGAGCCAAGGTCGTGCCGTTTAAAGTCCGTATAGATGTCCGTGACCAAAAACGGATTGTACTTCGGTTGCACCAAGGGCGGGTATGGGGTGCCATCACTGACCACATTGACGAGTGGAGTGGCGGTGGAAAATAAGGAGTTAAATATTCCCCTGGTCGAATCGTACACGGTGTCAAGATCGGCGACGCGTCGGTCTCGATTGATCATCAAGTTGGCAACGTGACATGAGGAGCAACCGATCCGTTCGAAGACTTCGCGACCGCGGTCCGTGGTCGCGGTCTGTTTGTCATGGCCCGGCTTGAAGTAGTTGAGCAGATAGAACTCCAGGTGATCGACCAGTGCGGTATCGATTTCATTTCCGGTACCCGGATTTGGAGTGGGCGGCGGCTGGATCTTGTCTTTGCTGCCATCGAGAACCATTCCGGCCGGAGTCACAATCCTGGCCCCGTTACTGGCGGCAATGAGGTCGGGATCGTTGGTGTTCATCCCTATCTCATTATGAAATGCAGTGGAAATGAATTCTCGTAGCGAGCCCATGCTACCTTCTGCGAAGAACGGCTTCACGCGAAGGTCCGCATCGATGCCCTGGATCTGCGACATGTCCAATGTGCCGTCAGAATTTGCTGTGATGGTGCCGTACTTAATTCCTTTGCTGACGAGGGTAGCCGTAACGGTGCGCTTTCTTGCCTTCGCTTTGGCTACGGTGGCATCGCGGATCAAGCGCAGGTCGGACGTGATCTCGTCGGCAAGCATTTCCTTGAGGCCAACTCCGAACAGGTGTGGAGCATCACGGCTGTCGGGCCGGGTGGCCACGTCGCCACCGGAACCGCCGGAGCCTTTCGGTCGTCCGTGGCAGGACGAACAGCTATCGGCCAATCCAGCACCAATTGCATTGTTGCTATTAATGTCACCACTCCCGTCGCCAGGTCCGGAGCCGCGGCCTTGCAGGGTGGTAAATTTGCGCTGAAAAAGCTGGCGTCCGCGGCGCACCGAGCGGAATGGATCTCGTTCGATTAGAAATAGGGAGGATGTGGGTGTCATGGCATCGCCGCGTCCCGCTCCAATTTCCGTTTGTAAGGATTTCGAGATTCCGACCTTGGCCGTATTCGGCGCCAACGTCTGGTCCACTAACTGCCCCCAGGCAACTGATGCCGAGACAGCGATCAATGTTCCCCACACAAAAAGACGTGAAAGACGGTTCATATTCCTCATCCTTAGTCCTTGATTGATTCTTGATTCGACCCGCGACAACCTGGTTCTGTCCGGTTCCCGACACAAGCCGACAGGTGTCACGCTCTACCTGCGCGGGTCATATTGCAGCAACTGGCATGCGGCGGCAATGATGAGGGAGTGAACGTTTAATTAATTCCAAGTGACCTCATAAGTTGCAGAAACTGTTGGAGTTGTTGAAGGTTGTGAGGAACGATGTAAAATGCCCCCTTATCGTCGTCGGACTCCGACGCTGCCACCTCCTTGTGAAGCCTGCCGAAAAAATCCGGTTTGGAGATGACTTTGAGCTAGATCTGCGCTCCTACGAACTTCGCCGGGGGAACCGCCTCGTCAAGATGGAGCGCATCCCCATGGAATTGCTCCTCTTTTTGATTGAGAGTCATGAATATCTGGTCACCCGCGATCAGATCATTGAGCGGCTTTGGGGGAAGAACGTATTCCTGAATACCGATGGAAGCATCAATGCGGCAATCCGCAAAATCCGCCAAGCCCTGAAGGACGATCCCGAGGAACCGCGCTTTTTGCAAACTGTCACCGGGCGGGGATATCGGTTTATCGCTCCTATCATCATGCTGGGCCCACCGACCGAAACAGATAGCGTTGAGCCGTCCCATGCGCAACTGGAAAATCTGGTGGGCAGAAAGATTTCTCACTATCGGATTTTGCAAGTACTCGGAGGCGGTGGGATGGGAGTCGTGTACAAGGCGGAGGACCTCAAGCTTGGCCGCCGAGTCGCGATTAAGTTCCTGCCTGCCGAGCTGGCCAGTGATCCAAGGGCTTTCGGACGCATGGAACGGGAAGCCCGGGCAGCTTCGGCTCTAGAGCATCCCAACATCTGTCCCGTCTACGAACTCGGGGAACACGAGGGCCAGCCCTTTATCGTGATGCAGTTGTTGGAAGGACAGACGCTGCGGGAATGGATCGAAGCATCTTCGGATTTGAACACCGGAGAACGATTGCGGACGCTGCTAATGCTTGGGACGCAGATTGCTGACGGACTGCAGACGGCGCACGCGAAAGGCATCATTCACCGCGATATTAAGCCCGCGAACCTCTTTATCACTAGCCGCGACGAAGTCAAAATCCTGGATTTTGGCGTGGCAAAATTCCTTGACGCGGCCGATGGCCCATCGGACGGTGTTTTGGTGGCAGACAGAATTCTGCGCGAGACGAACGCCCGCACGAATCTGACGCTAACTCAGACCGGCACGTCCATGGGAACTCCATGCTACGCATCTCCGGAGCAGGTTCGCGGAGATGAACTCGATGCCCGAACCGACCTGTTCTCCTTTGGATTAGTCCTGTACGAAACGGCCACAGGAAATCAAGCCTTCGCGGGGAAGACCGCTACCGAGATTCGCAGCGCTGTCATCAACCAGCCAACGGTTCCAGTGCGACAAATCCATCCGGAACTACCCGTCGAACTGGAAAGGATTATCAGCAAGGCTCTGGAGAAGGATCGGGAACAGAGGTATCAGACCGCTTCCGATCTGCGGGACGATCTGGAGCGACTGGAGAGCGAGTTGGATTCGGGGCTGGCCGTCGCGGAGGCTTCCGCCGGCACTTCTACGATCGTCGCAATTGCTGAGCAACATAGAGCTGGCGTTGTCCTGAGTACATTGATTGCGCTTGCTGTACTCCTGGCGGCAGGATTTGGCGTCTACTCGCTCGTCACTCGCACCGGGCCCCAGCCCTTCAAGGATTTCACAGTTACCCAAATTACTAACACCGGCAGGGCAGAACTAGCGGCCATTTCACCCGATGGAAAATATGTCCTGCATTTGCAGAACGAAGATGGAATGCAGAGCCTCCGTTTACGCAACATTGCAACCGGCAGCGACACACAAATCATTGCGCCAACGCCGGCCCGCTACAAGTCGCTGATATTCTCCCCTGACGGAAATTATGTGTATTTCCGCCAGTTGATGAACAGTACCGGCAGTGATTGGGATGTCTATCGGATGCCGGTGCTTGGTGGGATCCCGCGGCTTGTCGCTCGTGATGTGGATAGCGATATCACCTTCTCCCCGGATGCGGGACATATGGCCTACGTGCGTGCCAATGACCCGGAGATCGGAAAGTACCGCTTGCTGTCGGCTAGTCCCGACGGTAGTGCAGAGACGGTCCTCGCCGTCGAGAATATCGAAGGTGTCGGCAACGAAGACTATCCCCCATTCGCGGCATGGTCTGGCGACGGGAGGGAGATTGCTTACAGCTATGCGAAGATGACTGATCAGCCTGGCGTGATTAAGACGCTCGATTTGTCGAGCAAGCGCTTCAGTGTTCTCGAACGAATCTCCAATAGCATCACGTTCGAATTGTGTTGGCATCCCAAACTGCGATGGTTGATGCTCCTGCACGCAGAGAAGGGCCCGAATTTTGCCAGCCCACAGATCGCTACGGTTTCCGTTAAGGACGGCAAACTCTATCCCGTGACGCGAGACACCAACAGCTATTCCACGTTAACGCTCTCTGCGGACGGGAAGACTGCTGCTACGGTACAAGTAAAGATAGCCGAAACCCTGGATCTCTTGCCAGGAATTGGTCAGGCCGCACAAACTGCCAGGATGACCCACTCACCAATAGGGAATGTCAGCGCCTTTGACTGGACGATGGATGAGAAACTCATTGTGTCTGATGGCTCGCGGTTGTTGCGGGTAGCCACCGATGGCGTAAAGGAAATGGCTCTGGCCAGCGACCCCACTGCGGCCGTTTTGAGTGTGGCGCGCTGCCCGAACGACTATGTGCTCATCAACTGGGCTTACCGCGGCGGTAGGGATGGTCGCGCCATATGGAGGGTCAATCCTGACGGGTCCGACCCCAAACAACTCACTAACGGAACCTATGATGTCGCTCCGGCCTGTTCGCCCGATGGCAAGTGGGCCTATTATGTCGACGGCCTGCGGACCCTGATGCGCGTGCCGATGGACGGGGGCCCGCCCGAAATCGTTCCTGGGAGCAAGGTACCAAATTCCGACCGACTGCTTGGGAGTGGTGATTTTTCCCCGGATGGCCGGCGATTGGTTCTAATCGTCGATACCTACGATCCGCACACACAACGGGGACTGCCGAAACTTGCAATCATAGATTTGGATTTAACTTCAGCATCAGTGCCGCTGCTTTTGAATCCGCATCCAGGTATCGCTGCGGGCTCGCTTTATACTGGCGGCGCAAGATTCGGCCCGGATGGGAAGTCCGTCGTCTACGTCATCAGGGAGAACGGGATCGGGAATCTGTGGATGCAGCCCCTTGATGGCACGCCGGGCCGCCAGATCACAAAATTCACTTCGGGTCTAATCACTGGATTCCGTTGGGCGCCGGATCGTAAGACGCTGGCTGTTATGCGCACGCACAACACTTCTGACGTTGTTGTTCTGCGGGAAACAAGCGAGTAGCCTGCACACAGGATGACAGATTTATTGGGCGAATTTGCAACAGCACACCAGTTCGATTAGAACGTTAGGCTCAACGACATCTGGATCTGCCGCGGGGGTCCGATGGTTTTATTCGTTATGCCCAGACCGCCGAGTGTCGGACAAACATAAAGAGATCCTGTGAAGCCAGCGTTTGCAAGGTGGCAAAGTTGCGGGCAGGGGCGACGGGGCCGCATTCCAGGGGAAGCCGTTGAAGTTGATGTTCTGGCTCACGTCGTCGATCGGGATATCGAAACTCGCAGTATTGGTTAGGTTGAACAGATCCAGCTTGTACTTGAGGGAGTAGCGCTCGTCGATCTGGCGTCGCCTTCACCAGCGAAATGTCGGCCCGAATCTGCCGCGTTTGCCGCGGACAAGCACATGCTGCCGGATCTGCTGCATGAGCGCGAGGAGCGCAAGGTGTGGGGCGACGGTGGATATCACTCGAACGATCCTTACGAAACGAACTTCATCGATCACGGCCAGCGCAATATTTTCCGGAAAAGTCGTGTAGCAACTGTTCGCAGCGAGCACAGTTTTCTCTCAACGTGCTCATTTCAAGTCTTGGTGGGAAGCGCATTCAAAAGACGACTTACGCTGTGCTGTTCTGTTCTGACTGTCTCGACGAACTGACTGAGCGTCTCTGCTCAGAAGCACTGTCGCAAGCTGTTAACAACGCGTTAACAGTGCTAAAAGATCGCTTGCATAAGCGCTCGACAGCGAAGACGAGCGCTGGCGGCTGACCGCGAGTCTCTGCTCTTGCAAGCTGCTGATCGGGTTGCGACTAAACATCTTGCAATGCCACGGTGGCACACACCATCGTGGACTCGTTGCAGTCGGACAGTGCTCATGCGGAAGCAGAGCGGCAAAAACGCGTCGCTGCGATTGAACAACGGCTTACGGCGCTACGCGCTCGGATGGATCAGATGTATGAGGACAAACTGGACGGCAAGGTCGATGGGGAGTTCTGGACGCGCAAGACGAACGACTGGCGGGAGCAAGAGCGCAAGCTGGAAGCTGACTTGTCGAGTCTAAGGTTGCAGGTTCCAGCGGAAAACGCGCTGACAGTGAAAAGGATTTTTGAACTCACGAACAAGGCGCATTTTCTTTACCTTTACGAGGAATTCGACAGATCGCGGTCAATTGCTGAAATCAGTACTTTTGAACTGCGATACGGACGGCGTAAGTTTCGAGCCTACATACAGAAAGCCGTTCGATCTGATCTTTGAACGTGCGAAAAATGAAGATTGGTCGGGGAGAGAGGATTTGAACCTCCGACCCCCTGGTCCCGAACCAGGTGCTCTACCAGGCTGAGCCACTCCCCGACTGACGGAATGCATGACGGCCACCACGAGAACAACGTGGCGACTCGAACTCACACAGTATACCATCCTGGGGTTTGGCGATTGGCTCGCCGCCTCTATGGGTTCTGTCCCGAATATGCCGTCGTTTCCGGCGATGCTTTTGCAGGCGCTGGGTCAGGGACCATCGCGGTTCTGACGCCGCCATGCGGTAGCGTTCCTTGGACCATTGCAGCGCTAATTGATAGTGAAGAGATCGTTTCGCTGACGAGCCGTCCTGTCTTGTCCGCCAGCGGGCGCAAGAAGGCTGCTACAATCTTGATCATCGACATCTCTTTGTCGCTATTAAAACGTTTCTATGCTGGCTTTTACTGCTGGAAGGCTGTTGACTCCGACCGACTCCGTTGAGCATCCTCTCCTGCTCGTCGATCATGGACGCGTGCTCGAAATCTCCGCTCGCGGCAGCCGGCAGGTTCCCGCTGGAATTGCTGCGTCGGACTTCGGCGACGCGCTGATGGCGCCGGGTTACATTGATCTGCACATTCACGGCAGCGCCGGATATGACGTCATGGACGAGAAAGCCGAGGCGCTGCCGGCGATCGAACACCTGCTGGCGCGGCATGGCGTCACGAGTTACTTCCCAACTACGGTTACCGCTCCGATGGATGCGACTCTGCGTGCCCTGGAACGACTGGCGGACGCAATCGAGAAGCGCGAGTGCGAAAATAACAATGATAATAACGATAATGAGGATGGCAAGCGCCGAGCCCTCCCGCTCGGAATCCATCTTGAGGGGCCATTCATCAGCCATGCGCGGCGCGGGGTGCACCCGCCGGAAAATCTGCTGGCTCCGACTCTGACCATGTTTGAGCGCTTCTGGCAAGCGGCGCGCGGCCGCATTCGCATGATGACCATTGCTCCCGAATTGGAGGGCGCGCCCGAGGTCATTGCGGAAGCCGCGCGGCGTGGGGTTTGCGTAAGCATGGGACATTCCGACGCCGATTTTGCGGCAGCCGAACGCGGAATCGCGGCGGGAGCGCGGCACGCCACGCATACCTTCAATGCCATGCGTCCGCTGAGTCATAATACGTTAGACAATCGCAGTCCCGGTATTTTGGGGGCTGTGCTTACGGATCATCGCGTGAGCGCCGACATCATCGCTGACGGCGTTCATCTCGATCCCGTCATCGTAAAGCTTTTTGCGAAGGCCAAAGGCCCGGAGCAAACCGTGCTCATCACGGACGCTACGTCTGCGGCCGGGATGCCAGATGGCCGCTATCGCCTGGGGTCTCTCGAAGTAGACGTTCGAGATGGCAAGTGCATGATGGACGGCAAGCTGGCCGGAAGCGTTTTGACCATGGATCGTGCCGTACGCAATCTGGCGCGTTTCGCGGAATGGGATTTGCCGCAGGCGGTGGCGGCTGCCAGCCGAAATCCCGCGCGCGCCGCGCGAATCGCGAATAAGGGTGTTCTCGCAGCGGGCGCCGACGCGGACTTCGTGGTCCTGAGCCCGGAAGGCAAAGTGCTGCGGACTTTTGTCGGCGGCTTGGAATGCTCCAGATGATGATCTGGAGCCTGAGTGAGGATACTGTCAAGGAGAGCAATGGCTGAAACGCGCAAATTCCCACATCATCTGATTCGAGAAATCTTCGAGCAGCCCGACGCCCTGCGGCGAGCCATTGCGCCTCGCGTCTCGCTGGCCGACGGACGAGTCAACCTGGACGAGATTCACATCTCGCACGAGGAACTGCGCGCCGTGCGGCGGATTAACATCGTGGCTTCGGGCACCAGCCGTCATGCGGGAATGACGGGGCAGTTCATGATGCAGGAACTGGCCGGCGTGCCCGTCGATGTGGACTACGCCAGCGAGTTCGAATACCGCGACCCGGTCATCGGGCGGGGCGAACTCAGTATCTTTATTACGCAGTCGGGAGAAACCGCCGACACCACCGCATCGCAACGCGAAGCCCGGCAGAAGGGATCGCGCACCATCGCCATCTCGAATGTCGAAGGCTCGACGATTGCCCGTGAAGCGGACGGTTTCATCTATACCCACGCTGGGCCGGAGATCAGCATCGCCTCCACCAAGGCATTCACCGCGCAGATGGCGTGCTTGTTCCTGTTCGCCCTGTACCTCGGCGAAATCAAAGAGAAGGTTTCGAAGGAGCTGGCCCAGCGCTGCATCGGCGAACTTCTTGCCCTGCCGCAAAAGATCGAAGCGCTTTTGGCGGCGTCCGACCAAGTGGAGAAACTGGCTGAGCTTTACTATCGCGTGGACGATTTCATGTTTCTCGGACGCGCCATCCATTACCCGATCGCGATGGATGGAGCTCTCAAGCTCAAAGAAGTTTCCTACGTTCATGCCGAAGGCTATCCCACCGGAGAAGCCAAGCACGGGCCAAACGCGCTGATCGATTTCCGCTTGCCGCTGGTCATGATCGCCACCTGCGACCCGACCGATACCGGCTCCGTGTTGCGCTACGACCAGAACGTCAGCAACATGGAAGGGTTCAAGAAGCAAGGTGCGACGTTGATCGCGCTGGCGACGGAAGGAGACACGACCATTCCTCAGTTGGCGGATCACACCGTCTTTATTCCCGCGGCGCCGGAATTGCTTTCGCCGATTCTCGAGATCGTTCCTTTACAGCTGTTCGCCTATTATGTCGCCGCCAAGCGTGGCCTCAATGTGGACCATCCGCGGAATCTGGTGAAATCGGTGACGCTGGAGTAAACAGTCGATGGTCGTCGGTCGTTAGTCGTTTGGCCAAGAAGCTCGCGAACGACCATCGACCGACCAACGACCGCTCTCCCCAGCAAAATTCCTCCCGATTGCTTATGATAGTAAATTGCATTTTCTTCCGTGGGGGCAGTGTGGCTGAGACGCAACCGACAAACGGCATCGAAGTATTGGAAACGCGCGAGTGGCTGGACTCCCTCGATTATGTCCTGTCCCGTGGAGGAGCGGACCGTGCGGGACGGCTCTTGCAGCAACTGGCGCTGCACGCTCGGCGCGAGGCTGGGATCAACCTGCCGTTCTCGGCGACCACTCCCTACCAGAACACGATCCCTTCCCGCCAGCAGCCGCCATTCCCTGGCAGTCAGGAAATGGAGCGCCGCATCAAGAGCCTGGTGCGCTGGAACGCCATGGCGATGGTCGTCCGCGCCAATAAACTTCAAGAAGGCATCGGCGGACACATTTCCACATTCGCGTCGGCAGCCACGCTCTACGAAGTGGCGTTCAATCACTTTTTTCATGCCTCCACCGAATCCGGCGACCGCGATGTCGTCTATTTCCAGGGACACGCCGCACCCGGCATCTACTCGCGCGCCTACCTCGAAGGCCGCATCCCCAAAGAGAAAT
>Ga0265316_10004095_pt1 | contig 14598 bp, 10 predicted proteins | sample 4522metaG_FD_202092 | JGI IMG/M metagenome (GOLD analysis project Ga0265316, IMG submission 202092) | Rhizosphere microbial communities from Carex aquatilis grown in University of Washington, Seatle, WA, United States - 4-5-22 metaG | ecosystem: Host-associated > Plants > Roots > Rhizosphere >...
GCGAACGCTTCCCGTTCCTTAAGCCGCTTATGATATTTTTCCCCAAAGGCAATAAAGAGCTTGGTCTTCAGCAGCTTCAGGATTGCGCACAGAATGCAAAGTTTGCAAAGACTGAGGCAAAGTATGTTCTGTGCCATGTGAATCTTATTTATGAAAAAAATTATGTTGAATCCGAAAAGTATGCGCTTGAGTTATTTAAGATGTATCCGCAAAATCCTATCTTTGAAAAATATTTAGGCAGAAGTTATGTCGGCGAAGCTAAGTTTAGCGAAAGCGTTTTAACCTGGCTTGACGTGATCGGAAAGAACGACAGCGGCAAAGTCGGTTTCAATACAAGGTATACGCGGCAGGAGGCTGATTACTATCTTGCTGTAAGCTATCTTAATCTTGGTAAGGACGACGAAGCGCTGCGGCTATACAATGAAACAGTTGGCTTATGCGCTGAGCTGGATAAAGATAAAGAAACCGCTTACAAAGTGTTTTCACTGCTTGGTCTGGGAATGATAAACGACAGGAAAGGGAACCGTAACGATGCCCTTAAATTTTACGACAACGTGCTTGACATGACGGAAATAGATAACTCGCACCAGCTGGCCGATTTTTATAAACACAATCCGTTTAGATAAATTTATTCTTTAAGGATTTAGTTACACAAAAATTCCGGTTAATTAAATAATAAATAAATATCGCTCAAAGGTATTTTTGATTACATGCGATCGGATTGGCTGAAATGGTCTCGGTTTTAAACAAAAAGCCTGACAGATTTATATAAATCTGTCAGGCCTGAACTATCAAAAAAATTTTAAATATTATTTAAACGCATACCCCACATTGAACCTGTGGGTGCTGCCAATTTTACCGATTGAATTGTAGGAATAATCCACCATATACTTGCCGGCGAACCTAAGTCCTACTCCGCCTGAAAAACCCGCTAAACCCAAAGTTGTTCCCAGCTCTGAATCCTGCCTGGTTTGATTGTCGTAACCAATTCTGGCAAGAACCGCTTCGCCGAAAGTAAACTCGCCGCCAATTGAAAATGCTTTCAGGTGCTGTATCAGCTTATCCTGCGATTCGTTAAGCCTTGCAAAGCTGACGCTGACTTTTACCGGGGTATGCTCAAGCGCTTTTGAAAAACCAAACCTGACATCAAGCGGAAGCCTTTCCCTGGTATCTATATACCGGGTCATTTGCTGGCCCAGATTGTTAACGCTGAAGCTTATAGCCGCGCCCTGCGATGGGATCAAATAGAGAAATCCGAAATCCATAGCAAAGGCTGTTGACTTATACGTTGCGATATTTGAATAAATATATTTTAACGTTACTCCGTAATTAATTTTTTCGTAGACGTAATTGGAATACGCAACTGAAAACATCAGGTCGTTTGAACTGAACGAGCCGCCGGTTGGATTTGCGTTTTCATCCGTATAATCAAATTTGCCATAATTAAAATATTTTACCCCTACGCCAAACCAGCCGATATCCTTATATTTCTGAGAGTATGCAAGCGTCCCGAAATTTATATCAAGAAGATATTTCCCGAAACCGGCCGATAGCATCTTTGAAGAAGCTGCGCTTAAAGTAGCGGGGTTATAAAAAATTGCGTTTGGATCGTCGGTATATGTATCGAACGCCCCGCCAAGGCTGGAGGCCCTCGCGCTGGGATCGACTCTAAGAAAATCAAATGCCGGAATTTCAGTTTGTGAATATGATCTTGGTGTAAATAGGGTTAATAATGAAAGAATTGCCAGGAAACCAATTTTTTTAAGCGTCATATTGCAGATTTTTGATTCGTCGATTTTTCTAGAATATCTCAAAATTATCGTATTTATTTTTAAATTCAAGCCATTCAACCTTGCAACCCGTCACACTGGCATGGAGCGGGCCTTTTTTGGCTTTTTTAATTAAATCTTCAAGAAATTCCTTCATTCCTTCGGCAATTATTTCTACATCGCCGTTCCACATATTTTTAACGAATCCTTTAATATCAAGATCCGACGCGGCTCTTGCAATAAAATACCGGTATCCAACACCCTGCACAGCGCCGGAAACTACGATCTTTACCGTCAATTTTTCAACCGGCTTCATCAGGCAGCGCTTCCTTCGATTTTTTCAGAGACGTTCTTATATAATCAAATGATTCGGAAAACAGGATCCCGGCGATCATTAATACTGCGCCGGTGATCTGCACAAAATGGAACTGTTCATTTACAAAAAGTATGGAAAGAATAACAGCCGCGGGCGTTTCCCATGCCAGGACAAGCGTTGCGCGTATTGGCGAAGTGAATTTCTGATATTTGTTGCCCAGCGTTGTGGCGACTAAAGTCGCAAGTATGCCCCCGTATAATAGAGCGAGTATATTATTGAATGAGAAGATAACTCTTGCCGAATCTTCAAAAAGAAAACCAACCACAAATGCCACCACAGTAACAAACCAGAATTGAATAAGTATCATTACATAAATATTTTTATACCGGTTGGTGAATACGTCAAGGTAAATTATATAGAAAGCCCATGAAATTGCGCAAACTAAAGTTACCCAATCGCCTAAATTTATTCCGTTTATTTCGGGACGGGTTAAAAGATAAAGCCCAAGGGTAACCAATAATACGCCGACCCAATTTTCAAAGAAAACTTTTTTTCTTGTAATTATGAACTGCGCAAAAGGGACTATTAAAACATTTACGCCGGTTATTAAAGCCGAATTTGAAGAAGAGGTGTAAACCAATCCAACCGATTGGGAGGCAAATCCCAAAAACAAAAGTACCCCTAAAACCAGGCCGGCTTTTAATTCACCTGAACCTTCAAACTTAAATTTCCTGAAAAAAAAGATTGTGAATAATACAGATGCAATAAGAAACCTTATCGCGACAAAATAAAACGGCGGGAAACCGGCAAGCGTGAATTTCAGAATGGGAAAAGTGCCCGCCCATACAGTGGCGACAAAAAATAAGATTATTTCAGCTTTAGAACGGGACATCTATATTAGTAAATTCGAAAAGTTTTATCTTGAGAGAAACCTGAAGAATTCAGCGATCCACGGAACGTGCGTTTTGTAAATAATTACGAGGCATACAACAAACCATGCCATAACAACAATCATAATGGGGATATCTTTGGTCACAATAGAGGTAGGCGATTCGCCCATATTTTTTTTGTGCATCAGGTACATATAGCGGAAGATGCCGTAAATTACAAATGGAGTAGTATAGATCAGTTTTTCTGTGCCGAACATTACGACAGTTCTGTCGGAAACGGTATACAAAGCATATGATATAATTGCTCCGGCGGCGGCGATCGTGTTCAGCTGGTCTGCAAACTGCACAGTATATTCCTTTAACACTTTTCTCTGTTTCTCTATGTTATCTGAATTAACCACCTGCGAGAGCTCGCCTCTGCGTTTTGATATTGCCAGGAACAATGAAACAAATATTGCAGTCAGCGCCATCCAACTTGATATGGGCACATTTATTGCAGCGGCTCCGCCAAGTACTCTGAGCATAAATCCCAATGAAATAAAAAATACGTCAAGCAGCACTATATTCTTTATTTTTATGGAGTAAACCAGATTTGTTACAATATAAAGAGCAATCACAAAAGTAAAACCAGGCCTTAAGTAAAAAGCGCTTAGGGTTATAACCGCTATCAGTACTGTAAGGAATATCAGGGCCAGCTTAACGCTTATTTCGCCTGATGCTATGGGCCTGTATTTTTTCTTTGGGTGCGCGCGGTCGCTATCGGCGTCTAAAATATCGTTAATAATATATACCGAGCTTGATGCAAGAGAGAAGATCAAAAACGCTTCTATTGACGCTATTAAATAGGGCAGGTCAAATACATGCCTTGAAAATAACAGCGGCGCAAAAACAAAGAAGTTTTTGATCCATTGTTTGGGGCGCGCAAGCTTTATCAGATTAAGAAGCATCTTTAGAAGTCGGTTAATTTAAGTTGATCCAGTCCCAGTTAATTCTGTAAACGAACATTTCTATTCCGCCGCATATTGTATTATTTTCAAGTTTCGCCGAGTATTCTCGAATAAAATACTTGGAGTAATTTTCCATTATATAATCAAACCAGCTTGGGTATATAATGATGTAATTCACGCCTTTGGATTTCAGCAGTTTTAATAATCCTTTAGCGCCGTCTTCGTAGCTCATTTTCTGAAAGCTGAAGACTTCGGGGGTTACAAGTCCGCCCATATCAATTATATATTTCTTTGTTATAAAAGTAATTGCGCCTATATCGTTCATCCCGAACGCTTTTTCATTTGGCAGGTTCTTCTTAAGCCACTCGCCTATATTAACCTGCTGGTCGTTTATGTTTTCAACGTTCCATCCGAGCACAGCGCCGAACGCAACAGCGCTGTTTAGCGATACAATTACTATTATTGCAACAACAGCTCTTTTAAACCAGTAATACCTTGCTTCATCTTTGGCAGTTAGATATGCATAAATCTTCTGCAATATATTGATTGCTATTACATTAATAAATGGAATTAGCGGAATCAGGTATCTTCCGTGGTGTCTCCAGTTTGGCGCGACTATGCACGAAGCTGCCGGAAGCAGTATTACCCAAAGATTAATAAGCAGAAATTTTTTATCAACTTTTTTTCTGAAAACGTCACGGAGGAAATATGCTATGCCGCCAAACCACAACAACAGGATAAGAAAATTGTCCTTAACAAACATCTTTCCTGTCTCTACCATGAATTTAAAGTTGGGGATGTATTTCACGTCGCCAACCTGCCCCTCGTATGTGTTCGGCAGAAAATGGCCGGTGTGCATATATGAAAAAATTGGGTAGGGGAGAAGCAAGATCAGAAATATAATAAATGACAATACCAGCCTTCCGATGTTCGCTTTCAGATTCTTTCTCAAAAGTATTAATGAGAGCGGGTAATAAATTAAAGCTAGCAAATATGTTTCGGGACGCGTGATTGAGGCCAGACCCAATAGCAGTCCGTTAAATAAACAGATCTTCTGAGTCTCAATTTCTTTTAAATGGCATTTGACCATCATAACGCTGAGTAAACAGAAAAGCGTTATTTCCATTCCGGATAGCGACGACCAAAGCAGGCGCCCGCAAAGCAATGTCAGGATAGTTATCAGCAGAGAATAATTCGCGTCAAAACCGAGCTTTAGGCACAGTTTATAAAGCTGAACAAGAGCAACAAAAAAGAATATTGAGCTAATAGCCAGCGCAAACGGAATGATGAAATTATCAGAGAAAAGAAACGGTATACTGAGCAGCGCAACCCAGAAGGGAGAAGTTGTGCCGGGGGTCGGTTCGCCTAAATTATACTGGAAGAAATGCCCTTTCGCAAAATTTTCCGCAAAACGGAAATGGATCCACACATCATCAAGAGGTACGCCAAAGCGATGCCCGGTTATCCGGAACTCGCTTATCAGGTACGCGGCCTGTATTACAATAAATATTACAACTACAGCAAGAAGATTTTTATCCGGATTTTTCCACATTTAAAATGAAATTAAAAAAGAAATTATGGAAAAGTGAAAAAGTGAAATGAGCCATGGTTCGGCGGTGTGCAATATATTTAGTATTTTGTCCAGTATTAAAAATCCAGCCCTCTTAAAAATCAAAATTTCACAAACGAAAAAGTTTGGATCCCCCTGCCTGCAGCAGGCAGGCGCTTTCGCGGGGATTAATTCTTAGAATACATTCTGTTCTTCATAAATCCCAAACGGTTCTTTAAACGCGTTGCACATTTCGCCGAGCGTAACGTTATTCCTTGCGCAGTCGAGTATGACCGGCATAAGATTTGTCCCGTTTTTGGCAGCCTCGGTAAGCTTATCAAGGCATGCTTTAGCTTTCACATTATCCCTTGATGCTTTCAGCTTTTTCAGTTTGGCAACCTGCGATGTTTCAACTTCTTTGGAAATCTTTAATATCGGGATGTCGATTGTTTCGTCTTCTTCAACAAATTCGTTTACGCCGACTATAATCTTCTCTTTTCTATCGAGTTCGGTTTGATACCTGTATGCGGCGTCCGCAATTTCTTTCTGGAAGAACCCGGCTTTTATGGCGGCTATCACTCCGCCCAGCGCGTCAATTTTCCCGAAATATCTTTCGGCTTCATCTTCCATTTTCTTAGTGAGCGATTCCACGTAATAACTTCCGCCAAGCGGGTCGACTGTGTTAATAACCTCATGTTCATAAGCAATAACCTGCTGGGTCCTTAAAGCTATTTTCACGGCTTTATCCGAAGGCAGCGCAAGCGTTTCGTCCATTGAATTTGTATGCAGACTCTGCGTGCCGCCCAATACCGCGGCAAGCGCCTCGATTGCAGTTCTTACAATATTATTCTCAGGCTGCTGGGCTGTTAACGAGCATCCTGCCGTTTGCGTATGGAATCTTAGCGTCCATGATTTTGGATTCTTCGCGTTGTATTTATAACGCATTCTTTTTGCGAAAATCTTTCTTGCGGCGCGGAATTTTGCTATCTCTTCAAAAAAATCCAAATGCGAATTAAAGAAGTATGATATACGCGGCGCAAAATCATCAACGTCCATACCGCGGGCAATACAAGCCTCCATATATGCGAACCCGTCTGCAAGAGTGAACGCCAGTTCCTGCGCGGCGGTTGAGCCGGCTTCGCGGATGTGATAACCGCTGACCGAAACGGGATTGAATTGCGGTACATGATCCTTGCAGTATTCTATCATATCCACAATAATTCTCATCGAAGGTTCCGGTGGATAAATAAATTCTTTCTGCGCGATGTATTCTTTCAATATGTCATTCTGCAGCGTGCCTCTTAACTTGTCGAATGGAACGCCCTGCAATTCAGCGACAGCTAAATAAAATGCGAAGATTATTGCGGCAGGCGAGTTAATGGTCATTGACACCGATACTTTATCAAGCGGGATGCCGTCAAATAAAACTTTCATATCTTCAATTGAAGATATCGCAACGCCGCAAATTCCAACTTCGCCTTCAGAAAGCTCAGCATCCGAATCCCAGCCCATCAAAGTAGGCAGGTCAAAAGCGGTTGAGAGTCCGGTTTGTCCGTGCTCAAGCAGGTACTTGAATCGCTCGTTTGTGTCTTCAGGAGAGCCGAATCCCGCAAACTGGCGCATTGTCCATAGTTTTCCCCTGTACAGGTTATGGTGAATGCCTCTTGTGAACGGGAATTCGCCGGGGAACCCTATCTCTTTACCGTAGTCAATATTTTCAACATCTTCCGGAGTGTATACCATTTCGACATTCTCGCCGCTCAGCGAGGTGAATTTCATGCCGGTGGTTTTCATATTTTCAGCGGTTTCAAGCCACTCTTTTTTTGATTTGCTTTTGTTTAATAACGGATTTGGCTTGCCGTTTGCGGTATTTTTGTCAACTGACATACTTTGTGATTAGTTTTCTTTTAAAATTTTTTGGTATGGTTATTTACATGGCTCAAAGAAGATTTTCGATTTTGCGTTTTACCTCACCCCAGTCCCGATAAATCGGGACTTCCCCCTCTCCATATGGAGAGGGGTGTCACGAAGTGACGGGGTGAGGTAACAGTGGTTTCAAAAAAACCCTAATTCATCATGCATATATTATTTCTTTTTCCACTCTTCTAACAAATCTTTCTTTCAAATATTTATGTTTTGTAACGATATCTACTTTTTTCCCAAAATTTTCTTCCAGATAAATCATAAGACCTGCAAGATAATCAAATCGGGGTTCGGTCAGCTCGACTAAAAAATCAATATCGCTTTTTTGATTTTGCTCGTTCCTGGCATAAGAACCTATCAAACCAATACTAATAACTCCGAAGTTTTCCTTCAAAAACTCTTTATTAGTCTTTAAAAATGATATAATTGATTCTTTATCTATGGTTTTCATCTGGCGAAGTTACCGATTTTTATGTTACTTATCTATACTCAAAAATTCGTATAAACGTCAAAAACGATAATTTTATGTGACTTTTTCACGAATTACTTTTTGACTAATTTTAGGGCTTATGTCGAAAGAAGCGATTCAAATATCAAAAGAAACGGAATTGACGTCTGCGGAGCTCGAACGTTACAGTAGGCATATCGTCATTCCGGAAGTTGGAATTGAAGGGCAGAAGAAGCTTAAAGCGTCGAAGGTATTGATAATCGGCGCCGGTGGACTAGGCTCTCCGCTATGCCTCTATCTTACAGCCGCAGGCATTGGAACAATTGGCATAGTAGATTTTGATGAGGTAAGCTTTTCAAATCTACAGAGACAAGTATTGTATACTGGGGAAGATGTTGGAATGCCTAAAGCGGGTACCGCAAAACAAAAGCTTGAGGCTTTGAATCCAAATGTTGAATTAATTACATATGACGCAAAACTGACTAGCGGGAATGCTCTTGAAATTTTGAAAGAATATGACATTGTTGCAGACGGAACAGATAATTTTGCAACCAGGTATCTTGTAAATGACGCATGTGTGTTTCTTCACAAGCCGGTTGTATATGGCAGCATACTAAGATTTGAAGGGCAGGTATCTGTATTTGATTCTGCAAACGGCCCGTGTTACCGCTGCCTGTATCCTGAACCGCCAGCGCCGGGAGATGTTCCATCATGCGCAGAGGGCGGAGTGCTTGGCGTTCTGCCGGGTATCATAGGTTCCATACAAGCGAATGAAGTAATAAAGTATTTGCTTGGCAAAGGCGAGTTATTAACCGGCAGGCTATTGATGTTAGATTCTCTTGCTATGAAGTTCAAAGAGCTTAAATATAAAAAAAATCCTGATTGTCCAGTTTGCGGCTCAAATCCTTCAATAACCGAACTGATAGATTATGAAGAATTTTGCAACCAAAAAATAAATAACAAGATGGCAGAAAACTCAAATTGGGAAATCACAGTTGAAGAACTGAAAGAAAAGATCGACAAAGGCGAGAAATTCACTTTACTTGACGTGCGGGAAGTTTATGAAACTGAAATTGCTTCAATTGGCGGAACGTTAATTTCTATTAACTCGCTTGTTGAAAAAATTGATGAGATCCCATGCAGTAAAGATGAGGAGCTAATTGTTTATTGCCGCACCGGCCATAGAAGCGGGCATGCAGTTGAGTATTTGAGGGATAAAGCAGGATTCAAAAAAGTTAAGAATTTAGTTGGCGGAATACACGCATGGTCTGATAAGATTGACCCAAAAGTGAGAAAATATTAGAATGGTGAATAACCTCACCCCCGCCTGACGGCTCCCCCTCTCCTAAGAGGAGAGGGGGTTGGGGGGTGAGGAGAAATAAATTTTAAAATGACTGAGACAAAAGAATTAAATACAGTAAAAATAAATTTATCTTTAAATCTGGAAGAAGAGATTCTTGCTTTAAAGAAAAAACTTAACGCGGTAATACTGGCACACTATTACCAGGAATCTGAAATTCAGGACCTGGCAGATTTTATCGGCGACTCGCTTGAGCTCTCACGCAAAGCTGCATCTACCGATGCTGATGTAATTGTTTTTGCAGGCGTACACTTTATGGCGGAAACGGCGAAGATATTAAATCCTACAAAGAAAGTGCTCGTTCCTGACTTAAATGCTGGTTGCTCGCTGGCAGAAGGCTGCCCTGCTCCATTGTTTAAACAATTCCGCGAGCTGCACCCTGACCATATTGTTATAAGTTATATAAATTGCTCAGCTGCGGTAAAAGCGCTCAGCGATATTATTTGTACGTCGTCTAATGCCATGAAGATTGTTGAACAGATCCCGAAAGAACAGAAAATAATTTTCGCGCCCGATAAAAATCTTGGTAAATACATAATTAAGAAAACGGGAAGGGATATGCTGCTTTGGGACGGAAGCTGTATAGTTCATGAAACATTCAGCGACCGGAAAATAATTAAGCTTAAGATGGAACATCCAAATGCTTTGCTGATAGCGCATCCGGAATGCGAAGAGGTGATTTTGAGCAAAGCAGATTTCATCGGTTCAACAAGCGCGCTGTTAAAATTCACTAATGAATCTGATTCGAACGAATTTATTGTTGCGACCGAAGAAGGCATAATTCACCAGATGAAGAAAAAGTCGCCGGGAAAAAATTTTATTCCTGCGCCGCCGGATGCAAATTGCGCATGCAATGAATGTCCGTATATGAAGCTCAATACAATGGAAAAGTTGTATTTATGCATGCTTGAAGGAAAACCTGAATTGATATTGGATGAAGATATCAGAATAAAAGCGTTGGTTCCGATACAAAGAATGCTTAATATGAGTTAAGCAGATTTGAGAATTCAGATTTGAGATTTCGGATTTGAAGAGAAAATAAGCTGAGAAACACACAATATCAAACCTATAGTTCTGTAAACCATTATTATTTTCGGATTTACAGGATTTAATTTCAAGTAAAATTTTGCCAAACGAAGGTTAGTTAGCAAGAATTTTTGTAGTGATATTTCCCAATAAAATCGTTAATTTTACAGCCAATTTTGGATTGAATTATCAGGGGCGCTAAAAGCTCTGTTTGCTGAAAGAGCGCTCCACCGAAGAAAAATGTTACTTGTCCGGTTTAAAAAGAGCGCCGAGATTTCCGATGGATACGCTGCCTACCATTTAAAATTCAACGATGGTTTCGAAGCAACAGTATCTTCCGCCGAGCTGCGGAATAATTGCCCATGCGCCGCATGCAAAGGCGAGAAAGTTTTGCTGCATGAATATGCGCCGGTTAACAACAAACCGGTTGAAGCTGATGGTTACATTCTTGAAAATGTGCAGACCGTCGGCAATTACGCGCTGCAGCTTTTTTGGAAAGACGGACACAATTCAGGTATCTATACCTGGGAATACTTAAAGGAAATTTGTTCCAAAGGAATTTGAACAACAATAATCTATTTGAGGAGTAATTTTTGTTATGACAGATACAAAACCCGCGACGGTTGCCGCCGAAAATAAGAATGACGATCTGAGTTTGAAATATGGTTTCAGGTTTGAAGACCTGTTTGAATCTCCAAAGCTGAAAGAACTTGCCGATATCTTTTATGATTACTTCGGTAAAACCGACCCGGCAGTCTATGAACGGTTTGCAAAGTTCCGCGATACTGAGGGCAAAGGATACAGCGAAATTGAAACTTCAAAAATTCTTATTGAAGCGGCAAGGTACCTTGAGAGCTTCCTCACTGATTTCTTCGGACTTGAAAAGGAAATAGACCAGATAAAAAAGGCTGTTGAAAACGACCGCGCGATACTAAAAGTAAAAAGCGATTTTATACAGAGAAGGGTATTCAAGAAATATAAAGAGTCTGAACTGCCGCCAACATACTATAATTCACTTAATAAAGATGTTGACACAATTAAAAATCTGCTCTTTGCTGATTTTGACTGGACCGGAGATGAAGAGAACTCAACCTCAAATATGATACGCGAGTTCATGGAGTATGAACATAATTACAAAAATTACCTTGAGGTTATGCCTCCCAACTTTGTTCTTCCGGGGCATATACAAAAAGGCGCGGAAAGAGTTTACAATTCGCTTAAAGAAAATGAAGCCGGCAGGAAGATACTCGGCGAGCTTCAGCTGAAAGAGTATAAAAACTCAGTCGTTTCGGATGAAGATAAATATACTTACGAAGCGATCAAAGAAGTTATTGAGCTGCTTCAGAAATGGTGCTTTACAAGATATTATAACGAAGACGAAAAACATAAGATCCGCCAGTGGGTAATGTATAAGATCCCCCTGGATATGGATTACAACGACCTTGTTCATAATAAAGTCGTCGATCCGAATATGCCGGAGAGGATATGGGGCAGCGATGAGACGCTGAGAAGAAGAGACGGTTTTAAGCTTACAGACATGAGATACAACAACCGCCAGGTTATGGGTGAAGTTGAATACTGCGTTTTCTGTCATGAAAGAAATAAAGACTCCTGCACAAAAGGCTTAAAAGAAAAAGACGGAACGTATAAGCGCAATTTATTAGGAATAACGCTGAAAGGCTGCCCGCTTGATGAAAAAATTTCAGAGATGCATTACCTGAAATACGAAGGAAGGTCGGTTGCCGCGCTGGCAATGATAATGATAGATAACCCGATGTGCCCGGGCACGGGCCACCGGATCTGCAATGATTGTATGAAGGCGTGTATTTACCAGAAACAGGAACCTGTGAATATTCCCCAAATCGAGACTAAAGTTCTGACAGATATAATCGATCTTCCGTACGGATTTGAAATTTATTCTCTGCTTACAAGATGGAACCCGCTGAACATAGCGAGGCCATACCAGGCGCCATATAACGGCAAGAAAGTTATGGTTGTTGGTATGGGACCCGCCGGTTACACGCTGGCAAACTACCTGCTGAACGAAGGTTTCTCGGTTGCAGGAGTTGACGGGCTGAAGATTGAGCCTGTTCACGCCGATCTGACTGGCGGCAGAGATAAAAACGGGAATTATACTTATCCCAAGCCGGTTAAGAATTTTAATGATATAAAAGACGAGCTTGACGAGAGAATGTTCCTTGGTTTTGGCGGCGTATCTGAATACGGCATTACTGTCCGCTGGGATAAAAATTTCCTGAAAGTGGTTTATATGACTTTGGCGCGAAGGAAATATTTCAAGATTTATGACGGGGTAAGGTTCGGCGGGACGGTAGAAATAGAAGATGTGTGGAAACTTGGTTTCGACCATATAGCTATTGCTACAGGCGCAGGCAGGCCGACAATTGTTAAAATGAAAAATAATCTTATCCGCGGGATCCGCAAGGCGTCTGATTTTCTTATGGCGCTGCAATTAACAGGCGCGGCTAAAAGAGATTCGCTTGCAAACTTGATGCTTCAGCTACCTGCCATAGTTATTGGGGGAGGTCTGACCGCAATAGATACCACAACGGAAGCATTTGCGTATTACCCGATACAGGTTGAAAAATTCCTGCACCGGTATGAAATTTCAATTCACAAATTTGGCGGCGATACAGTGATGGCGATGTATGATGATGATGAAAAAAGAATTGTGAAGAAGTTTATTGAACATGGCAAAGAAGTAAGAGCCGAAAGAAGGCGCGCCGCAGATGCAGGCGAGAAACCAAATTTTGTCCCCCTTGTTAGGAAATGGGGCGGCGTTACGCTGGCTTACAGGAAATCAATTACCGAATCGCCGGCTTACAGGTTAAACCACGAAGAAGTTATTAAATCGCTCGAAGAGGGCATATACTATTGGGAAAAGCTTAATCCCGAAGAAGCTATTGCAGATGAACACGGCGGCGTGAAGGAGATGATATTTTCAAAGCAGGAAAAAACATCTGAAGGCGAGTGGATCGACTCGGGCGAGAAAATAACGCTCCCGGCTAAAACGGTTATTGTAGCTGCCGGAACATCGCCAAATGTTATTTACGAGAAAGAACATCCCGGAACATTTGAACTTGACGAAAGGAAACAGTTCTTCCAGAATTATAAGATCAACGATAAGGGTGAATTTGTAAAGACAGAAAAAAATGAAGTCGGATTTTTCACTTCATATAACGAAAACGGAAAATACATTACAGTGTACGGCGATAACCATCCCAAATATGCAGGCAACGTTGTGAAAGCTATGGCGTCTGCTAAAGACGGTTTCAAGGAAGTTGTAAAAATATTCAAGAATGAAATTGACGGAAAATTCGTTCCGGAAAGAGAAGAGCAGTACAAAGATTTCCTGGCAAATCTTGAAGAAGAGATCATTGCGGAAATAGAAGAGGTAAGATCGCTGACTCCCACTATTATAGAAGTAATAGTAAAAGCTCCCCTTCAGTCCAGAAAATTCAAGCCCGGCCAGTTCTACAGGCTGCAGAACTATGAAGTGTTCAGCGAAAAATCATCAGACACAACCCTGATGATGGAGGGGCTTGCGTTAACAGGCGCATGGGTAGATGTAGAAAAGGGTTTGCTGAGCATGATCATCCTCGAAATGTGGGGAAGCTCAAGGCTCTGCCGCTCGCTTAAGAAAGGCGAACGCGTTGTTGTTATGGGTCCCACAGGCTCGCCAACGGAAATTCCGCATGGAGAATTAGTATTGCTTGCCGGCGGCGGACTTGGCAACGCCGTTTTGTTCTCTGTCGCGAAGGCTCTGAAGAACAACGGAAACAGGGTTGTATATTTCGCCGGTTACAGAAATTCTTCCGACTTGTTCAAACAAGATGAAGTTGAAGAAGCTACAGACCAGGTTATATGGTCAAATGATTTTGGCGATACAATAAAACCAAGGCGCCCGCAGGATAGAGCAATAACGGCCAATATAGTGCAGGCTATAATTGCCTATTCAAAAGGCGAGCTTGAGCCGAATAAAGTCGCTGAAAAACCAATGTTTGATCTGAAGCATATAAACAGGATAATCGCTATCGGCAGCGATAGGATGATGAACGCTTTGAAGATAGCGAGGTTTACAACGCTGAAAGATTATATAAATCCTTCCCATACCGCGCTTGCAAGTATAAACTCGCCAATGCAGTGTATGATGAAAGAAGTATGCGCGCAGTGTTTGCAGCGCCATGTTGACCCTGAAACAGGCGAAGAAAAATTTGTATTTACCTGCTTCAACCAGGACCAGCAAATGGATAATGTTGATTTCAATAATCTTGCAACGCGCCTGAAGAACAACAGCGTTCTTGAAAAGATAACAAAGTTCTGGCTTGATTACGTATTCATGACGGAAAAAG
>Ga0265316_10004098_pt1 | contig 14595 bp, 15 predicted proteins | sample 4522metaG_FD_202092 | JGI IMG/M metagenome (GOLD analysis project Ga0265316, IMG submission 202092) | Rhizosphere microbial communities from Carex aquatilis grown in University of Washington, Seatle, WA, United States - 4-5-22 metaG | ecosystem: Host-associated > Plants > Roots > Rhizosphere >...
GCTCAAACAGTCCGAAAAGGCCATTTCGATCCGCCGATGAGCGCCGTTTCATGGGACCTCCACGACCCGCGGCCGGGGCACTGCCAGAAGGAGTTTCTCGGAATCCTCCTTTGAAGCCCCGCTCTGCGGCTGCGGACGGAGCGTGACGAACGTCACGCCGTAGCCAGCGAGGGTTACCGCGATGCGAGGCGCCAGCGTGATCGCCGTCTCGGCCGGCCCGTTCACGAGGTCTGTATTGGCGTCGATCATGAGCTGGGTGGCCGAGGCAAAGGCGCCCAGCGCCGAGACGTCCAGAACCACGGTGCGCGCGTCGCCTGGGCCGTTGTTGTCGGTGGAAGACTGGAGGGCGTGGTCTGCCACCATCACGACGACGGAACCGTCGCTGTTCCTGGTGGCCAGGGTCTCGACGCTGGAAGTATCGGTGGCGTTGAGAGTCAGAATGTCCGGTCCGGGCGTGACGCCGTCCCAGGGGAACTTGCGCAGCAGCCAGTACTCCACCCAGTAGCTCAGATACTTCTGGTTGTTCGTCTCGTTGATGAGGCCGTATTGCCGGTCGTCGCTGAAGGACCAGTGCAACAGCCCCTGGCTGCCGGCCTTGCCGATCTGGGAGAACAGGTACGGCCGCCAGGCGGCGTAGAAGGCGCTCGCTCCACGCGGGTCGACCGCAAAAGGAGTGCCAGTCGTGTGGCTGATCCCATTGGCATCCTGGTAGTCCGAATCGACCCCGCTCTCGGTGACCCACACCGCCGCGTTCGCCAGGTCCGGCCGCGACCGCAGTTCCTGGTAATAGTAGCGCACGTCGTCGGCGAAGCCGGGCACGGTGTTGAGCATCTGGGCATCGGTGGAAGACCGGTCCGAGGCCGCATAGATGTGGAAAGTGGCCGCGTCCACCGGAGCGTTCACGCCGCCGCTGGCGGGAGGGGCGACAAACCAGGGCAGGTTGTTCCTGGGATCGCCCAGCAGGAGTTTCCCGTCGGAAAGTTCGAGCGCGGTGAACTTAATGCTCGGATCCACCGCCTTCATCGCCGGAACGATCCGGTTGTAGAGCCGGATATATTGGCTCGGGAGCAGGCCGTTGATGTTGTACTCGTTGAAGATCTGCCACCAGGTGATGTGACGGCTGCTGGGCGACTGGAAGTGCTGGCCGCCCCAATCGAAGCCTCCTGTATTGTAGTAACGCACCAGGTTGACGCAGTATGTCGTGAAGGTTTCCAGGTTCGCGTCGCTGAAGACGAACTCGGGGCTGTTGAAGCCCGCCCTATCGAGGAACTCCGGTGCATTGCCGATCCTGAACATCGGGTTGTGGCCGGGCGCCTCGAGAGCCGGGAGTACGGTCTTGTCGATCGCGGTGAAGTCCCAGTCGCTGGCCTGGCCCGTGTCGGCTTTCATGGGAATGAAGTCCGTGGTCTGGATACTGATGTGATTCGGCGCCAGAGCAGTGACAGCATCCCAATCGGTCGGAAGGAACAAGTGCCTCCACAGGTCGGGCTCGAGCACGATGCCCACGAATTGCTGCAGCTTGCCGCCCACGCCCACGCTCGAGTTCACCGCACTGCCGACGGTGGCGACGATGCCGACGGTGAGTGCGATCGTCTGGCTCGCCGCGGACCCGCCCTCGGTCGCTTGAACAGTCACCGTGTACGAGCCCGCGGGCGCCGCGCCGCTGGCCACGAAGGTCACCGTACCAGTCGAGCCGGTGCCCGGCTGCGCGATCTGCGCCTGTATGCCGCTCGGCAGCCCGGACGCGCTCAAGGTGACGCTATTCGTATCCCCCGTGGTCCTGCCGATGGTCGCAGCCACCGCTACGGGCGTACCGTCCTGCAGCACCAGGGCGGTGGCGGCTGAGAGCGTCAGAGTGACATCGTGCGGCTGAGTGTTGCCGCCTCCGCCCGATGACGTGCCGCTGCCGCCGCCGCACCCCGCCAGGAAAACGGCCATTCCCGCCACCACAGCCATCCTCTTTGCGTTGACGCTCGCCTCACTCATCGGCTCTCCCTCTCGAACTGAATGCGTGCCGGGCACCGGCGGACCCGGCGTTGGGAATGTCACGCCGAAGCCGCCGAGCGATGTCGCGAGGCGCCCGGCTGGACGAACTGGAGTTCGCCCTCGCCCGTCACAACCGATACACGAGCCCCGTGACGACTCGGATATACTGTTGGCGGCCACCTAAGAAGCGCGTCGTCAGCCAGTCCGCCTGCGCACGAACGGCGAACTTGCGGTACACCCCGACATCGGCGCCGCCGCCGAGAGCCATGGCGAACTTGGTCTCGACGATGCCGATTGGCGCGAGCACCTCCGGCCCCCCGATCCGCACCGAGGCGTGCGCCTCACCGAACAGAGCGTGAACATACGTCACCCACCGGCCGTCCCGTATGGAGAAACGCGGTCCGAACAAGTAGTTGTACTCGTGCACGCCGATGGTAACTGGCATTCCGCCGATCGTCTTGGTCGGCATGCCGTAAATGCCGCCGACGTCGGCTACCGCGCCCAACCATCGGGTGGCGTTCACGGCGGCTGAGCCGTTCCAACCGTTCAATCCGAAGTTCGGGAGCCCGAAGGTCGCTCCCCCGGAGCCTCCGGAACCCGGAAAAAGCAGGCTCGCCTGGGCGGCATAGCCGTGTATGCCCAGGTACGAATAGCCGCCGAAGACTTCTAGCAGGGGCGCCTTCTGCGCCGATGCAACAATCGGAACAACCAGTGCCAGGCCGACAATCCAAAAAGTGTTTCGCACGTCCCGAATCTACGGCACGGCGGCGGGTTCCCAAAGCGGAAAGCCTGCGAGCGGTGGATCGAGTTAGATGAGTGGCTGGGGGCAGAGGACAGGCGGGAGGCCTGTCCAGGGACAAGCTGAAGCTTGTCCTACCTCGCGCTGGGCTGGCGCGTGTAAGCTCGGCGCAGGCTGCCGCCGGGAACCGGGCCCGGGGGTTGCGGGCCAGGGGGCGGCACTTCTTCGGGCACCGGCTTCTTGGGACGGGCATTCAGCTTGGCCGCGATCACCTCGTCCCTGGCCTTGTCCCATTTCGGCGTGCCCGGCTCGACGCCCTTGGCCCGCACTTCGTCGTCCGTCACTTCCTGTGCCATGGGAAGGTACTTCTGGAGGTAGTTTCGGATGCGGTCCTGAGCCAGGCGAACCTGCGACCGCAGCAGCAGGAAAAGGATCTGGTCCCCGGGCGCCTTCGACAGCAGTTGATACAGGTTCGACGGCCGAGTCAGCTTGGCGGACTTCAGATCCCGCTCCAGTTTGTTGCTGCGCGCATCGAGCTTGTGCCAGGCGTCCAGGTCGGCCTTGGGCACCTGGACCGCATCCGCCAGCGCCGCCCTCTCCTTAGGGGTGAGTTTCTCGGTGAGGACGTTGAGGAACAGGCCGAAGTTCTCGACCGGGAAGCGGACACCGACGGGAATGGACTGGCGGATTTTGTGAAGCTTGGCGAAGGCCGCCAAGTTGAGCTTGGGGCCGGCCAGCGCCGCCGAAAACAGCGGCAGCAGCTTTGCCTCCTCGAAGGCGCGCAGCACCTCGCCGGGGTTCGAGTCGTCGGCGATGTGCCGCAACTCCTCGAGCAGGCGGCGTGGCGGGATGAGATTCTCCAGTTGCTCCAGGCGGACGTTCTCGTACTGCTGCGCGGTTCGTTCGTCGATCGCAAAGCCCAGCCGCACCCGCAGCCGGACCAGCCGCAGGATGCGGACCGGGTCGTCGTAAAGGGCGTAGTTGTAAGCCGCGCGGAGCTCCTTGCGCTCCAGGTCGCCCAGCCCGTTAGTTGGGTCGATGAGCAGACCGCGCGAGGCCCGGTTCAGAGAAAGCGCAACGGCGTTGACCGTGAGATCGCGGCCGCGCAGGTCCTCATGAATCGTGGCCGGTTCCACTACCGGCTTGCCGCCCGGCTTGGAATAGCGCTCCCGCCGCGCCATGGCGATCTGGGCGGTGACTCCACCGGGGAAGAGGAGCTCGACCAACTTGCGGTGGTCGTCGTCCTCGATCACCTGGGCCTGGGTCTTCTTGGCCACTGCCTTGGCAATTTTGGGGGCGTTGCCTTCGATCGTGAAATCCAGATCGCGGATGGGGAAGCCGCCCAACATATCGCGCATGGCTCCGCCCGCGAGAAACAGGCTGACATTGGCCTCCGCCGCCGCTGCCTGGACCTCGCTCACGATACGATTCTGGTCCGTGCTCAGGTGGCTCTCCAGCATGAACATGTAGTCGCTCATATGGCTCGTCGCTCGCACCCTGCCGCCGAGCTCCCGGCCGCCGGCAGGAAAAAACTATGCACGCGGGTGGTGCTGGTCCACGATTTCGCGGAGCCGCGACCTCATCACATGCGTGTAGATCTGGGTGGTCGAGATGTCGGCGTGGCCCAACATCGTCTGTACGCTGCGCAAATCGGCTCCCCCCTCGAGCAGGTGAGTGGCGAAACTGTGGCGCAGCACATGGGGCGTCAGACGCCGCAATATGCCGGCCTTGGTCCCGCAATGGCGCAGGAGCGTCCAGAAGCACTGGCGCGACATCCTGGTTCCACGGGCGGTCACGAACAAGTATTTGCTGCCGCGGCCCCTGAGCAGGACGGGCCGTCCCGTCCGCTGGTACTCCGCCAACGCCGCGACTGCGGAACGCCCCACCGGAACCAGACGCTCCTTGTTGCCTTTGCCCATCACCCGAACCACCCCTAATTCCTCGTTCAAATCGGATAATTGCAGTTCACACAGCTCGCTGACCCGCAAGCCGCTCGAATAGAGCAACTCGATCATGGCGCGGTCCCGGAGGCCGGTCGGTTTGGCCAGGTCCGGAGCCTCGAGCAAGCGATCTATTTCACTATGATTCAGGAACTTAGGAAGGTTGTGCCATTGCCGGGGCAGAGCCAGCGAGGCGGTGGGATCGGCGGTCAGTCTGCCCTCACGGAGCAGATGGGCCACGAAGTTTCGCAGCGTGGTCAGGTGGCGCGCCACCGAGCGGCTTCCAAGTCCTTGCTGGTAAAGCGATCGGAGGTAGAGCGCGATGGCTTCGGGGGAGGGAAAATCCTGGCCCTCTCCAAGGCGGCAGCCGGCGACGAATCGGTCCAGGTCGCTCCGGTAGGCCTCCAGCGAATTCTCCGCCAAGCCCTTCTCGATGCGGCAGAAATCGAGGAAGGACTGCACCTCCGCCGGGATGGAAGCCACGCCGGGCATTCGTGCCAATGATACAATACTTCCGAAATTGTTTGGAAGGAAAGCTGACGCCGTGGCGGGTTCTACCAACAAGAAGGTCATGATCCGGCGGTTCGACCGGGAGTCGCTGCCGGGGTTCGTGAACGCGCAGACCTATCTCCAGGCCGCGGGCGTCGAGCTGCTGACCGCTTCGGGGAACCTGCTCCTGGTCCCCTATGGAGAGGTGAAAGCTCTTTATTTTGTTAGGGATTTCGATGCGGGGGAGCCGGCCGCCGAGGGCCGTCTGTTCCAGAATCGCCCCAAGATGAGCGGCGTCTGGATCCGGATGAGGTTTCGGGACGGTGAGGTGATGGATGGGCTGATGCCCAACAATTTGTTGCAGTTGGAGCCCTACGGCTTCACCTTCGTTCCGCCCAACGCCGGCTCGAACAGTCAGAAGGTGTTCGTGCCCAAGGCCGCCCTGGCCGAATTGCAGATCGTGGGCGTGGTGGGAGGCCCGCTCCGGCCCCGCAAAGCGCGGCCCAAGGCCGAGGGGCAGATCGAGCTATTCGAGTGAGAGGCAGGAAGCGGTTTCAGCGCGCGGTAGGTACTGCGCCTAACGTCCAGTGCGCCAGATCCAGCCAGCGGTTGTCGCTCGTATTCTGCACGAAGGTAACGGTTTCGACCCGGAAGGCGCGCTCGCCTTGGAACTCCGCCCAGCGCCGTCTCGCCTCCTCGTGCGTGGACGAAACCTGATCCGGGGAGAGCTCCTGCGCCAACGTAATGTGTGGGTGATAGGAGAACGGTTCGGCAAAACCGAGATGCCCGGCGTTCAGCCGGTCATGAAGCCGCCTGAGCTCCTCCCTGCCGCCGCCAAGACCTATGTAAATCACTGAGGTTGTTTCGAAGATCTCGACCTGCTGCGGCTCGATCTCGAAAGCTGGAGCATCGGCGATCCATTCGTTCAACTGCTCGACGGCCGTTCCGGTCGGCACCAGAACCGGACGTGGCGGCAGGACGGTCACATGCGCGCGCGGCACGCACGCCGGGACTAGCTCCCGGCGCAGAAGATCCAGGAACTCACCCAGCGGACCTGGAATGTAGGTGACCAAAGCGAAGCAATTGATCGGCACGGCGCCGTTGTTGCCGCAAGGCATCGACTTCCATCCTAGCGGGTTTACGCTGTTTTCGGTACAACCCATAGATTGCTTATCGTTCTATGACCTTCGGGTGCTCACCGTCTGGTACTACCGGTCCGGCGCCATCGGGTAGGAGAGGATCCTGGACGGCCACCCATTGCGCCTCTTCCAACCCGACGTACTTGCACACCCGCAGCGCGCCCTTGTCGTCCTCCAGAATGTCGCCGATCCGGAGCGGCTGCTCGGAGTCGCGCATCGCGGTCCAGGCGGCGTAGACGCCCGACGCTTCGATCTGGCCGTTCTCGGTGTAGTCGCGGTGGCGCACCTGGCTGGTCCCGGAGGTGTGGGGGGCCGACCGGAACTGTTGGAGCTGCGAATCCCGCAACCGGTGGATCTTGAACAGCGGCATCAGACTATTCTACGGCGCGGCGGCCCGGTCCGCATCCGCCCGGCCCAGGGCGATCCAGCGCCGCACCGCCGCCGGATCCCAGAACACCGCCTTCCTTACTGGTCCTAGATTCTCGGAGGGCGCGATCAGACGGACGTCGATTCCCTCGGGAGGCCGGGGCGGCCTGGGCAGCAGAGTCCGGCACGCCCGGACGACGGCGCGCAGCGGCGAGGCGGGGGCTTGGTCGAGAACGTCGATGGCGACCATCGGGCCGGCCCCCATTTCGGAAGCAGCCCACAACGGCAACGCCCCCAGCAGGCCGCCATCCACGTAGAGTCCGCTTCCCAGACGGATCGGCGGGTAGCTTAGCGGAACGGCGCAGGAGGCGGCCAGGTGCTGCCAGGCGATCTCGCCGTTCCGGAACAAACGCGGGCGGAGGGAGGGCAGCTCCACGGCGACGATACCGATGTCTACGCGGGGCGTGTAGGCCTTCCAGAGAGCTTGGATCCGGGCATAGAGCGGCGCCGGGTCGAAGATGCCGTGCCAGGGCAGGCGGGGACCCCGGATGGCAGTCAATCCCGCGCAACTCGGGTCCAGCCACAATTCGATGAGATCGCGCGGCTCCGCGCCCCCGGCCACGGCCCAGGCGTTAAGCGCGCCGGCGGAGGCGCCCACGACGATCTCGGGGCTGAAGCGAGCCGATAGCACCTCCCACGCACCCGCCTGGTAGGCTGCGAAGGCGCCGCCGGCCGAGAGCACCAGCGCTTTTTTCGGACCCGCTAATGGCATTTGCACTACCTCATTTGGGACAATGTGTGCGACAGGACATGTCCCGAACGACGTTGACGCTGATCCTCATTATCCTCCTCGGAGCCGCAGCGGCGGTGTGGATTCACGAGCGCAGCACGGCGGCCCCGGCGGTTCCGTTCGCCAAGGTCCGGCGGGAAACGCTGGTCAGCAGTCTCACGACAAATGCCAAGATCGAGCCGTCCGCATGGGCGGTGGCGAACGCGGAGCGGGCCGGCGTGGTCGAGCGAGTGGCCGTCCTCAAGGGACAAGCCGTGAGAAAAGGGGCTCTGATCGCCGCGCTCACATCGCAGGACGCACGGGCGGAAGTGGCTTCGGCCGAGGCAGTCGTCGCTCAAACGCGCGCCCAACTCGAAACCGTCCTCCACGGCGGCGCGGCCCAGGCGCAGGTCGATATCGCGAACGAGATCGCGCGGAACCAATTGGAGCTCGAAGCCGCGCAACGGGACTCCGAGATCACGAAGCGCCTGGAGGCAAAGCAGGCCGCCACCGGCCAGGACGCGATCGACGCCTCCCAACGCGTCGAGCGGATCCGGACGGCCATCGCCGCACTGCAGAAAAGGCGCGCCGCCCTGGTCGGGTCCACCGACCGTGCTGCGGCCGAGGCCAAAGTGCGGGAAGCCGAGGCCGGCCTGGAGCAGGCCCGGCTGCGACTGGAGCGCGGCAACATTCACGCTCCCATGAACGGGACAGTCTACGATTTGCCCGTTCGCCAAGGGGCGTTCCTGAACGCCGGCGACCCGGTGGCGAGTGTCGGCAACGTGCAACGCCTGCAAGTCCGCATTCAGGTGGATGAACCCGAGTTGGGGCGGGTGGGCGTGGGAATGCCGGTCACCGTCACCTGGGATGCGCTGCCGGGGCGGCAATGGCAGGGGACGGTGGAGAAGATGCCCACCGAGGTGACCCCGGTCGGCACCCGGCAGGTAGGCGTGGCCCTGGCGACCATCGAAGATCCCGATCTGAAGCTCGTCCCAGGGACGAATGTGAACGTCGAGGTCACTTCGCAAATAGTGGCCGACGGCCTGACGATTCCCAAGGAAGCGATCCGCACAGAGAACGGGAAGATCGGCGTTTACGTGCTGCGCGACAGCCATGTCGCGTGGCAGCCCATCCAACTCGGCGCTTCGAGCATCACGCGCGCGGTGGTCGTCTCCGGGCTGGCCGAGGGAGACCAGGTTGCGTTGCGCACCGAGCGCGTTCTGCGCGACGGCCAGGCGGTCCGGCCGATGGAGCCGTAACATTTACCTTCGGCGGCCCCTGGTCGATCCATCCGATCCCCGACGGCTGGTGGCTTTGGGATAATAATGCTGTGCCGAAGACGAGAGATCTAGAGGTTGCCCTGCGACGGACCGAACAGCAGCTCCAGCTTTTCCAGAAAATCAGCCGTTTCATGGTGCGCGAAATGAGCTTGCAGGAGGTGCTGCGCGGCGTCGTGGCGCTGGTAGTGGAGTTCACGGCCTGCGACTCGTGTCTGATCTACCTGCTCGATAACGACGAACTGGCGCTGTGCGCTTCCAACACGCCGCACCCGTCCGAGATCGGCAAGATCCGGCTGAAGTGGGGCGAGGGCCTTACGGGCTGGGTGGCGAAGGAGCGGCGATTGGTTGCGATTTCGCGCGAGGCGTATGCGGATCCGCGGTTCAAGAGTTTCCGCGACCTGCCCGAAGACACCTTCGAGGCGTTTCTCTCGGCGCCGGTGATCGCCCGCAACAGGGTGGTCGGAGTCATCAACGTGCAGCACCGGCAGCCGCATCAGCACAGCGGAAGCGAGATGGAACTGCTCACCACCGTCGGCGAGCAGGTTGGGTGCGCGCTGGTGCTGGCCCGCATGGCGCCGCTGGCGGTGGAGAACGCGAACCACGTGGACCTGGTTCTCTCTTCCGGCCCCATCGCGCCGCGTTCGTGAGATGACCAGACGCCTGATGACGCTGGCGCTGGCTGCGCTGTGTTCGGCCCTGGCCGCGGCGGGCGAGCGGTGGCGAATCGAGTACTTCTACGACCCCGCGGAAGATTCCGAGTTCGCCATAGCGGACCTGGCGTTTCCTTCGGCGCGGGTTGGAATGGCGGCCGGCCAGATCGTGGGCAGGGGCAAGCCGAAACCGTACGCCGTCGCCACCGCCGACGGTGGCCGGACATGGACTCCGGTCGCCGTCCCTGAGGTCGCCATTTCGCTATTCTTCCTGGATGAGCGCACCGGATGGCTGGTGGCGCCTAACGGCATCTGGAGCACCGACGACTTCGGGCAGAAGTGGACCAGGCTCAAGCCCGCGCCCGGCGCGTTGCGCGTCTACTTCCGCGACCGGAAGCAGGGGTGGGCCGTGGGCGCGAACAAATCGGTATGGAAGACCGCGGATGGCGGCGCTACATGGACCGCCGTGGCAGCGGCCGGCACTCCGGAAACCGCTCGAGAGCATAGCGTCTATAGCGCCATCGCTTTCGCGGGTCCGAAGGACGGGATGGTCGTGGGATGGAGCAAGCCGCCGCGCCCCGGCGAGCGCGGCAGGGCCCCCGACTGGGTGGACCCGGAAGGCCAGCCTCGCGAATGGCCCGGGCTCGGCCTCTCGCTCCAAACGCAGGACGGTGGCCTGACCTGGAAGGCGGCCGAGACTTCCATGTTCGGCCAATCCACGGCGCTCAGCCTGGCGCCAGATGGCCGGGGCCTTCTTCTGGTCGAGTTCTTTGGCCGGTTCGACTATCCCTCCGAGGTTTATCGCCTGGATCTCGGCACCGGGAAGAGTGCGCGGGCATTCCGGCGCAAAGACCGTGCGGTGACCGACGTCCTGCTGGAGGCCAAGGGACCGGCCTACCTGGCGGCCATCGAGCCGCCCGGGACGCTGTTCCACTCGCCCGTGCCAGGAAAGCTCAAGCTACTGAAAAGTGAAGACTTAGAGAACTGGACGGAGATGGATGTCGACTACCGCGCCGTGGCACGTCGGGCCTGCCTGGCCGCCTCCAACGGCGAGAACGTCTGGGTGGCCACCGATACCGGGATGATTCTGAAGCTGACCACCCAATAGTGCCGGGCGGAAAAGCGGGTCCAGGGGGACCCGGGCGGGCCAGGCGGTCCGCCCCCACAGCCGATTCGCCGGCCGAAACAGTTGTTGCCAGTCCTGTTTCGCCAAGCAGCCTGCGCCGGAACACAACATCCCCCGATTGTTTTATTCACATGAATTTCAGAGTCGAGCCATGTCATCTATATGAATACAAAGCAGAAACATTCTGCGGAAATCGATCCGTAACACGGAGTTTTCATTTGACTGAAACGGAGTTTGGGTAGAACATGGAGATGGTTCCAAGAGGTTTACGGAACAGCGAGTCACGCGGAACGCAGCGGACCCGGAACGGTGATCCGGTGGAAAGAGTTGCAAAGCTTAGACCACTGGGGAGCGAACGGTATCGGGCGGAACGCGGAGACAAGCTTCCGGAGGTGAACCGGGGCGAGCTTTGAACCGGAAGGATCGAAAGGTCCGGTCGGGGAGCAAGGCCCGGAGAGCCAAACCGGAGTGGCGGGCGAGGTTGCGGCAACGGGCTGCAGGCGCTGATCCGCCCCGCGACGGAGAACCCGGTCGCGAGGTGGGGAGCCGGTAGCCGAACGAGACGCAGGCGAATCCGTCAGGAAGTCAAAGAGGCAGGCCGGGAACTATAACCCCGGAGAGGTGGCCTGGAAACAGGCAGCCGCTTCGGGCGAGGGAAAGGCCGTCTCGAGACTTCAGCTTCATCGTCGATTGTTGCCCGGCGGCTTTCGGGGCAGCGATCCGCAGCGGTCAAAAGCCGTTGCGGGGAGCAACGAAGGCGACGCGGGCACGTTGGCGGCTGCCATGTTCGGGCCGTGCATGCCGGCTGGCGAACGAGCTGTGAAGTGGGTCACTTGGAACCATTTTTGTTTTTGTGGTGGCGTCCACGGCAAACCTAAGGGCCGGTCTCGCCTGGGCCCGGCTGTCCGCTCAGTTTCGTTTGGGGCGTGCCGGCAATGTGCGAGTGCTTGCGTTGCGCTCTTCTTCGCTGTGGGTCGTATCTCTCCTTGCGCTTCCGAAAACTGATGAAGTTCACGCGGCAGTATGCGCAGCGGTAGGGATTAGCCCCCAAGCTCAGCCGCAGGCCCCCGAAAAACGTGACACGATAGTCGTTTCTTGACCAGCGGCTCAAATCCATCCTCCAGCAGCGCGGGCAGCGGGCGAATATTACTTCGGAGAGGCGCCACGTCCGTTCGATGAAGCGGCAATAACAGGCGCGGCAGCGCAACGGCCGTATCCCGATCCAACTCCAGAGGTGCTCCGCCTTACCGCGCAACTGCGCATAGCGCAGATTCCGGCTTCCACACTTAGGACAGACTACTGACATAGCTGGTGTACCGCTCAACCCCGCGTTCGAAGGCCGCTCCCAGGGCGGCACGCACCTGGTTCCGGCCTGACAGAGGATGGCCCTCGATCGAGACCACCGGCAATAAGTTGCGCGTGGTCGAAGTGATGAAGACCTCATCGGCCGTCATGAGATCCTCCCGGTGCAGCGTCTCTTCCCGAATCGGGATTCCCTCGGCCGGGGCGATCTCGAGCAGGATCTCCCGCGTCACCCCCGGCAGGCAACCGGAATCGAGCGGGGGAGTCAGGACCTCGCCATCGCGGGCGATGAAGACGTTGGCGGACGTGCACTCGCTCACTTCGCCGCGCTCGTTCAGCAGCAGGACCTCGTCGCACCCGCGGGCTTGAGCCTCCTCGAGCATGACCAGGTTGAGGGCCCAGGAGAGGCATTTCACGCCCCGAAACCGCGAGCCTGCGTGCCGGGCCTGTTCGTGAACGGCCAGCCTCACGCCGGCGCCCCAGTCCTTTAGTGCGGCGGTGAAGACGAGCAGGTCGAAGTCCCGATCGGGGGAGCCGGCCCAGATGCCGCCCCGGTTGCGGACGACGATCGTTCGGGCGGTCCCATCGCCGACCTGGTTGGCCGCGATGAGGCGCAGCAGGCGCGAGTGAATGTAGTCCGGATCTGCGGGGAACGGCACCCGCAGCGTGGCCGCATCGCGTTTCATCCGTTCCCAGTGGCGTTCAAACGCAAAAGGAACTCCGCGGACGATCCGGAGGGTGCTGAAGACGCCCCAGCCGGAGGACAGCCCGACCTGGCCCGCGGCCAGCACTTTCGCCGAGGCCTCGCAGACTTCGTCGTTGTGGACAACCAGCCGATGCATTATGGAACAACCATTCTATCGAAATTCCGGGCCGATTCCACACGACTATCGGGACACGCCGCTGGGTTCGGTGCAGCCACGTCCCGGCTCACCGCCAGTTGGGGAACGAGGCGGGCTTGGCGCGGCGGCAGTCGTCAAGCAAGCCGGCCACCAGCCCGCGACGTTCCATAAGCCGTTCTAGAAGCTTCTCCAGAGCCTCCTGCTCGCCGTCCAACCATTGCAAGGGAACGCCGCGGAAGGCCTGATCCATAACCTCAACCGGGAAGTAGGCGATGCGATCGAGCCAGGGGGAGAAATCGTCCAGCGAACGGATCGTCTCGTACACCAAGGGGCGGTGGTAGATTCCGTGGAGCGGCGAATCCGGGTAATCCCAGTAGGGGCCGTTGAAAGCGAAGCCATGGTCGATCATCCAGGCCAGGAATCCGGGGCGCGTTGCGGTGCGGGCGGCGGTCCACTCGCTGATCCGGCTGCGGAAGAAGACCGCCTGGCGGCCGTCGGCGTTGCCGGTCCACTTGTCGAAGGCGAGCATTCCAACGAACTCGCGCAGGTTGACCACCTGACCCAGGAGCGCATCGGGGATAAAGTCGTAGACCGCCAGTTGATCCGGGTCGCCAGGATAACGGGAGCCGAAATGCCAGCCCGGTTCGACCGGAACCCGGCGCGCGCCCAGTTGCAGCGACACCTCCGGGTTAGCGGCCAGAAACTCGCTCGACACCGAGATGATGGCCACTTCGGGCGCCGCGATCTGCAGGTAGCGCAAGAGGACGGACGCCACCGCCTCGTTGATCAGAACGCGCCGGTGCTGGGGGTTATTGCGGAACTTGACCACGTAGAACTGCCGGTCGTCGGCCTCGATCAGGTGCGACTGCGCGCCACCGCGCATCTTTCGGATGTGGCGGCGGGCGTTCAGTGGCATGGGGTCTCAGCCATCCGCAAAGGAGCCGGCGCTGAAGGCAGGTGGCTGGCGGCTGATAGCCGACGGCTGATGGCCGCGCTGGTCGCGGCGATGCCGCACTGTGAGAAGATCGGGTGAAGGAGAAGCGCTTCCATGGAAGACCAGACCCCTCAAGGAACAACGGCTCGGAGCAAGGAAGAGATTGCGCTGGAGATGATGAAGTTCATCGCCGTCACTACAGGCTACGGCAAAGGCGTACCGGCCGCGGGTTACACCGGCAAGCAATCCAAGACCCCGGAGGAGTACGCAGACTCGCTCCTACACTTGTACGAGCGCTGCCGCGAAGTCCTCAGCTAACCGCGAGCGCCGGCAGGGCGCCGGCGTTCGCGGTGCGCCATTCAGGCGTGGCTGACTACTTCTTCTTGGCGGCCTTCTTCGCTTTCTTCGCGACCTTCTTGGCTGCCGGCGCCTTCTTGGCGACCTTCTTTACGACCTTCTTGGCGGCCTTCTTGACGGCCGCCTTCTTGACGGCTACCTTCTTGACGGGTGCCTTCTTGACGACTGCCTTCGCCTTCTTGACCGGAGCCTTGGCGGCGACCTTCTTGGCCGGCTTCTTAACGGGCGCTACCGGAGCGGGCGGCACCTCGGCCACAGGGGCGGGCGCTGGTGCTGGAACTGGAGCTGTCTCAGGGGCGACGGGCTCGACCATTTCTTCTTCCTCCTCGTCCTCATCCTCGTCTTCTTCGGGGCCGTACTCTTCCAGGTCGGATTCAAGCTCGACGTGCTCTTCGTTGAAATCGAAATCGTCTTCCTCGTCCGTCATCCGGGCGAGATCGAGCTTATCAAACATTTCTTAGGCCTCCTGTACGAGCGTGGTCACACCTTAGAATAACTCGTTTTTGCGGGAAGGCAAGAGCGAGATACGAAAAAACGAAAGCTGGGGCCGGCCGGCCGGCCGGGATGTTACTGGCTGGAGGTAACGCGCTTCGCGGTGCGGCGCGGGTGGATACTCGCGGCCGTGTAAGTCGCCGGCCGGCCGCCTTTCGCGGATGCGGAGCGCGCCGCCGCGGGA
>Ga0265316_10004099_pt1 | contig 14594 bp, 12 predicted proteins | sample 4522metaG_FD_202092 | JGI IMG/M metagenome (GOLD analysis project Ga0265316, IMG submission 202092) | Rhizosphere microbial communities from Carex aquatilis grown in University of Washington, Seatle, WA, United States - 4-5-22 metaG | ecosystem: Host-associated > Plants > Roots > Rhizosphere >...
AATTATTACGCGCGCAACCTCGGCATGTTCATGATGACCTCGGCGGTGGAGCTGTTCGCCGGGCACGGCGTGAAACAGCTTTATCTCGGCACCTGCTATTCACAAACGGCACTGTACAAGACGCAGTTCGCGGGCGCGGAATTTTTCAACGGGTTCCGCTGGTCTGATGATTTGGACGAGCTGAAATTCATCATCAAACGGGACAAAAAGGATCTGACCCAGCACCTGCTCGAAACGGACGAATACCGCGACGAATTTTACAATGGCAACCTCGGCAAGATCGCCGATACCAGCGCCTTTCGCATCAAAATCAAGTGAGGCGGTTCCGGGATTGGGAAAATCGCCGGTTACGGCTTGGAGGAAGACCTCTGGTTTGAGCGGGTATTACCGGATTTTGATTTCGGCGGGCCGGATTTTCGGGAAGTTTGTGGGAGGTGCTTCAACAACTCTTCCACTTTTGCAATCAATTCCTCCGGCAGATATGGCTTGGTGAGAAAAACGTTGATGCCGGCCTCAAATCCCGCCACGCGGGTAAAATAGCTGTCCATGCCCGTCAGCATGATCACCGGAATGGAAGCGGTGGCAGGATTTTCCCGCAAGGTCCTGCAAATATCGAGCCCGTTCAACCGGGGCAGCATTAAATCCAGCACGATCAAATCCGGCAACACCGTGCGGGTTTTGGTGAGGGCGTCAACTCCGTTGGAGGCGGTGCCGATGGCAAAGCCGGCGTTTATCAGGTTCCCACGAATGGCTTCAAGTTGATCCGGATCATCTTCGACGACCAATATTTTTCTAAGCATAAGGATGGGTTTGATCCATACGCAAACAGGCAACAGCACCCCGGTACGAATAAAACACTCCCGGGCAATGAGCACGAACGATGCCGTATTGAACAATTCAATTCCTCGATAAAGTAAGGAAAGTGCGTGTCTTAAACCGGGGGGACACCGCCGCTAACTTTGCCGCGACGACCTTGAAATAAGCTACGGACACCCATGCGTTCCGGGTGCAGGTAAAGTGGCTAAATCAAAACGCCTTGGCTAAATCCAATGGCGTGTCCGAAGCGACCGTCGGCTCCAGCGTCAGTGGCCGGGCGTGGTCCAGGGAGTTTTCGCAGGCGCGGAAGAAATCGGCGGTAGTCGCCACGCGGCGGATGTCGTGCAAAAAGCTTCCCTCCACGCCTTCGCCGATGAAGTTCATGAATTTCTTCATTCGCTGCACCTGTGCCGATTCTAGCAGGCTTGGGGTGATTTCACTTTCCCAAAGCTCGCGCACGTAAGCCAGCACCTCACGTCCCGTTGGCAGTTTGATTTGTTCGCCGCGCAATTCGGCACGAATCTGGTCGAACAGCCACGGATTGCGGATGGCACCGCGTCCAATCATCAACCCGTGCACACCGGTTTCCGCGAGCAGTTGTTTCGCCTGCGCTGCGCCATGGACGTTGCCGTTGGCGAGCACCGGGCATTTCAATTCACGCGCCGCCAACGCGATCAGGTCGTAGCGCACACCGGGACGATACATTTGCTTCACCGTGCGCGCATGAATGGTGAGCAGATCAATCGGATGTTTCGCAAACAACGGCAGTAACTCGTCGAATTCGGCAGGCGATTCAAAACCGATGCGGGTTTTGACCGTGAATGGAATGGTAACGGCGTCGCGCAACGCGCCGAGGATGGCATCGATACGTTCCGGCTCACGCAACAAACCGCCGCCCGCGCATTTGCGATAAACCACCGGCGCAGGACAACCGAGATTCAACTCAATCGCCGCGACGGGATATTTTTGCAATTCCTTTACCGTGCGGACGAGGGCGGGGATATCGTTGCCAATCATCTGGGCGACGACGGGCCGGCCGGTGGGATTTTCGGTGATGGACTGGAGAATCCATTTGTCCAGGCGCGAATCGCCGTGAACGCGGAAGTATTCCGTCCAATACGCATCCGGCCCGCCGTAACGCGCGATGACGCGCATGAAGTTGAGCGTGGTCACGTCCTGCATCGGCGCCAGCGCGAGCACGGGCCTTCGCCCCGAGGCTTCGGCCCCGCAAGCCGGCGCGTCGCCACAGAGCAGATTCAAAAAGATTTCGGATGGCGTCACGTGGGTCGGGAGTTTGCCGGACGAAGACAATGAGGCAAGTGGCAATGTTCAGTTGAACTTGCCGGCGGCATCGGCTATGGTGTCACTCTATGACTTTGACGGAAAAAATCCTCGCCCGGGCGGCCGGCAAGCCGCGCGTGCAGGCCGGCGACAACATCTGGGTGAACGCCGATGTGCTCATGACGCACGACGTTTGCGGGCCGGGCACCATCGGCGTGTTCAAACGCGAATTTGGCAAGGACGCGAAAGTCTGGGACAAATCCAAAATCGTCATCATCCCCGACCACTATATTTTCACTGCCGATTCCAAATCGAACCGCAACGTGGACATCCTGCGCGATTTCGTGAAGGAGCAGGACATCGCTTATTTTTACGACGTGATTGACGACCCGAACGGCCACTGGCATTTCGACATGAGCAAGGGCCATCTCAAGCGGCAATACGGTTCGCAGTACGCAGGCGTCTGCCACACGGCGTTGCCGCAAAAGGGGCATACCCGGCCCGGCGAAATTTTGTTCGGCACGGACTCGCACACCTGCATGGCGGGCGCGTTTAATCAGTTCGCCACCGGCATCGGCAACACGGACGCCGGTTTCGTCATGGGCACGGGCAAATTGCTCATCAAGGTCCCGGAAACGATGCATTTCCGGCTGGAAGGCAAGTTGCAGCCGGGCGTGATGGCCAAGGACGTGATTCTCCATTGCATCGGCGAAATCGGTTTTGACGGCGCGACGTATCGGGCGATGCAGTTCGATGGCTCGGGCACGGCGTCCCTTTCGATCGACGACCGCATGACCATCGCGAACATGGCCATCGAGGCGGGCGGCAAGAACGGGATTTTTGAATTTGATTCGCGCACGCAGGAATACGTGGACGCGCGCGTCAAATTGAACGGCACCAAATCCACGTACGAACCGGTCGCGCGCGACCAGGACGAGAAGTTTGTTTATGAGCTGGTCGTAAATCTCGACCAGCTCGAACCGACCGTGGCGTGCCACCCTGATCCGGGCCAGCGCAAAAAGGCGAAGGAGATGGGGCACATCAAATTGGACCGCGCCTATGTCGGCTCGTGCACCGGCGGCAAAACGAGCGATTTCGTGGAGTTCGCGCGGGTATTGCGCGGCAAGCATGTGGCCATTGACACGTTCGGCGTGCCGGCGACACCGGAGATTGTGCGCGATTTGCAGACGACCTATTGGGGCAAGCAGACCGTCTGGGACATTCTCGTGGACGCGGGCGTGCAGATGACGGAGAACGCCGGCTGCGCGGCATGCCTGGGCGGCCCGGTGGACACGTTTGGCCGCATCAACAAGGCCGGCATCAACTGCATCAGCGCGACGAACCGGAATTTTCCCGGCCGCATGGGCGACAAGGAATCGAAAGTGTTTCTTGCGTCACCGATGACCGTGGCGGCGAGCGCGATTGCCGGCAAGATAGTGGATCCGCGCGAGTATCTGGGGAATTAGTGGCGGTGGTCCGGCGTTTTACTGCCGGTTGAACCCGTCCAGCTCAGAAATAAATGCGCTGGGCCCGCCTCCGCGATACCCCACCTGCCGGCCCAGCTCGTTGCCCGCGCTGTTTACCAGCACGAACGTCGGATAGCCGTCAACATTGTATTTCTTTGCGAGCGCCTGGTTGGCCGCCTTGAGCGCGTCATCCTGAGGTTTACTATGCGGAAAATCCACCAGCACCAACTCCAGTTTGTTCCTGGCGTAGGTGGCAAACTGGTCCGTATCCAGCACTTCCTGGTCAAATCGGATGCACCACGGACACCAATCGGAACCCGTAAAGTGAAGCAACACCAATTTGTTCTCGGCCCTGGCCTGCGCCAGGATTTGGGCAAAATCGGTGCTCCAGGTTAAATCCGACGCATGGACGACGGCCGGTGGCCGGGGGCGGCTTTCGTCGGGCGGCCCGGTCGCGGCGGGACCATAAATATCCGCCGGTTGATAATCCGCCGCTCGATAGGCGACGTTGGCCATGGCCTGTTTTTGTTCCAGTGTACTGGCAATGGCCGGGTTATAATGAAAATGTTTTTGCAGGTCGGGACCAAGATTCTTCAACTTCGCGTTGGCCATGCCTTTCCCGTGGTTGTAGGTGAAATACACGTCGGTGGCGGACACGCTGAGCACGGTGACATTGCTGTAGGTGTCGGTGCCGGCTTGAAGCACCGGCAGTTGTTCGTCCGCCCGGACCGAGACCGCACCGAGCAAGCCGAGCGCGATAAGCATCGTTAAACGCAGGTTCATTCCCGCCTTCACAGCAACCTGTTTGCCAAGATTCAGGTGCGGCATGCGCCTGCGAACGGGTACCAGCGAATCCAGGACCGTCATTCCGCCTGATCGGCGGGGGGGGTTGAAGCTGACTTTGGCGAGCGGGCCGGTTCGTCCAGCGGATGCTCGTGTTTTTGCCATTCCTCGGAGACGCGGCCGTCCCAACAGGCCGGGTTCACGGGATAGACATCCGGATCAAAAATCACGTGATAGAAGTGCCAGACGACAATGGCCAGGCACGCCAGCAAGGCTTCGTAGTAGTGAATCGTCAATGCCACGTCCACGATCCAGCGCGGCAGGAAGGCCGTCACGTCCATCTTGAACCAGATCATCAAGCCGGTGACGCCCATGATGAGGGTGCCCCAGACCACGGCCCAGTATTCCATCTTCTCCACATAGCCAAACCGGCCGATTTTCGGTTTTTCCCGGCTCCCGCCGGTGAGATAACGCACGGCATACCACATATCGGCGAGGTCTTTTTTAACCGGGAACAAATCCTTCACCAGGCGCCGGCCGTCCGGAGTCAGCAGCAGATAAATCAGATGATAAACGCCCACGAGCAACAGAACGATGCCGGCCACGCGATGCGTCCAGCGGCGGAACGACTCGTTCGCACCGAGTAATCTGGCCAGCCACGAATCCGGAAATTTCAGGGCAAAACCGGTAATGGCCAGAATGCTGAAACTGGATGCGAGCACGGCGTGCTGCCAGCGTTGCGATAGGCTCATGCGCAAAACCGTCCGCGCGCCGGCGCGGTATCGCGCTGCCGTCTTCCTCAAAAACAGCAGCGCGTTGTGGATGAACATCGCGCCCACGACAACAAAGATCAGCGTCAGATAAACCTGTCGCACCCACCAGTTGATTTTTTCCGACAGGTCCCGTTGCCCGGAGGTGGCGGCGAGGTCCACGTGGATTTTGCCGCTCACAAACATCTGGTTCGCGCCGGGATGACACTGACCGCAGGTGGCGACGAGGTGATTCGTGTTAATCGTGGAGTCCGGATCAGCGGAAGGCAGAATTTTGTGGTAACCGTGGCAACTGGCGCAATCGGCGACCACGGTGGAACCGTATTGCGCGGCCAGGCCATGATAGCTTTCGCCGTACGTCTTCACCCGGTCCGCCGGAAGATTGTATCGCGAATCCAAGGTCACCGAAGCATGGCACCGGCTGCACACGCCGGAAATCTTCAACGCCGAACCACCTTTCAACGCCTCAATTTTATGCTCGGCATGACAATCGGTGCAGGTCGGCGCGTCGCGATTGCCTGCCGCCACCGCCTTGCCATGGACGCTTTTCGCCCAGTCCGCAGCCTCCTGAACGTGACATTGACCGCAGGTTTCCGCCTGCCGTGAAAAATACAGTGGCGAAGCGGCTGAACTGGGCGGAAGCATATCGTGCGAATCATGGCAATCCTGGCAGGTGGCGGCGGTTTCATCGCCGTCCTTGACCGCCAAACCGTGAACGCTGGCGCCGTAACTGGCGGTTTGTCGGGGATGACAAATGGCGCAGTTGACCGGCGTCACAGGCCGGTGGTCATCCGGATGCGTCGCCGTGATGTCGGTGTGGCAACTGACGCAGGTGTTCGTTCGATGGACCGACGCGGCGAGCCGGGTCGGGTCCACGAACAGCGATAGCGGCCGGCCGGCCGCGTTGGTGGTGGTCAGGGTGTTGTCGGTGTGACAAACCAGACAATCATCATCCGACATCACCGGGGCGGCCGCGGCTCCGGCGGCGAGGACCAGCCAGAACCCGGTCAAAGCCATTGTCAGCATTCGTTGGCCATTGCCCATGTTATCAATATCAGACGGTGCGACCCTTGCCACTCTACGCGGCTTGCCATTTGTTGCGCCTATTTTGACGAGGCCGGCCGCGGAGTTTCCGCCCGCCTCAATGCGTCAGGCGCGTGGCCATGGCGTAGATGATCAGCATCAGCAGGAAGAGGCCGAGGCCGAAGAAAAAGTAGCCGAAGGAGCGCGCGATGTTCTTCCAGCGCTCCCATTCGTCCTTGACGCGGTGCTCGTCCAGTTTGCCTTCCGCCACCAGCCGGTCGTACCAGCGCTTGCGCTCGTGCAGCATCTCGGCCTTGGAAACGCGGCCGGAGAAGATGACCGTGTCCATCGGAAATTTCTCGATGCGGAAATGCGTGTTGAAGAAATGAATCGAGAAAATGAAGCCCGCCGCCAGCAACGCTTCGTCCGAATGCAGGATCAGGGCCACATTAATGATCCAGCCCGGCAGGAACCGCGTGAAGAACTCGGGGAACCACATGATCAAGCCGGAGGCGCCAATGATGGCCACACCCCAGAACACCGCGAAGTAATCGAATTTCTCCCAATACGTCCAGCGGTCGAACTCGGGTTTGGGGCCCCGGCCGAAGAACCACTTGTTGTGCGCCACCAGATCGCGCCAGTCCTGAAGCGTGGGCACCATGGAATCGGGGCCGAACAGGGCTTTCCAGAACCGGCTGAATTGGAACCGGCCGCTGGCCGGGTCGCGCAATGATTTCCGCCCCTTCCAAGCCTTGGCCGTCAGCGCCGTAAGATGCAGGCCAAAATAGAAAAAGGTGACGATGGCACCGAGCCGATGCAAGGTCCGGGCAGTTTCCGGACCACCGAGGATGTGGAAAATAACTTTGGCCCAGTCCGTGTAGTAGAACTTGAGTGGCATGCCGGTAATCACCAGCAGCAGGAAGCTGGTCACGACCAGGAAATGCAGGAAGCGCTCAAACGGCGAGAAGCGCGTGAACCATTCACCGTCCACCTGGGTTTGAATCTTGGCTTCGCGGAATTTCTTGGTGTCGTGCAGATAGAGGTAGACCGCGCGCACCAGCCAGCCGAGGGTGTGCAGGCCGAAGAAGGCGAACGTGCCGATGAGCAAACCGGTCATGCCCAGAAAAACCGCGTGGAGCAACGGGTAATTTTTCCCGTCCAGCGGGTTGGCATGGGGTTGGTATTCGGTGAATTTGATGGTGGCGCCAGGATGACATTGCTGGCAGGTGGCCAGGATGTTGGTTGAGGACAGGTGCGATCGCGGGTCAGACGGTGGTTGCACGTCATGATAACCGTGGCAGTCGTAACAGGCCGCCACCATCGGCGCCACGTTGGGCCGGCCCAACGCCACGGCCTTGCCGTGGTAGGTGTCCCGGTAGTGTGCCAGCCGATCGGCGTGACATTTGCCGCAGCGTTCGTCGCTGACGGCTTTGAAATTATTGTTCTCCGGGTTCACGATGTCATGTGCGGTGTGACAATCCGTGCAGACCGGCCCGCGTGGATCGCCTTTGGCCAGTAATTGTCCGTGGATGCTCTGGTCGTAAGTCTTTTCGACGCCGAGGTGACATTTGCCGCAGGTTTTGGCGACGTTGGCGTGGTTGATCGGTGAATCGCGGTCCACCGCGCGCTTGATGTCGTGCACGCCGTGGCAATCGTCACACGACGGCGCGACAATCAGACCCATTTTGAGCAGCGCGCGGCCGTGGATGCTTTCCATGTATTGCGCGGCCGCCTCGGGATGATTGATTTCATATTCCTTGGTCAGTCCCGGATTGCTGTGGCATTTCGCGCAAGTGAAGGGCTGGTTCAATTTGAATACCGGCGAGGTTGGGTCATTGACCGGCAGAATGTCGTGCGAGCCGTGGCAATCCCAGCAATTGGCCGCCCCCGACGCGCCGAGCAGATGGCTCACGCCGTGAATGCTCGTGGCGTAATCCGCAGCCTCCTTCGCATGGCAAGGGGCGCAATGGGGAGGTCCCAGCGGGTCGTGGACGAGGTCCTTGATGCCCGTGTGGCAATCCACGCAGGCGAGGTGCGCGTGAACCGATTTTTGAAAGGCATTGGTCGGAAATACCAGCGATTCGGTTTTGCCGTCGACTACGCGCGTGGTGTTGGGATCGAGATGGCAGGCCAGACAATCACTGTTGGCAAACTTTTCCGGCGCGTTGGTGGAGACCGTCCCCTGGGCACACGCGATGGCACCCGCAAATAAAAACCAAACCGGCAGACAAACCCATGCCGTCACGGCGGTCCGGAACCGGCTCATGTTGGCGCCGGGGCGGGCAACCGGCTTTGAGTGACAGTGGTTGAGTGTCATGGCCGTTGTTTCATTTGCCGCCATCGGGTATTTCCATGCCGCTCCGGTCGAAACACCATTCGTTCGCGGGCTACATCCATCTGCCGCGTGGCGTAAACCGCGTTTTTCCGATGGCGTTATTTCTTAAAAGTCCGCAGGTAGGCCACCAGACCTTTAATTTCGTCGTCCGATAAATTTTGGGCCGGCCTCATCACGGTCTTGCCGTCTTTATCCTTGAACCCTTCCTTGATGGCCTTGAAGGCGGCATCATCCGTCAACGCGGCCTGAACCGCCGCATCGCTGTAGTCCTTGGCGCCCAGTTTCCGGCCCATATTGGTCTGGCCCGTGCCATCCGCGCCGTGGCAGCGGGTGCACGAAATGCCCCAGGTTTCCTTGGGTTCAGCGGCTGAAACCGCCAGCGCGGCGGCGAAACCGATGATGCTGGCGAGCAGAATTGTTTTATTCATCGTCGTGGCTCCATTTTATTGGTTGGTTGGGGCGCGACCATTCGCACCCATTTCAAAGAATAACGTCGGTGAAGGGGCTGGAATCGACTACCCGTGTTTTGGCCAACGCCGCGCATTTCTTGCGTCGCGAATAGCAATATATCTTATATGTAATAAATAAAGAATCAGGCTGGGTACTGAAAGAGAGCGCCAGACGAAGCCCGCACCGCCTGATGGCCGCATTGTGCAGGTGAATAGTTACCCTCGGGAGCAGCCGGCCGGTTTCCGCTTATTTCGGCAGGTTTGCGCCGGGCAGATAGATGGCGAAGGTGGTGCCTTGACCGGGCTGGGTATGGACGTGCAAGGCGCCATTTCCTTCCTTGATCAGACGCTGAACGATACTGAGCCCAAGCCCCGTGCCCTGACGCGGCCCTTTGGTGGTGAAGTAAGGTTGGAAAATTTTCGGCAGCAATTCCGGCGGGATTCCCGGGCCGTCATCACGCACCCACAATTTGACCATGGGCGGGGTGTTGTCCGCGCATTCAACGTTGAGCAGCCGGTCGTTCGGCGTGTCCTTGAACTTGGAAAGATCCAGCGGTGCCCGCAGCATTTCGCCGCCGACCTCCACGCGATGCTTGTGGGGTACGCATTGAAAGGCATTCACCGCCAGGTTCAGCAGAATCTGGATCAGGTCGGTGCCGTTGACCTTGATGCTCATATCCTCCGCCAGCGGCGTGATGCTGAATTCGTTGTCCTGCACGCTGGGATGCACGCGCATGAGTTGCTCCAGGTCCTTGAGCAGTTGGTTGACGCTGACCCGCGGAGCATGTTCATCCGACTGGCGGCGTAGAAACCCGAGGTAGCGCCGGGAAATTTCTATGCAATTGCCCACCTGCCGCGAGATGATGCGCAGGCGGTCCTTGATGAATTCCGAATCCTCCGCTTCCAGGTGCGCCGTCCGGCCGAGCCGCTGGTTGAGCACCTGCACAAAACCGGAAATGACCGTCAAGGGACCGTTGATGTCATGAATGATGCTGGCATAAATATCGCCGCGCGTCTTGGCGATCTGCTCTTCGATGCGTTGGTTTTGCAATTCGGTCAGCAACTCCTGGACCTTGTCAGCGCTGCTGTGAATCTCGCCTTCGAGGATCCGGCGTTGCATGGCCTGCGAGACGGCGGTGCGAATGGTCGCGATATCGAACGGCTTGTTGATGTAATCGCACGCGCGCAGGCGCAACGCCTGCCGGATGGTGTCCGTGGTCTCAAAGGCGGTGATCATGATCGCCTCGATTTCCGGGTTCACAAATTTGAGGCGTTCCAGGGCTTCGATGCCCGACATGCCGGCCATGCGGATGTCCATCACCGCGACGTCCACCGGGTGTTTTTGCGCCAGCTCAATCGCCGTTGGGCCGTCCTCCGCCATCAACAAATCGTAGTCATCCTTGAAAATGACCCGCAACGACTGGCGCGGCCCGTCCTCATCATCCACAATCAATAACAAACCGCGACGCTTCGGGGGCGTCGGTTCAGCCACTTCGGCGATGGCCGTGTTCGACTCTGCCAATGGCTCAGCGGTCGAGATCATATTCAAAATTTGGTTGCCCGGTTCAATTCCCTGAACACGTCTAATAACGTCATTTATACCGCAATCGCTCCCACCCTCAAGCGCAAAACGTGCCAGATTTACAGGTGCGCCAGCAACAGCGCGAGCGCCTGCCGCGCCGTAACTTGCTTGAATCGCGCGCGTTGATACGCATTCAATTTGCGCTCAACCGTCGTTCCGAACGGACCGGCCAACGCGATGAAAACCGTTCCGGCCGGCTTGTGCTTTGTCCCCCCGGCCGGCCCGGCGATGCCGGTGATCCCCAGCGCGAAATCCGCGCCGAACTTTTTCCGGGCGCCCTCGGCCATTTCACGCGCGACGGCGTCGCTCACCGCGCCGCGCGCCACAAGGGTTTTGGTCCGGACACCCAGAAACTTCCGCTTCACGGCATTGCTGTAGGCGACCACCCCCCCCAGGAAAACCGCTGATGCGCCCGGCACATTCGTAAGCCAATGCGCCACGCCACCGCCAGTACACGATTCCGCCAACGCGAGTGTTTGTTTTCGCTTCGTGAGCAACCGGAGAACCGCGGATGCCAATGCGAAGCCCGTCCTGGCCTTGATCTTCCTTCCGGCAAAGGGTCCGGCCACGGCCGGGCGGCGGCGTTTCATGGCAAAAAGCGCGGCTGGCCATTTCGAATCTCGGCGGTGAAGGTTCCGGCAATGCAGCTTTTTGCTTCATCCGGCAAACAAAGATAAATCTTCCCTGACAGTTTATTGCTGGCAACCGTCCCAAATTCCAGTTTCATCGCGTAGCCGTTGGTGAACGTTTCCATGATCCGCATATCACCTTCCCGCCAAAACAGGGATACACCCGGCGCGAGACCGGGATGATTCGTAACCACCGCAAAGCTTCTCCCCTCCCAACCGTCGGCCGCATTGGTGGCAACCAAGATGTTAACCGCCGCGTCCGCATCCCGGCCCGGGCTGGACCGCAACATCAGCAGGCCGTTTTGAAACACCGCGCGCCGGCAGACAAAATCCCGGCCATGAATTTCGCCGGCCGCAGTCCGGTCCGGAAAGGCCGTGTTCGTCAAATCCAGGATCCACAGGGGATTGACGGCCGGGGGAACCGCATTGGTTGCGCTGAAATCCGCCGACGCCGGATGCGACGCAATGATTCTCTCCCGGAGGAACAACGCGGTCGCCGCGGCGCACGCCAGAATCAACGCGAAGATGAGCACCGCGGATTTTCGCTGATGCACCACGGGCGTTGGGGCCGCTGAAGCGGGCGACGGCGGGAGGAGGATGGGCTTGATGTATTGCGTCGCGGACAACTGATATTTTGAACCATCCGCCGGCGCCTTGGGCACGATGATGATCTGGAAACAGGTCGGGCATTCCACCTGCGCGCCGCTCGCACTTGAATCCACCGCCATGCGTTGGCCGCAAACCGGGCAGGCAAATTTGAACTCGCTCATGGCCTGGGAGAAACATTTCACATCCGCGCCGGGGCGGCAATCAGCATTTTAAGTGATTTTAATCCGTCTTTGGGATTGAATTTTACCGCCGCATCTCAAAATCTGTGTTCATCCGCGTCCAGCGCGCGGTTGGTCAAAGCGCATGAAAAAAATCTCTCCCGTCTCCCGCAGTGGACGCTTCGCCCGCGACCCCGGCGCCGACGTCGCGCAATTCACCGAATCCATCTCGTTCGACCGGCGTCTCTGGCGGCATGATATTCTGGGTTCGCTGGTCCACGCCGAGATGCTCCACAAAATCGGCGTGCTGGCGCGCGCCGAACGCAATGCCATCGTGCATGGCCTCAAAGCCATCGCCCGCGAAATTGAAGCCGGTAAATTCCGCTGGAAGCCCGAACTCGAGGACGTGCATATGAACCTCGAGGCCGAACTCACGCGGCGCGTGCCCGCCGGCGCCAAACTGCACACCGCCCGTTCCCGCAACGACCAGGTCGCCCTCGACCTGCGCCTCTGGCTGCGGGACGAAATCGTTCTGCTGCTCGCTGACATCGTTCACCTGCAGCGCGCGCTCGTCAGCCTCGGCGAAAAAAATGCCGACGTGCTGATTCCCGGCTACACCCATCTGCAGCGGGCGCAACCAGTTTATTTCGCGCACCATCTGCTGGCCTATGTTGAAATGCTGGAACGTGATTGCGAACGGTTCTGGGATGGTTATTCCCGCGTGAACGTCTGTCCGCTTGGCAGCGGCGCGATCGCCGGCTCCACGCTGCCCTTGGATCGGGTGTTCGTCGCCAGACTGCTTGGCTTTGTGAATGCCAGCGGCCAACCGCAACTCACGCAGAATTCCATGGACGCGGTGAGCGACCGGGATTTTGCCGTCGAATTTTGCGCCACCGCCGCGCTGCTGGCCGTGCACCTGTCACGGCTCGCGGAGGACTTGATTCTTTGGACAAGTGCCGAATTTAATTTCGTCAAGATTGCCGACGCCTATACCACCGGCTCCTCCCTGATGCCGCAAAAGAAAAATCCCGACATCGCGGAACTCGCGCGGGGCAAGACCGGCCGGGTCATCGGCAACCTCGTCGCGCTGCTCACGCTATTGAAGGGGCTGCCGATGACCTATAACCGCGATTTGCAGGAAGACAAGGAACGGCTGTTCGACACCGCCGACACCGTGCGCGCCACCACGCAACTCATGGCCGCCATGCTGCGCAATACCAAAGTCAACCATGCCGCGTGCGCCGCGGCCGCGGGCGATCCGGCCTTGCTGGCGACTGACCTGGCCGATTATCTCGTCAAAAAAGGAATGCCGTTCCGGCAGGCGCACCATGTCGTCGGCGCGGTCGTGGCCCTGGCGGAAGAAACCGGCAAACCGCTGAACCGGCTTTCGTTCGCGGACCTGCAATCCGTGGACAAAGCCTTTGGCCGCGACGCGCTGGGCGTGTTCAATTTGCAACGCGCGATGGCAAAACGAAACCTGACCGGCGCCCCGGGAACCAAGGAAGTGGCGAAGCAACTGGCCCGGTGGCGGGCACAGCTGTCTTGATTCCGTGAACGCGGCACTCAACGAATTGCTGAAGCGAACGTCGCGCTCGTTTTATCTGACGTTGCGCGTGTTGCCGGCGGCCGTGCGCCGGCAAATCGGCCTGGCCTATCTGCTCGCGCGCACCACCGACACCATTGCCGATACCGAAATTGTTCCGCAAGCGGAACGGCTCGACGCGCTGCACAAGCTGCGCGTACGCATCGTGGGCAGATCCACCGCACCGCTGAATTTTGGTGAACTTGCGAAACAACAAGCTTCGCCAGCCGAGCGTCTCCTGTTGGAAAAGGTCGAGGACAGCCTCGCGCTGCTGCCAAAACTTTCGCCCGCCGACCTGCAACGGGTCCGCGGTGTGCTTGAAATCATCATCGGCGGCCAGGAACTGGATTTGGAGCGGTTTGCCGGCGCCTCCGCCGATAACATCATCGCGCTCAAAACCGGCATTGAACTCGACGACTACACCTATCGTGTCGCCGGCTGCGTCGGTGAATTCTGGACCCAGCTGTGCCGGGCACATCTGTTTCCGTTTGCGGAACTGGAGGACGCGCAACTGTTCGGCGACAGCATTCGTTTCGGCAAGGGCCTGCAACTGGTCAACATCCTGCGCGATTTGCCGGCGGATTTGCACAAGGGACGTTGTTATTTGCCGTCCCTGGAATTGGACCAGGTCGGACTGCTACCGTCGATTTTGTTGTCGCCGGTCAACGAATCCCGATTCCGCCCGATCTACCACCATTACCTCGATGTGGCGGAATCGCATTTAAAAGCCGGCTGGGCCTATACGAATGCACTGCCGCGCGGGCAGATGCGTGTACGACTGGCCTGCGCGTGGCCGATCTTAATCGGCGCCCGGACGATTAAACGGTTGCGCGCCGCCAACGTGCTGGAACTGCGACAAGGCGTCAAAATTTCCCGGGGCAGGGTTTATGGAATCATGCTGCATTCGGTGCTGGCTTATCCGCTGCCCGGCGTTTGGCGAAAGCTGTTTGTCATGAGCCGGAATGCTATTGCATCCGGCGAAAAATTGAGGTAAGGAAAAGCAATGCGAATTTCCAAGTTTTACCCCGTGGTTTGCGCGGTGGCCGTTTGTACAAGTATCGCAGTTGTACGCGCCGACGACAATCCTGCCCAGGCGGCGGCTCGCGCAGCG
>Ga0265316_10004101_pt1 | contig 14593 bp, 15 predicted proteins | sample 4522metaG_FD_202092 | JGI IMG/M metagenome (GOLD analysis project Ga0265316, IMG submission 202092) | Rhizosphere microbial communities from Carex aquatilis grown in University of Washington, Seatle, WA, United States - 4-5-22 metaG | ecosystem: Host-associated > Plants > Roots > Rhizosphere >...
GTCTTGCAAAATAAAGTACTGCCAAAACGGCTAATCCAGAAACTAATATTATTAAAATATGCCGCCACTTAGCACCGCCCGCTATATACATGGCGAGAGCCGCAAAAATAATAACAGCAAAAGTATCAGTGTCTGGTTGAGCCAAAAGAATAGCACCCAATATTCCAGAGAATGCTAAAAAAGGCAAAAGACCCCAAGAAAAAGTACCCACCTTTTCTTTTAGTCCCGAAAGCCAAGCCGCAAAATAAATTATAAAAGCAATTTTCAAAAGTTCAGCCGGTTGAAAAGATATAAAACCCAAATCAATCCAACGTTTAGCACCGCCATGTTCCAGGCCAATGACCGGAGCAAAAACTAAAAGAGTCAATATTATAGAAATTATAAAAAAAGCAAAAGAATATTTTTTCCAGATATGATAATCAACTCGAGCGAAAAAAAGACAAGCTAGTGAGCCAAAAAACAAACCGTAAAAAAGTTGATTAAAAGCAACACTGGAAAATTCAGTTTCATTTCTGACTAATATTCCAAGCGAAGCTGAACTAAAAATAAAAAATCCGCCAACTATTAATATAATAGTCAAAATCAAAAACGGCCTACTTATTTTTCCAAGTCTGGCTGACATATAATTATTTTAACACAAAACCTCAGAAGCTATTTTGGGTTTATCCGATTAAGGCCAAAGTAATGCCTAGAATGGCGCAAACAACGGAGATAATCCAATAGCGCATAGTTACTTTATAAGACGGCCAGCCAATAGCTTCAAAATGGTGATGCAAAGGAGCCACTAAAAATATTTTTTTGCCTCTGAATTTTTTTGAAAGAACTTGTAAAATATTTGAGAGGACAGTGACAACAAGTGGTAGAGCAATGATAGGTAATACCAAAAACCCATAACCTCCTCCCAATCTATCAGTCATAAAAGCAATAACAGTCAAAGTAATGGTCAAGCCCATAGTACCGGTTTCGGACATATAAAATCTAGCTGGTGGCAAGTTAAACCAAAGAAAGGCCAGCAACCCGCCAACTACGGTAGTGCAAAAAGCAGCCAAATTGATTTGCTGTTGATAAAAAGCAATGCCACCATAAGCAGCGAACATAGTAGTAAAAACTCCTCCAGCCAAACCATCCAAACCATCTATTACTCCGCCGGCGTAAATAAAGAGAGTAGTTAGTAAAAATAATAATATAAAAATTGGACCCAAATAAAACTCTCCGCCACCTAAAGCAAACGGTAAACCGATTGAATCCACTCCAAGCTTTACATAAAACCACCAAGCGCAACCCAAGGCAATAATTGAAACAATAAGCAAACGCTTTTTAAGAGACAGCCCACCTTTGCTATGCATTTCTATGCCTTCTTTAGAAAAAACAGGTTTTATCTCCAAATAATCATCAACTAACCCAACTAGAGCGCCAAGCATTAAGGTCGCTAAAGGAATCCATGTTTGATTTCTAGAAAGAAAATCTATTTTTTCAATAATATCTCCGGGGAAAATTTTTGAAATAATCCAAATACCTATAGTAATAATTGCTGAACTAAACCAAATAATAACACCCCCCATTCTTGGGGTGTTTACTTCTTTTTCTTTGTGAAGTTCATTAAATATTTTAGCCTCACCGCCATCTAAAGCTATTTTGCCGCTTTTCTTTTTCCACATTTTGTGTGAATAAAGAAAATTGGTCAAAATAGGTGTTACCAAAATTCCCAAAATAAATGATCCTAGGGCCGGCAAGAATACTTTTACAATATCGATTATCATATAAGAATATTTATTGATTAATGAATTTTACACTCGCTGCTACTAATTGTAACACGTCGGTAAACCGACCTTGTTCAGTCGAACCTAAAACGGAGATAATGATAGGGCGGTTGAGGCCGGCGTCAAAAGCGACAACTAAATTGCCTCCGGCCAAGTCGGTAAATCCTGTTTTGGAAGCAATGACATTTGGAATTTTATCTATAAGAATATCAGTATTTTCTGCCGAATATTTTTTATCAGCGCTGGCAAATTCTAAGTTTTTATAACGAGTGGCTTCTAAAATGTCCGGGTAATTTTTGAGAGTATATTCGAAAAGAATGGCCATATCGCGAGCTGATCCGTAAGCACCGCCTCTATCCGCTCCCTGATCTAGTCCATGTTCATTAAAAAATTTGCTGTTAATGAGACCTATTTTAACAGCTGTGTCATTCATCGCTTTTATAAATTGTTCTCTAAGTTTTTCAGGACTAGTTGAGGCCTCATTATTATATGGCGGTAAAATTTGTTTTGATTCGGCGACTGCTGCCAAAGCAAAAGCACCATCATTTGAGGAAGTCAACAGCGTAAAATCTCTCAAATCTTTTGCTTTCCAAGTATCTCCTACCACTAGATTAGAATCGCCCTCCGGTTTTAAATCTTCTGCGGTTATTTTTATTTTTTGATTGTCTCCTAGTTTTCCGTCGGTAGTAACAGCGGTCATTACTTTGGTCAGTGATGCAAGCGGCAGCGGTGTGTCTGAATTTTTAGAAAATAATTCTCGATTGTTTATCACATCCCAAACAATAGCACCCTTGGCTTCTAAATTTATTTTTTCAAACGCCCTAGAAGTTTGGGCCGCTATAGTTTTTTCTTTTTTATTTAAGGATTTTTCTCCAATAACTAAAAGGCTGAAAATTAAAATCGAAATAATTAAAAGACCGCTAAGAATATGCACAAAGTATTTTGTTCTTGTTTCTTTATCTAAAATTTTTTTAAATTCAAAATTATTCAGCATTTTCTTCGGTTATATTTTTTGATTCGTCAATCTTTTTTTTAAACATTTCGAATTCCGGTAATTCTTCAACCGTTTTTAATCCCAAATGGGCCAAAAGGCTGAGGCTTTTTTTGTATCTCAAAATCCTTTGATCTTTGGGATCGGACTCTTTTTCTATTAGTCCTCGCATACATAAATTTCTCAATATAAAAGAAGAGTTTACTCCTCTGATATAATCAATCTCCCTCCTAGATATAGGCCCGTTATAGAGTATGATGGCTAAGGTTTCGAGGCCGGCCTTGCCGATTTCACGGCTCATTTCGTCTTTGGCTATTTTTTCAATAATATCTTTCATTGCCGGCGCGGTCGCCAGACTTACTTCCGTATCCGTCATTATTAAACAGATGCCTCTGCCTTCCAATAAACCCGCCAAATTTTTTAAAGCTTCCTTAACTTCACCTTCACTTCTCTCCACTAATTTAGAAAGCTTCTTAATTTCTAGCGGTTCATTTTTATAAAAAAGGATCGCTTCTATTTGAGATTCTAATATCATATTTTTAATATGTTGGAGTACTTATATTTTCCGACTCAATGCTAATATCTTCAAAGTGCTTGCTTTGATTGACCCTGACTAATCCTTGTTTGACCAATTCTAGCATAGCTAGGAAGCTTACTATAACATTTACTTTGTCCACTTTATCCATCCCCACAAAATCTTTCTTGTCCGTCGAAGCTTTAGCGAAGTCGGAAAAACTGGTTTTAATGCTGGTTCTTATCCTCTCCGTAAGTTTATCAATCATTTCTTCTAAACTGATTATTTTTTCTACTGTTACTTTGGGCAGGTCGACTATTTTTTGAGGTATATTTTGGAGCACTTCTCCCAGAGCATTTTTTAAAGATTCTAAAGTAATATCGGGAGTGGGAGAGAAAACAACATCCAGCTGTTTTCTCTCATTAGCAAAATATAAAAAATGGCCAAACATTTTTCCCAAATCTGCCGATAGCTCTTTATATTTTTTATAGATGGCTAATCTATTTTCCAAATCTTCAATACTGCCCTGCTCTTCTTCTGTCAATGGCAAATTTGGCAAAAGCGATTTGGATTTTATCAAAAGCAAAGTGGAAGCGACCAAAATGAAATCAGCCGAGTCGCTCATCGGAAATTCTTCAAATGATTTGATGTACTCAATAAATTCATCAGCCACTTGAGAAAGCGAGATGTCACTGATGTGGAGCTTCCTTTTCTCTATCAAATCCAAAATCAGCTCCAATGGCCCCTCCACTTCCCCCACCCTTACTTTGAAATCGGTCTCCATAATCGTATTTTAGCACAAAACCCACTGAAAATGCCTCAAATTAAGGTGAAAACAATGAGTTCAGTCCGAATACTTGACAAATTCTGTTGACTTGATATAATACACAGCAGGTAAACTGGGGTACCAAAATCCTCCAGTCGGTCTAATGACCGAAGTTCATTTTAGGAGAAATACGATGCCAACTTTGGAAAATCACGGTTTGCAGATATTGTTTGCGCTGATCGGGTTAGCGCTTATGATGTTCTTTTTTGCCAAATGGCGAAGTGTGGTGCGTTATCAAAGACGTAAACGCGAACATGAACTCTCTGAGCGAAATCACAAAAAGATCCTCGACCGTCAGAACAACTTGGGACGTAGGATTTACAATAGACTCGTGAATGTGATCTGCAACTTGGGAAACTACAGATTACAGATACAAAGAGTAGTCAGACAAGAAAAGAATTACTGTATCAGGGTTAGCTGGTGGGAAGATTCAGGCTCTGTTATTAGTAGTCCCAGATACCCAGTGGTTCAGATTAACGTCGATATGGCCGAGAGTGTGCCGATTGTCGTATCCTATGGTCCATACCCTGGCCGTGCCCAGGGCGTCGAAGTTTACTACGATGCCAGCGAAGAACAGATCAATATGATGCTCGAGGCCGTCGGCAATCGCATCAAGAACTACTCTCCCTATGCTCCGAAGGTCTAGGCCTTCTCGCCCCCGCGCCTACACAAGTGGTCGCGGGGCGTTTTTTTATGTAGCTCCTATTTGCTTTGCTCCCTTATTTTTATATGCAGTTCGCGCAGTTGAGTTTCGGAAATTTCCGAAGGAGCGTTCATCATCAAATCTTTGCCTTCGCCAGTTTTAGGAAAAGCGATGACCTCTCGGATATTTGGTTCATTTTGCAAAAGCATGACAGTACGGTCAATACCTGGCGCAAAACCGCCGTGTGGGGGCGCACCGTAAGTGAAAGCTTCCAACATATGTCCGAATTTTTTCTGGGTGTCTTCATCGGAAATATTTAAAAGTTTAAAGACTTGTCTTTGTTCGGCTTGGTCGTGAATTCTGATGGAACCCGAAGAAAGTTCAAAACCATTTAAGACTAAATCATAAGAATTGGCTCTAATGGAATACAAATCTTCACCGTTCATAAATTTTTCTTTGTCTTCCGGTTTGATGGAGCAAAATGGATGGTGGGCGGCCGCGATAGAGCCGTCATCTTTCTTTTCAAACATTGGGAAATCAGTAATCCAAGCAAAAGCCAATTCGTCAGGATTATTTTTATCTTTTCTTAAATCAGGCTTATCCGAACCATACTTTGCCATTGATTCCTTAAAAGTTAAACGGGCAAAAGGAATCTGAGTTATTTTCTTGTTTGGGTATAAAGTTTTAACCAGTTCTATGAACATGGCTTCCGTGTATACTAATACATCTTCTTGTTCCACGAAAGACATTTCAAAATCCAATTGAGTAAACTCCGGCTGTCTGTCGCCACGCGAATCTTCATCGCGCATACACCTGGCAATCTGAAAATATTTTTCAAAGCCGGCCACCATAGAAAGTTGTTTGAATTGCTGAGGCGACTGAGGCAGCACATAAAATTTGCCGTGGTAAAGTCTGGATGGCACCACGTATTCGCGAGAGCCTTCGGGTGTGCCCTTCATCATGATAGGTGTTTCAATTTCCACAAAGTCGTTTTTGTGCATGTAATCCCTGAAGAAGGAAATAATTTTATCTCTCATTCTAATATTATTTTGCATTCTCTGGCTTCGCAAATCCAAATATCGGTACTTTAATCTGACATCTTCATTTACGTCTTTGGTATCAGCGGAGACATCAAAAGGCAAAGTTTCGGCCTTGTTTAAGACTTCAATATTTTTTATTTCTATTTCGATATCGCCATTTAAAACTCCAGCTTTTATATTTTTTTCCGGGCGCTTATTGACCATGCCGGTGATGGCTAAAACCCATTCAGTTCTGGTTTCTTTGGCCGTCTCGGTCGCTTCGCTTTTTGGCAAAACGACACATTGTACAATGCCGGAAAAATCGCGCATATCCATAAAAACCATTTTACCCTGGTCGCGTCTGACATTAACCCAACCTTTAACCACGACCTCTTCACCAATATGTTCTTTCAAATCTTTGATGTATGTTCTTTTCATAAATTTATATTACCCCAATAGCTTTTTTAACTTGTAGCATTTTTTTGCTAGCCACCGCTTGGGCTTTTTCTTGACCTTCCGCTAAAACTTTATTTACAAAATCCAAATCTTTGGCAATCTCTGTTCTTCTTTCCCTCAACGGCCTTATGAAATTTTTTAAATCTTCAATCAATATTTCTTTGACTACTTTATACTGGCCTTTGTTTTCCTCATAAATTTTATCTAACTCTGCGGTTGGTCTAAAAAGTTTATGAATATAAAAAACATTTTCCGGATACTCGGCTTTGGAATCAGTGATAATACTCATTACTGATTTTTCAATTTCCTCGTCAGTGGCAAAAAGCGAGATGGTGTTGTTGTAGCTCTTACTCATTTTTCTACCATCGGTACCAGGCACTACTTCAACATCTTTGATAATATGAGCCTCCGGTAATTTAAAAGTTTCGCCAAAAATTCTGTTAAATTTTTCAGCTGTGTCACGAGCAAATTCTATGTGTTGTTTTTGATCTTGACCGACCGGTACTAGGTCAACATCATAAAGCAAAATATCCGCGGCCATCAGCATCGGGTAATTAAAAGTACCGACATTTATATTTTCTTCGCTACCTTTGGCCAAGGCATCCTTGTAAGCATGGGCTCTTTTTAAATATGGAACAGTAGTAATGGTATCAAAAATCCAAGTGAGTTCGGTATGTTCTGGTACGTCCGATTGTTTAAAAATGACAGATTTTTTGGGGTCAAGGCCAATAGCCAGAAAATCGATAGCCACATCCAAAGTCAATTTTTTTAGCTCTTTAGGGTCTTGAATGAGGTTAAGGGCGTGATAGTCGGCTATCATAAAATAGCCGCCCTGGTGCTCATTTTGGAGCTCTACAAACTGCTTCATAGCTCCAAAGTAGTTCCCAATATGCGGCCGACCGGTCGGCTTCACCCCTGAAAGTATGGTTTTTGGCATGACTTTAATAATAGCAGTTTATTTTCTTTATTTCAAAACCTCATTCCCAAAACACAGAATAGCTTCTTTCATTCGATACGGAAATTTCTTGCTAGAAATTTCCTTGTCCTCAGTCTTTCACAGCTTCCGGAATCTCACTCAAGAACTATTCTGTGTTTTTCTCCCCTCTCCTTATCAAGGAGAGGGGGTAGGGGTGAGGTTATTTATTTCTGCCACAAAGCAAAAATAGACATAGGCAAAAGACGATTTGAATTTTCTTGTTTGATAGCCAACTCGCCAGATTCGATATTACCACCCAAATTTTTAACCATATCGGTCAATAAGTTGGCGACGGAGAGTGAGGAAAGTTCGGTAGAGTACATATTTAAAATTACGAAGAGAGGTTTATCGCTTAAAATTTCTCGGCAAGCGCTAAGCAGATCCGGTATTTTTTCTTCTATTTTCCAGATTTCCCCATTTGGTCCATGACCATAGCTGGGCGGGTCCATAATAATAGCGTCATATTTTTTGCCTTGCCTGATTTCTTTTTTTACAAATTTAACCACATCATCAAATATCCAGCGGATTGGCGCATTTTCCAGTCCCGATAATTTTTGATTTTCTCTGGCCCAATCGATACTTTGTTTGGAAGCGTCCACATGAGTAACTTTAACTTCCCACTTCGCTTCAGCTTCGCGAGATAAACCAGCCTGAGCCGCCACCAAACTGGCAACGCCGGTGTAACCGAACAAATTCAAAACGTTTATTTCCCGGTTGGGCATCTGATATTGGATATTTGAAATTTTATTCCTTATCCATTTCCATTGCCCGGCTTGTTCAGGGAATATACCGATATGTTTTGAAATATTTTTAAATTTAATTTTGGCTCTTATCCCGTTCAAGCCAATATCTATAACTTTTTCCAAAGCAGTTTCTGTATTTTTCCACTCTTCTTTTGATAGTTCCGGTTTCCACCAAGCTCTCGGCTCATCTCGTTCGATTCTCACTCCGCCTATTTCCTCCAGCTTCTTTCTATCTCCGCAATCCAGCAGTTTGTAGTCCCCTGTCTCCCCCGTCCATATTTTTATGTTTTCTAGCATACCCTTACAATACAACATTATTCCTTTTTTACAAAAATAAACGGACGAGGCGAAGGTCTTCGTAAGAGTATTTGGGACCGAGCAATTCTTTGACCGGAGCCATTTTATAAAAACCTTCTTCACTTAATCCGATTTTTTTGAAAGCGCTGTAAATTTCTCTGAATTTGGTTTTGGAAATGCCGTCGCGCAAATTGTAAATATTATAAGTCGGATCTTTTTCTTTGATTTCTTCTACGTGATCCAAAATGGTGCCAAGCTTCAGTCCCCTCTCCCTGGCGATATCTTTGGGGCTTTTACCATCGTCTAACATTTTTTTAGTTTCCGATACCGTATCAAGTTTTTTCTCTTTAATTTTTACGCCTCTGATTTTTTTGGCAAATTCTGCCTGCATTTTGGAAAGTTTTGCGTCGCCCATAGTTTTAATGTGGAAAGAATTTGTTTTGGAAATTTCTCTGAATTTTTTATCAAATTCCAAAACTTCCTCATTTATTTTCAAGGCCATATCATTCAAGCCTTTCAGAAAAAGTCCTTGAAGCGAACGGACTCGTGAGAGTGCTACGTAACCCATCCCCTTTTCAAAAGAGGCCGATAAGTCAATTTCAGCCGTGTCTAAAGACATACCTTGGCTTTTGTGAACAGTAATGGCCCAAGCCAATCTCAGGGGGTATTGAATTATTTCGGCTCGGCTTTTACCATCTTCTTCGATTCGCCAACTTTCTCTTTCCACATCTATAATCTTGCCGGAAATGGTTTTAACTTTTATTTCTCCAAAACCGCATTTGACGACGGTACCAAGCGTGCCATTAACATAGCCTTCTTCAAAATTGTTTTTCACAAACATAACTTTGGCTCCCAATTTTAACCGCAAGGTTTCTGGTGCCAGACAGCTTTTCTTTAGCATCTCTACCAAATTATTTCTACCTTTGGTCTGCATTTCATATTCAAAAACTTTGCCTGAAATTTTTGAAAGCTCAGTTTCATTTTCGCCATTGACATCTCGATTGTGGGAATAAAGTTTGGTTGGTTCGAATTCAGCCACTTTATTAAATCTGGTTTTTAAAATTTTCATGGTTTCTGTATCAACGGCAGCATCTCTGATGGCATTTAAAACTTTCAAATATTCAAGATCGCTTTGACGATGTTGTTCGGAAAGGTAGCAAATTTTAAGGTCCAAACTCTTCCAAGCGTCGGAGTGATAAGCGAAAAAAGCTTCTGGATCGTAAGACTTTCGGACCGGTGGCAATTGGAAAAAGTCACCACAAAAAACTACTTGCATACCGCCAAATGGCTCCGGCGAATTTTTAATTTCTCTGATTACTTTGTCTATAAGATCCAATCTAAAATGATGCAACATTGATATTTCATCAATGATTAAAACTGAGGCTTTCTTAACCTTATTTTTAATATGTTTTTTTTCGGCAATTTCTTGCAAGTCGCTTTTGCTCAGATTGTCTCTAATACCAATGCCACTCCAGGAGTGGATAGTAATACCACCCATACCAGTCGCGGCAATGCCGGTCGAGGCCGTAATGCCCACATCAGCGTCAAGACTTTGTAGATAGCTTATATATTCCCTTAAAACATAAGTTTTACCACTGCCGGCCGCGCCAGTCAGAAAGACGCTCCGGCCGGTTTTTAAGATATCCAAGGCTTCTTTTTGAGTCATAAATGTATTCTAACAACTTTTCCACTTTCCTTTTTGGTAGAGGTGGGAGTATGCTGTTGATAGAAGGGGTGTTTTCATGAAGAAGGCTCTTCCTGGTCGTAGTTACACTCGCCATCACCGAGATCCGGAATCTCTTGGTGGAAGCGATGATGACCGGAATATTTCGATCGTACTCAAGACCGAACACAAAGCCTGGCACTGTCTTTTTGATAATCTCCCCGTTTCAGAAGTGTTGAGGCTTTTTAATTTTTATTGGGAGAAGTTTGGCGATGAGTCCAAGCTTTTGTACGAAACCAAGCAAAAAGGTTTATCGGTACTCAAAAATCTTGCTTTGCTTCATGAACAAAGCGATATCTTTGAGGAGGATGATCTCATAGAATTGAGCAACACATTGGATGCTTTCAGACTGGAGATAAAGAAGAAACGAGCTTGGCTGAAGCTTTTCAGTGGGTTGTCTCTGGAAGAAATAGTTGTAAAAATCAACACAATCTGGCTTGATCCGGATTATGAGTTGGTAATCGCAACTGTTCCCATGAAAATTATTGCTTTAAAATCCGTAGCTTAATATCTGTCAAAAGAAGCGCTGTGAATAGGTGCTTCTTCTTTTTAATTTTCTATCTCAAAAACTTTTTGTTTGGAAGAAAAACCAGAAATTAATTTAACTTGCGAATTGGAAACTTTAAAATATTGAGCCAATACTTTAACAATGGCAATGTTAGCCCTGCCTTGCAACGGCGGTTCTTTGACCCAAACAGTGAACCACTCTTTATTTTCAGCTATATTACTATTATTCTCTCTAAATAATTTTGAAAGCGGTGGGTCTATGCGTTCTGCTTTCGCTCCAGGTTTAGCTCTGACAAATATTTTCATATTTTAGTTGTTGGTAATTCAATAGTGAAAGTGGCACCCTTACCTACTCCTTCCGAAAAGACTTTGATATCACCACCATGAGCCTCTGTCATTTTTTTGGCTATATATAAACCTAAACCAGTGCCAATGACATTAGTTTTGCTGGCGTCTTTGGTTCTGGAAAATTTATTAAATAATTTATTAACTTCATTTGGATCAATCCCAACCCCACTGTCTTTGATTGCTATTTTAACTTTTTCTATATCTTTAAATACAGAAATATTTATTTTACCCTGAGGGGTGTACTTAATAGCGTTATCAATAATATTGCCGATCACTTGTTTTATTTTACTTCTGTCGGCGTTTACTTTTACTGAAAAATTGTTAGGTATTTCAAATTCTAATAATAAGCCAGCATTTTGGATATTCGGTTTTAATTCATTAGTAACTTCTTTGGTTAACTCGACTATATCAAAAATACTTTTTTCATAAACCATTCTGCCTTGTTCAATGCGTGAAATATTTAAGAAATCCCCGACGACGTTTATAAGGTTTTGACAAGATTTCATAATGGTTTCTACCGAATCCTTGGCCTTTTGAGGCAAGACACCAAAATCGCCTTCTAAAAGCATTGAAGAGTAACCTTTAATGGCGGTTAGAGGCGCTCGGATTTGATGAGTGGCTAAAGACAAAAATTCCGATTTCAATTGGTCCAATTCTTTCAATTTTTCATTCGCTTCCGCCAAGTCTTGTGCTAAACTTTCAATCTCCTCTCTTTGTTTTATTTCTTTTTTGACACTACGAATCAAATTAAGCCCAACAAAACCAGTAATTATTAGTGTTACTGCCGTTAATATTCTATTGGTATTGGTTTGTATGAAGAAAAATTGCGATCCGATGATAGCCACTAAGGCCAATATAAGGGCTTGAGCACCGAACATTTTCAAATTAAAAGCTTTGTATCTGACCACTAAAAATCCTAGAAAAGCGAGAAGTAATGGCATTCCAAATAATCCGTAAATCAGGTAGTTGTATACATAAAGTGAAGCGTCAGTTGTAGCCAGTAAGCTTACTAGGAAACTTGCGGAAAAAAAGACAATAAAGAAAATAAGTACTCCGATGCCGGAAAGTAACGTCCGGCTTTTTTCTACTCTATCTTTACTATTACGATATTGGGAAAAAACAAAAATTAAAGACATTAAAATAAAGAACGCTTCTGAGTAGTAGGTATATATTGTAAAAGACCTATCTTCAAGCGCAGCGCATGAATTCAAATCATAGGTTGGTATATTCAATCCTGAGAAAACAACATATGCAGTAGGTAACATTATTGCTAGACCTAATATTTTTTGCCAAAGTGTAAGATCCCGTCCAGTGGCAAACGTGTATAGAAAATAATAACCAAAGAAAAACATTAACACCGCCAAAAAATCAAGTAGTGACCATACGAACATGGTATTGGCGGAACCAAGAAATGAGAACCATGCGCTGAGATCAAACACACACCAAATCGTAAAAGTAAAACAGGTACAGAATAATAAAATAGAAGGAAGACTTCTGGTTTTTATTAAGACGTATATGCTAAATATGAGTGCTGTTAAAGAAACTGGTAGATGCGAATATAACAATACCCCAATAGGGATTTGATTTAAAAGATATTTATAACAATATTCAACGTTAATAAAAAAGGAAGGCATAAAATTATTGGTTTTGATTAGAACAATTTTCTCCATTCTCCTTTGTATCAGGAGAACAGTATATAATTTGGCAAGTACCTCTTATACCATAACAAGAAAAGTCTGAGCAGGTATGTTCATCAAGGCAAGATGGTGCATACGTTGCGGTTATTTCAACTTTTTCATAGGGTCCTGTTTGGAATGTTGGATCGGAAACATCTGGATTGGCTTCAAAGCAATTATTTTTTTTAGTATTACACACTGTAAAAACGTGTAAAGGGTAATCCTTTTTGACGTAATAGCGTACGAAATTATGTTCAGCGATTATCAGCACTATGGCACAAAGAATGATGAAAAATATGGTTGTTTCAAAATTTTTATTCATTGCTCGATATTTTAATGTTCTTTAAAAGATTTCGTGAAAAATACTTTGCATTTTTTTTCCTGTAAGCCAAATTTTTCCAGTCGTTCCCAGTAATTACTTTCCTGCATGCTAGACTTCCACATTTGCAATAAAGACGGAATTTTGTATCTGAAATACCCATACCATAATCCCAACAAAGTTCCTCATTACGTTTAACAGAACATGTGGTCACGAAATTATCATCTTTATCAAATCCAACATTGTAATCACAAGAGTGGTTCATATTCCAGGGTACAGGAAGCCAATTGAAATCATGCGGAGTGAAAAAACCTTTTTTAGTTTGAATACAATATTGCTTGATCTTTTCTTTAGTGATTTTATCAAGTTCTTTAAAATCTTTCCAAGGATGGAAAATTTCATCAAACCGTTTTGTCTCGGCAATAACCACATCTTTTTTAATAGCGCGAGCGGCAAACAAACCAATCTGACCGGGTAACATTTTTGATGGTCTTATTTCAATAAGGAGCGGTGTAATAGTATGTGCTTTGACCATACAAATATTATAACATCCCTAACATTTTTTGAAATTAACTCTTGTGGACGTGACGTAATATATATTTTTTCAAAAAAGTTTGGGGGCGAAATCGGGTTTTGGCTATGCGCAGATTCTCTATACCCAAGTCTTGTTCATAGTTGAATAATTTTCTGTTAAATGACGAGAGAATCTCAGCATTCTTTTTCATTAAAAATGCATACAGTCCGTCGTCAACCGATTTATCAGCTTTCATCATGTGAGCCAGAACATATTCAGAATCAATTAATTCATTGACAAATACAGCTACCAGCTTTTCATCAATAAATACTCCAACGGTCACGAGATTAAAAATCTCAACGCCCTCCAGTAATCTTTTCATGGCTGCCAGATCTCCCAGTCCGGAATCTGCCCCATTTTGAATTTTTAGATTATGCCACTTATCAAAAAGTTCCAGAACACTTTTAGCGGTTTCTCTATTTTTCAAAGAAATGATTTTTCCTATAGCTTGTGGAAATCTTTGTAGAAAGCCGTTGACATGATTTCTTTTTTTTGCAAATTTACAACCATGAAAATCACGCAATTCCTCGATGTTATATACGTAATCAAAATGGTCTCTGTCTTCAATCACTTCAAATTTATTGTTATAAATTCCCTGTATGGAAATTTCTGGCACAAAACGCAAAAAAGATGGCGCTCCACTCTTTATAGAAAATTCCAATAACTGCTCACTAGTTTCGTTGAGTTTTTGATTTCCGATAAATGAATAAAAAGGGTCGTTGGTAACATAATCTGTAAATTGAACTACCAAATTATTGTTTAATTTAGAAATGGCGATTTTGTCAACAATATTCCATGACCACATGCTGGTGAAGTTAAAATCTGAATACGGCAAGAATTGAGAAGTTATTTTTTTTATCTCGTCACGGTCAGTTAGTTCTATTAACTTAAATTGTGGAAATTCTGGAATCATATTTTTATAAAATTATCATTTTTTGGTGGTCGAAGAAAATGCGGGAAACGTATAAAAATTGCTATCGTAAATGTAAGTATGACTAAGTATAAGGGATATGAAATATTGGAATAATCCCAGTGTTCTATTGCAAGTAAATTGACAAGATTGGCTCCAAAACCAAAATACCAAGCGGGACCATAATCAGCTGTTGGATCTCTCCAAACTGTTACTACAAGTGGAATTGCTCCTATTAGATCAATAAACATGGTAAGAGTAAGTGTGGTAAGTGACGATCTAAAAATTATCCACAAAATTAAAATCATTCC
>Ga0265316_10004102_pt1 | contig 14588 bp, 24 predicted proteins | sample 4522metaG_FD_202092 | JGI IMG/M metagenome (GOLD analysis project Ga0265316, IMG submission 202092) | Rhizosphere microbial communities from Carex aquatilis grown in University of Washington, Seatle, WA, United States - 4-5-22 metaG | ecosystem: Host-associated > Plants > Roots > Rhizosphere >...
AGAACAAATAAAAAAGACGAAATTAAGAAAGATATTCAAACAAAAAAGAAAGAATTAGATAAAGCTGTTAGTGGACTTTCTTTATTACTTTGATTTTTTATTTAATTCTTTTAATTCTTCAAATTAGTATTAACTCTCCAGTTTTTATAGAAGACGCAGCTCCTTTGACAAAAGCAGGTATTCTTTCAATTTGTAAAGGGCAATAAAATGGGCTATGATTTTATAATCATAGACAGCATAATTTGCGATTCTTATCATGAAGCCATGTATGACGAAGATAATCCTTATAGAACTTCTTTATTAGATTTACAAGAAGATTGTTGAAATTTGATAGGGAAAAGCCATTAAAATACGCCTTTCCAGAAAGAACATGTCATTAAGATAAGATGGCAGGAATCTACATTGTTAAGTTAAAGGTTGGTGGATAGATTTTTAAGTTTCTTCTTATTAGAGATTTAATGTTTAAGATAAGAAATAGCGAGCTTATTTCCGAGATTTCTGGAGAAGCTAAACAATTCCCAAAATATACCACTCAAATAATCAATCTTGCTAATCAAAACTCGCAAGGAACACGCCCTAAGGTTGTTGGTCAGCTTTCTGAACTTATACAAAAATGTCCTCATAAAGAATACTCAAAATGGAAAGAATGGTATTTAGAGCAACAACCAAAAGCAATAGATAAAGCAACAGAGAAAATATTTCCTATGATTGAAGAACTAAAGAAGTCCATTAATCAAATTGATAAGGAAATGGTTAAAAATTGGGTTGAAGATTTAGTAATAGACAAGACTTTTATCGGTCTAAAGTTTCAAGAAGCCATTTTAAAGAGAGTAGCTAAAATGAAAAATACCTCTTATAGACTATCTAATCCTAAAGAAGAAAGCAAAGGAATAGATGGATTTATTGGTGATATTCCTGTTTCAATAAAACCAATAACTTACCAGTCTAAAAATATGCTAATGGAGAAGATAGAAGTTAAATTTATTTTCTATGATAAAAAGAAAGATGGAATAAATGTGGATATTTCTCAATTAGAGTAATCAACTTCAAACAAGTTATCATTTATCTTTCTTACAGATTTTAATTTTGGAATTTCTATGTTCATCTCTTGTCTGCTTACGACTGGAAAATTATGATTTTGATATTTATGTTCTCCCTTTTCTTCTTTTCTCTTGTCCATAAATTCCTTATGCTTTTCAATTCTCTTTTCGTTATAGTTATTAGCAAACTCTACAATTCCCCCAAATCTTTCAGAGATTATTTTATTGAAGTTCTTGTCTATCTCTATGCCTATGCTGTTTCTTCCTGAAGCCATACAAGAGAGCATAGTCGTTCCAGTTCCCAGAAAGACATCAAGAATAGTATCTCCTTGAACTGAAAACATATTTACTAATCTATAAGCAAGTTCAAAAGGAAATGAGGCACTTCTATCTCTAACACCCTCGTCATTTAATTTTTGTTTGTCTCCTTTAACATCTGTCCAAATATCAGAAAACCATTTGTTTCTTTCTTCAAAGAAATAAGAACTCTTTTGTCTTGTTAATTTATTCTCATCTGTTTTAAATTCTCTCTTATTTCCTTTTCTTAATATCAAAATATATTCGTGTTCCAAACTTACATAAGCCCCAGCAGGCAAAGTTCCAGACCCCATAAATTTATTTGGTTTATTGGATTGTTTTCTCCAGATTATTTCAGGTAAAACATCAAAACCAAGTTCCATACAATAAGATAAAATTCTCGCGTGATTAGGATACAGCTTAAAAGAATCTCCTAATTTTCTTGTAGCATCTCCGATATTTATGCAAACCCAACCACCTTTTTTTAAAACTCTATAAACTTCTTTCCAGACCTTATCTAATTCTTTATGAATTTCTTCAAATGCTTTTTCTCCATTCAGATTATCTAATGCTTCTTTGACTAAGGGATTTTGTTCAGAAAATATTTTATCCCACATTTCAATCATAGGATATGGTGGGGAAGTTATCATTAAATCAATAGAATTATCAGATAACATTTTCATATCTATTTTTCTTGCATCTTCAAAGATTACCTTATGTGTTGTTATCATTTTGTTTTTATCATGTCTTACATCTTTTTAACTTTTCTTACTTGATAATTCAATTAACTGCAACCATTTATTTTCGGGGTTTAACTGCAAAGTTGGAATAGCCAACTGATAAGGACAACAATTTAATGTTTGGTGCTTTGTTATAAAGTTGTAGTAAATCTCCCAACCTTTCATAATAGCATTTGCAGACTCTACACTTCCGTGAAATCCTCGGAATGTTTTTGTTCTACTTCTCAAATTATTATGTAATCTCTCAATAGGATAATTGAAACCATCTCCTTTTGAAGCTGTAATAACATTATACTCTACTTCTTTTCTCTGAAAGCGGTAATAACCAAATGAAGATTTTACGGCTTTATTATAAGCCATATATCCGTCTGATGTTATTATCTTAATTTGTTCTCCCGTTCTTTCCTTTGCTTTTTCCAAGACTCTCTTTAATTGTTTTTGTTCTCTATTTCTTACAAAGTCAGAACTAACCATAAATTTGGTTTCTGTATCTATTGAGTCAATAAACCAATTTTTCTCTATTCCCTTTCTTTTAAGAGATTTTCTCCTATTGTATTCTACCTCATCAATTTGCATCTCCTTTCCAACACTTAATTTTAGGTTGCTCGTGAAATTGCTTATCTGTTTTGCATACTTGATAATCCAAGAGTAGATAGAAACCCAAGAACTATTATGAGGATAAAAACTTTGGAGATGCTCCTGAACCTTTCTTGTGCTTATTCCCCTGTAGAATAAGTCCAAGCATAGAGTAATCTTTTGAGGGGCATTTCTCATTCTCTTGAAGCCGTCATCAAGAACAAATGTTCTACTGCAATCATTACATTTATACCTTTGGATTAAACCTCTATTTTCGGTTTTTCTCTTGCACCATTTTATTGTATTGTTGCTCTTGCAATTCGGACACCTAATATTATTCATTATATAATTCGGTATCCGAACTATATAAGTCTTTCTGTTAGGTATTATAATGATAAATGATGATAATGAGATTAATCTCTCGTTACATTCACTTCATTCTCATTTAATTTCATTATTATCTATGAGCGAAAGATTTAAAAGCGTAGAAAATAGAATCTATAATATAAAATGGAAACATTAAAACCACCTTATCCCAGCACAGGGCAAGCAGATGCAATCTTAGATATACTTAGAAGAACAAGCCCTAAAAAAGTTGATTCAAAATTCATAGCTGAAAATAAAATTGCCACGGCTGCAAATGCAGCAAGCGTTGTTAATTTTGTTAAGTTTTTAGGAATAGCTGATTCAGATAGTGTCGTAAAAGAAGAAATTGCTAATAAGCTTAGACTTGTGGGTGACGAAAGGGAGAGATTTATTGGGGGGCTTATAAAAGATTCTTATAAAGAAATATTGGAAGGGGTAAATCTCCAATTAGCAACGCGTGATGATTTAACAAATTTCTTTATCCATAATTACCGATATGGTCCATCTCCCGCTAAAAGAGCTTCAATATTACTTTTACATTTATGTGAAAAATATGGCATTCCTGTATCTGAGGACTTAAAGAAAAAGAACTATGTGATAAATCCTTTAATTAAAAAAACTGAAAGAAAATCTTTGAAGGCAAAAAATGGACAATCATCAATTCCTCAGAATAATCTCAACAAGCAGATTAAGGGAGATATTCCTGAAGAGGGTTTAGTCGTTTTAAGTATTCTTGGAAATGGGTTAGATAGAGAACTAAGAGCTACCAGTGCAGACCAATTGCAGGAATTTTATGATGGGAAGTTTAAATCTTTTATTGATGCTGCTAAAAGTTTATTCCCAGAGAAATCAGTTATTGAAGATTCAAAAGATGAAGAACAATTAGAAGAAGAATAATCATATTCACCTGGTGAAAACACGCAAAGGAACATCGGGGCAGTCGGCAATACACCACTTGCATTTACTGCCCTGATGAGTTGTGTTAATATTATTCTTCTATTACAATCTTATTATTATCAAGTTTTACTTTTAAATCTTTATTATTTAATCCACTTTCTTCAACAATTCTTTTAGGAAGATTTATTTTATATTTATAATAAGTTGCTTCGCCTACTTTTTTATCTATTGACTTCATTATTTTCATAAAATAATTAGGTATCCGAACCTTTTAAATAATTCGGTTTCCGAAAGAAAACGGGCTACCAACCTCTAACTTAACAATGTAGCAGGAATCTCACCTGCCCACTAAAAATCCTCCTTTTAGATTATATTATGAGGATAAGAGAAGATTAGTTTTTGGGTAATTCTAAATATACTTTATAGCATAGTGGTAATATTCTTATTGACTACACCAAAGTTTATAAGGTATAAAGATTATATTTTTTTATGAGTAAAGAAAAAATCCTTAATGATTATATAGATTACAAAGCAACAGGAATAAAGACAAAAAGAAAGCTGGTTGATTTAAAATTTATTATTAATTCCTTTCTTAATAGTTCTAAAAAATCATTAGGAGATTTTACAGAAAAAGACTTGGTTGATTATCTTAATAAAATTGCTCCTAAATATTCTGAAAACTCTTTTAATGGAATCAGAAGTTATATCAAGAGTTTTATAAAATGGTTTTTTGTGGATTATTCTCAAAGGTTTAGAAACTTAGAAAAGTTATGCAGACAAAAGAAAGCACCTCAAACCTATCAAGCTGAAGAAATGTTAAGCAAAGAGGATATACAAAAATTAGTTCAAAATGAGGAATCTTCTTATTGGAAAGCTTATTGGCTAACTTTATTTTATTCGGGTTCTCGTCCTGGAGAGATTTGTTCTCTTAAATGGAAACAAGTAGATTTGAATAATGAAGGAGCATTTATTAAAATTTATTCAGATAAAAATAAAAATTATTTTGATAAATTTGTCCCTGAAGATGTTGCAGTTTATTTAAGAAAATTACAAACTAATAATTCGGAGTTTGTTTTTCCTTCTTCTGCAAATAAAGAAGGACACATTTCTGTTAAGGGAGTTTATCAAAGGCTTTCAAAACTATCTAAAAATGTTTTTGGAAAGAAAATTAACCCTTATATTCTGCGTCATAGTATTGCAACAATCCTTTATAATGATGATAAAATACCAAATAAAGAAGATGTTGCAAACCAAATGGGACATAATAAAAGTATGGAAAAAACCTATTCTCATTTATCCAAAGAGAAGATGAGAGAAAGAGCAAGAAAGATTTGGATTAATCCGAAAGAAGATTTAACTCCTAAAGAAAAAAGTAAAATAAAAGAGTTAGAAATTAGAATATTAAAATTAGAAAATATAAGAAAAAAAGAATTAATTGCTTATAATATTATGAAGAAGAAAACTTAATTTTCTTTTAAAAATCTTCTTCCTTTTTCATTTATTCTAATAATATTATCAACTAAATCAGAGACATATAAAACAGAACTTAAAGCCTTAAATCTCTCACCCCAATCTTCTCTTTTTTTATCAGGAGGAAGTAATAAATATAAATTTTCATTTGCAAGTATTTCTCCACCTTTCTTTGAAATTGTTTTTAATATTTCTAAAGTATATTCTCTGTTTTTTTTAGCTCTTTCTTTCATTTCTTTTATCTTTTCTTTTCTAATTTTAATCATAGTTGGACGTCCTGTTTTTTTTTCTTCAATTCTGTTTTTTTCAATAATTCCTCTTGATTCTAAAATATTAAGATAATAAATTAAAGTGCTTCTTTTAATTTTTAATTTCTTTTGAATATCTGCAATAGACATTTCTTTGTCTTGTAATATTTCAATCACCGACGACAAAACTCTATCTTTATTAAAATTCTTTTCAAAGTTATTTATCATTTAACTATAAATGTTATAACTACTTATAAATGTTTCGTAGTTATAACTAAAGTGGTTAAAACAGATAGTTTTATATACTAATTAAGTTATATTATAACTATATAAGTTATAACCAAATGACAACTAATAAAAGAACTAAGGTGATACAAATGAAACTTACAGATTCAGAGAAAGATAAAATTGTTCAGGCTTCTGAAAAAATGAATATTCCTACTGCAACTTTTAGCAGAATGGTTTTAATGAAAAGTTCAAATGAGGTTTTACAAAATGAATGATATTGAAATCCAAGAATTTAAAGCAACAATAACCCAGGAAGATTTAGAGCAATCTCCTATTTTACAAGATTTCTTGCTTTTTAATAAATTGGAGGTTCAGAAAGTTTAACTGATTTTTAGAATGGACTTAAGTATGTATCTTAATAAGTATGTGCGAATTGATTTAATTAATAATTATTTCTATATGGGCTTAGTTCTTTCTGTTGATTCTGATTCTTTAACGTTAAGAGATATTAAAGGAAATATTGTTTCATTAAAAGAAAGTTCTATCTTGTATATTAGGGAGGTTTCTTCACAATGACTAAAGCATTCAAAGAATGTCCTTACTTTGATTCCTGTCAGGAAAATTCCTGTCCTTTGGCTTCTGATTACGAAAAATTGGAAACTACTCCAGAAGATAAATTGCTTTTTAATTATAAAAAATGTAAGTCAAGAAAGGCAACCAGAATGAATATTGCAGAGAAATATAACCTAACAAATAAGGGGCTAACTAATAAGGAATTTAAACGTTTTCAAAAAAGGCAGGTAGCCAAAATCAACTTAGAGCAGCTTAACCTTTTTCCAATAAGGGAAATTCAAGAAAAAAACACAGAAAATAATACCTTAAAACAATTCCCAACCTCTAAAGTGCCTGAGAGTATGAACTCAGGTTCTTTTGTTCAAAAAGTTTTATTGGAGGTGCAGAATGAATAATTATTATTTGATTGAAGATTTTAAGAATCAAGAAGATTTTGAAACATATACACACCCAACAACTTTTGAAGATAGAAAAAAGAAGTTTAAATGGATTAAGATAGACAAAACAACTTATGCAGATAGAAAACCTATGTTTGCAATAAAAGGCAAGTTATTTTTTGAAAATTATAAGATTGTTAATAATAAAGATTTTTCAAGGGGTATTAAAAATGAATAATGTTTATTCTTGTCAAAATTGTGGTTTAGAGTTTGATTCTGATAAAATTTATATAATTTATGAAAAAGTAAGTCCTGTTTGCTCTGATTATTGTTTTTTTATGGTAGTTCATAGTATTTTATCAAAGTATAGTGAAGAACAGCTTTTGAATTTAGGAATTGTCTTTAAGATTGAAAAACTAACTGAACTAAATAAAAATGAACAGATTTATGAGTATAGCAAGAGATACAAAAAAGCCTTAATTTCCTTTATAAATAAGGAGGTTATCAATTATCAAAATGCTATTTGATAAGAATGATAAGGTGGTAATTATCAGATTATCATTATCATCACTTCTTTAGGAAGTGATAATGATAAGCTATATCTGATGATAATAAATTAAAATGGATAAAATAATCAGTTCAAGTTTAAGAGAAGCAAGATTTATTTTAGTTAAGAAAAATACTAAAATTCCAAAAGCAGATTTCAAAGGCGATAATTGGAAAGAGAAAGAAGTAGATTACGAAACAGCTAACAAATCTTTGATAAAATATAATCCTGCTTTGTTTTGTGGAAAGAATGGTTTTTTTGGTATTGATTGCGATAGGTTAGAGTTAGCACAAGCCTGTGAAGGATTACTGCCTAAAACTTATTCAGAACAAACCTGCACACCAGGACACTTTCATTATATTTATAGAATTAAAGGCACTATGGAAAATTTAAATATTACTTCTGAAGATAAAATACATTATGGAGAATTAAGGTGTAACGATTGTATTATTCTTCTTTCTCCAAGTAGAGCAAGAGATAAACAAGGAAAGTTAGGAGATTATAAAATTCTTTCAGAAGTGGATAATATTCCTTATATAACTAAAGAACAAGTCAAAGAAGTTCTATTAAAGTTTATGAATCCAACAAAGACAGAACCAAAAGGAAAGATAAGCCAGGAGCTTTTAGAAAAGATAAATAAAGATTCAGAACTAAAAACTCTATTTGAAACAGAATTAGATAAGGGTGTTAGGAGTGAAGCAGAACAGCAATTAGTGGATAAATTAGTGTCAAGAGATTTTGATAAAGAAGAAATCTATAACATTATGGGTTCTTCTAAAATTGGAAAGTGGAATGAAAAGCCAATAAGTTATAGAGAAATGACTTATAATAAAGCTGTGCAGTTTGTAACAACACAAAAGGCACAAGCAACACAACCGACACAAGAAGAAAGATTAAAGGTTATGACATTAAGAGATTATGAAAAATACAAGCCTGATAAAAATTATATCATTAAGGACATAAAAAAACCAGGAGAAAGTGAAATGTTATATGCTCCAAGTGGTTCTTTTAAATCTCTTTTAGTTTTATATCAAGCGTGTTGTATTGTAACAGGAAAGCCTTATCTTAATAAATTTAAATCTAAAAGGCAACCTGTTTTAATTTTGTCGGCAGAAAACAAGATTGAAGAAGATAAGAAAAGATTAAGACTAATTTTGAAAGGATTAAAGAGTGAGAAGAAAGACATACCATTATATATTTTACCGAGAGGAGAATGTCAAAATGTTTTGGATTTAGGGTTTAATGTTTTGTTAAGAAGATTCATAGAAGAAAAGAAAATAAAAGTTATCTACCTTGATACAATAAATCCCTTGACTCCTGAGTTAGATGACAATAAAGGAAAGGACGTTACAAAATTCTTTAATGAATTTATTAAACCAATATGTGATGATTATAAAATTAATAATACTTTTCTACACCATACACAAAAAACAGAAGGCACATTTTTAGGTTCTGTTAAATGGAAAGCTAACGTAGATTCTGCCTGGAGAATTGAAAGAAAGGGTTTAGATAATAAAGTGAAAATCTATAATGAGAAATCAAGAGGTGGAGAATTTAACACTATGGAATTAGAGTTAGTCTTTTCTGATGAGGAGATTAAGTTTAATCTTTTATCTATGGATAAGGCAGAGATATATTCAAGAAGAAAGAAAATGACACAAGAAGAATTTTTTATCCTTAAATTAAATCAGCTTATTAAAGTTAAAGAAACAGAAAGAGCAGTTATCCAAGCAACCTTTACAGAACATAAGATAACATATTCAACTGCAACTTTAGATAGAGCCATATCAAAATGGAGAGATATAAAATGAAACTGAAATGTAGTCGTCAAGGTTGTGAAGAAGAAGGAATATACAGAACAGGCACACTTCAAAAAGCTAAGGTGTGGTGTATTAAACATTATATTGAAAGAATAAGAAAGCAGCCTGACATTAAAGGTTCTACTTCCTGGGAGAATAATTTATGAATTGTCAATCTCCCTTATGTGAAAATAAAGCTACAACATATTTTTGGAATAAACAATTTTGCAAAAGGCATTATAAATTCTTAACAAAACTTTTTAGGAGTTGGGAATATCAAACTAATAGAAAAACAAAAGGAGGTATAGAAAATGGAAATAAAGAAAGAACCAAGAGGCATACATACAATAAGATGTAATAATCAGATTTGGAAAGCTGCAATAGATTCTAAGATAAATATAAGTGAAACTTGTGAGCAGCACCTCCAAGCAGTAATAAATGTTAGAACAGAAATCTTAAACGCAATCTCAACTTGTTTTTTATGCAAAGAAAAGAAAGACTACCAGGGAATGTTTAAACTTGCTCCTTCTATTTTGGGTTTTGAATACACAAAGCAGCAGGATAATGAAGGACACGAAATTTCAAGAGATTGGTTTGTTTGTCGTGAGTGTTTGAATAATGTTAAGAATGGAAAGACACAGGGTTATGACAAGGAAGGATTAGCAGTTGCTCAAGAGTGTTTGAGAGAGGAAGAAATAAATATCTCCAAAGGAGAAAAACCTTTTACAGATACAAGCCTTTCTTTTTATGATTCAGAAGAATATAGCATTAAAGAGTTCATACAAAAAATAAAAGATAATCCTTTGGCTGATTGGACGTTTGAATTAGGAAAGATTAGTGTCCCTTTAAGAGATATAGATTCAGAATATAAGAGAGAGGAGGATTTAAGTCCTGAGGAAATTGAAAAAGAAACAAAAGAATTTCAATTAAGACTAAAAAATAAGGAATTTTCCTAAGAAATACGAAGATTACAACCTTACAACCAATATACCCTCCTATCTGACTTAATTCCTATAGGACAACTTACTATGGAAAAAAAAATAGGTGCTATCTACTGCAGAGCAAGTAAAACAAGTCAATCAGTAGAGCAACAAGAGATGAAAACAAAAGAATATTGTGAAAGAAATGATATTGAAATCTATAAATTGTATTCAGAGATAGGACAATCAGGAGCAAAGATAAGTCGTCCTCAATTAGATTTAATGCTGCAAGATATGAGAGCAAAGAAGTTTAATATTGTTATAGTCTTGAAGTATGATAGACTTGGACGTTCTACTATTCATTTGTTGCAAGTCCTGGAAGAAATGAAGAACATTAACATAAGACTTATTGCAACTGAACAAGGTATAGATTCAGCAACTCCTTTAGGAAAGTTCTTTATTACTCAGCTCTGTGCCTTAGCAGATTTAGAAAGAGAAATGATAATTGAAAGAACTAATGACAAGCTGGACTTCTATAAAAAAGAATTGAAAGACAAAGGTTTTTTTATTAACAAGAAAGGAATAAAATGTTTTTCTTTAGGACGTCCAAAAGGTTCTAAGGATAAACAATACAGAAAGAAGGGAGGTTATTATTTGAGATATAACAAATAAACCACCCTACCAAAAAATGATAATCCTATCCTTTATTAAATCAAAAACAAACAACCGAGCGTTTATTTAAAATGCCTTCAAAGAATAGCACAATAAAGTTTTTAGCAATCACAGAAGAAAAAGAACAAGCTGATAAGATAGCAACAGATTTAAGTTTGAATCATTCTGAATGTTATGAAATGATTTTTAATTTAGGTTTAACAGAACTTAAATCAAAGTTAATGAATCAGAAACTAAGCGTTGTTATAACACATTCTCCTGACACTTCTTGCAAGAGAATAAATTTTAATAGAAAAAAGTAAAGGCAGGTTGATTGTCAAGTTCAACCTGCTTAGTAAAATTTAGTAGTTCATTAAGGTTTTTTATTTGTTTAGATTGGTAGCCAATCTATTTGACTTAAACTCTATTGCTGTTTGCTCCTCCTCCAAGTGCATTTATTAACACACCCAAAACAATAGCAGCAGCAACTATTAACAAAATTATTCCTATCCAAGGCACGAAGTTGGAAATCTGTTGTTGAACTAATGTTGTCGCATTTTGACTTAAACTTCCATTAACCATTTGATTTCCGAATTGTCCCAAAACATATAAAACGATTGCAATAAGAATTGCAACAAGAGCGATTGTTAAAATGCTTGGGTAGATATCACCGATTCCTAAACCTCTTTTATCTTTTCTAAAAATTAAGGTTCTCATTTTCTTTTTTTTCTACCTCCTTTCAACATACTTTTAACAATAATTGGACGAATAGAAAAGCCTGTTATAGCAGATTTTGGAATGCTTGGAGCTTTCAATTTAAAACTTGAAGCAAAAAAAGAAGGTTGATATTTCTTTGGCTGGAAAGATGGAACAAATTCACGAAGACTTCTTTCAGAACCGAGATTTAATTTAGGAAGAAAAAGAGGAATTATTGGAGTATTAAAAGTTGGATTAGGATTTATTGTTGGATTTGTTAATCCAGGGGTTTGAACTTGAATAGTCATTTGTTTTGTAACTTGGGTTGTTATTTGTGGAGTTAGTTGTATTGTTGGCTGAAGAAATGCTTCTCTTGTTCCAATGTCATAAGCATTTGCATAAACTTGATTAGTTGCATAAATAAATTTATTATTTTGTTCCTGTCCTAATCTCAAAGATTGCATAGTATTTACTGTTGGAATAGTAACCAAAGAAGTTTCTTGGGTTGTCTTTAATCCCTGTCCTCCAACCATTGATGGAATATTAAATCCTAATTGCTGTGCTGATTGGGTCGTTACTTGGCCAGTTGCTTTTGTTAATACACTTGATGTTCTTGAAAGAGTAATGCTTTTTGATGGAGCATTAACTTCTATTGTTCTTGCAATATTTGGAATAACTCCTTCTTGTGTTGCTTTCATTGAAACTAAAGAAGGGGAATTTGCTTTAAGTCCAACATTACTATTTGGAAAAGATTCAGATGGAGATGGATTTCTTTCTGTTAATCTTGACAAACGAATGTCTTCTACATTAAATCTATAATCAAACTTAGGTATGACATTATCAACTCCAACCTGATTTATCTTTCCAGAAAGAGATAATCCTAACTTTCCATATTGCTTTCCAACTCCCCCATAAAAACCAGTCGTTGATTCCCCCCCTTTAAATACATTAATTTTTCCATTAACACCAGCAATATTTCCACTAAAGAATTTAACCTTTGGGGTAAAGTAAGCGTTTGCTGTTTCAGTAGTTGTCATTCTTGAAAATGTTGAACTTAATCCACCAGATTCTGGAAGAATAATTCCACTCCCAGTTATTGATTGTTGTCCAGCAATTCTAACAGGATTTCCAGTAAACAAATCATAAACCTTTACAGTGGATGTTGATTCTCCTTTTATTATATTATAAGTATTTCCACTTACCTTATACTGAACAGCACCAATTGTTTCTGCTTCTCCAAGTGAGCTTTTAGGATAATTAACTTTGTATCCCTCTGTATAGACATTTCCTTCTTTCCCAACATTTGCAACAGAGAAGGTTGGTTTCTGATTTAATACTGCAAGAGCATCTTCTTTGATGAATTGATTTGATAATCCACTCTGATAAAATTTATATCCAACAAGACCCAATCCAACATTTGCTGCACCACCAACAACTTGAAATGTTGCCGATGTCTTTTCTTCTGGTGTAAGTATTCCAGCATTTCCAGATAATCTTCCTGTTCCTTGAATAATATCAGTAGAACCTTTTCCAACAAGATAACCAAGTCCAACTTCTGGTGCAGCAATAATTAATCCAGTTGTTCCAATAGTATTCAATCCAGATGTAATTGCAGATGGAACATCTGTTGTTATCTTCATTGCATTTGTATTATAGAAAGATTTTTCAGCAGAAGCAGGACGAGTTCCAAATGGTTCAACAGGAGAATAAGTTACTTGTTTATTAAATACACTAAATCCAGAGAATGCTTCTTTTGGATTGTCTATTAAATCACTTCTATTTTTCCATAGAGTTCCAAAAGCATAACCAACATTTCCAAAGAAACTCCCTGTTCCACCAGAAACAGTCATTGGGTTTGTGTAATCAGAAGGATTGTATGCTTTCTCTACAGAAGGAGAATTATAATTTTGATTAGGAATAAAACCCTGATATAAAGGAATATCAACTTTTGGAGCATTACTTAATTGAGTAGAAAGATTTTGATTAGAAAATCCTTGATTGCTTACATTCTGGGGAGTAGCAGTTAAACCCCCAAAAGAAGTTGTTGTTATTGTTGGAGCTAATGTTTGATTTTGTGTTGTTTGAGCAGAATAACCTCCTCCACTACTACCTAAAGAACCCCCCTGAAATCCACTACCAACATTTGGGACAGGAGTAAAACCAGGAGTTGGACTTGGAGTATTTTGTATTTGTCCTGTTTGTAGTGGTATATTTCCTGGAAGAATTTGTTGTCCTGTATTTGTATATACAGGGGTGTAATAAGATTCTCCTCTTAAAATATTTCCAATTCCTGCTCCAACATTACTTATTGCTGTTCCGATATTTTGAATAATTCCAGGCATTAACTTTTCCTCTCTCTTATTTTATTTATCCCTTCAATAATTGAAGGAGGAATAAAACAAAAAATAAATATCATAGGACTTACAATCAAGAAATAATTGCTCCAATTTATAGGAAAATCACTTGAAATAGAGTTTGAATGTGTTATCATAACAATTAACATTCCAAAAAATATACAAATAAGAGAGGCAACAATACCCATTTTAAAAGGGTGATTTTCTACCCAACTATTATTTTTCATTTTCTTCTTCTCTTTTTTACTTTAATGTAAGATTTTTTCTTTCTAACAGAGATTATTGGACGTTGAATAAATTTAATCCTGACAACATTCATAAATTAGAAATTGAGTAATTCTTTAAAAGAGATAAGGATTTTTTAAGTTCAGAACTTGAACAAAACAAATAAAAAGAAGTAAAGCCTTTAATTTTAATGAATTTAGGAATGAAACCAACCTTAGGAATTAAAAAAAATACAATCGGATATGCTTATCTTGAAGAATCCAAACCAATAAAGATTATAAAAAAGCTATTTGGAAAGAAAACAAATAAAGAACTGCAAGATGAGGCATTAAAAGAGTTAAATCATTCTATTAACACAATCGGATTTAATAAAACCCTTGAGAAAGCCAAAGAAGAAAGTTTAAAAAATAAAAATTACACTAATTAAGATATAGAAAAGGTAATATTTAGTTTCTATAGTGTAGTTATTGAAATTTAGCCCTCCATTCTTTAAAAGACTTATGAATTAGAAATCTTTATTCTACTTCTTTCTTTACGAAAAATTCTTATTTTTGTTTTAAGAAGAAATTTCCTATTTCTTTCTT
>Ga0265316_10004103_pt1 | contig 14588 bp, 17 predicted proteins | sample 4522metaG_FD_202092 | JGI IMG/M metagenome (GOLD analysis project Ga0265316, IMG submission 202092) | Rhizosphere microbial communities from Carex aquatilis grown in University of Washington, Seatle, WA, United States - 4-5-22 metaG | ecosystem: Host-associated > Plants > Roots > Rhizosphere >...
TCGCTCGACGCTGACCAATGCGGTTGCGAACAATGACGGCTCGACAATGTCGAGCGACATCCAGGGCATCTTCGACCAGGTCAAGCAGATCCTGAATTCGCAGGACGCGAACGGCAACTACATCTACGGCGGCGACAAGGACAACACGCCGCCGGTAAACGTCTCGACGCTGGCGCAACTCGTCGCCCTGCCGAGCGTGGCAAGCGCCTTCTCCAATGGCACGCTGAAAAAATCCGTGGCGGTCAGCGATTCCCAGACCGTGCAGGTCGGCGTGCTCGCGTCCGATGCCGGCACCGCGCTGCTCCAGACGCTCAAGGACGTCGCAACCTTCGATGCGGGCCCCAATGGCAATTTCGCGGCCAGTACGACGCTGACCAAGGCGCAGAGCGATTTTCTGACATCGGAGATTCCGGTCTCGGTAAACGCCGCATCGTCTGTGAACTCGGTGGCGGCCAGCAACGGCGTCGTGTTCAACCAGCTCAAAGACGCCGCCACGCAGCAGCAATCGCTCAACACGCTGTATCAGGGCTTTGTTTCGAATATCGAAAATGTCGATTTGCCGACCGCCCTTGCGCAGGAAAGCCAGAACCAGGTCGCTCTGCAGGCCGCCCTGCAGGTGACGTCCAGGCTCGGCCAGCTTTCGCTGCTCAACTACCTGCCGACCCCGACGACAACCGGCTAACTTGCGGCCGAAGACGTGGCGGAATATAGCCACGCCATGAACGCCGCAGCCGCCCTGCCGAAAGGATCCCGGATCGTCGCCGCCATGTCGGGCGGCGTGGATTCGTCGGTGACAGCCGCGCTTTTGCAGCGTCAGGGCTATGAGGTCATCGGCGTTACGCTGCAGCTCTACGATGCGGGCGCGGCCAGGAAAAAAGGCGCGTGCTGCGCCGGCCAGGACATCTACGACGCCCGGCGCGTCGCCGAGAGCCTCGGCATCGCACATTATGTTCTCGACTATGAGCAGCGCTTCAAGGAGCGCGTCATGGCGGATTTCGCCGACGCCTATGCGCGGGGGGAGACGCCGATCCCCTGCGTGCGCTGCAATGAGCGCGTGAAGTTCGCCGACCTGATGGACACGGCGCGGGAACTGGGCGCCTCCGCGCTGGCGACCGGACATTATGTTCGGCGCGTCGAAGGTGCGAGTGGCGCCGAGCTGCATCGTGCCGTCGACGACAGCCGCGACCAAAGCTACTTCCTGTTCGCGACCAAGCAGGCGCAGCTCGACTATCTGCGCTTTCCGCTCGGCGGCATGGAGAAGCGCGAAGTGCGCGCTCTGGCGGCCGAACTCGGTCTTGGCGTCGCGGCAAAGCCGGACAGCCAGGACATTTGTTTCGTACCCGATGGAAAATATTCGAGCATCGTCGAGAAGCTGAAGCCCGAAGCCGCGCGGCCGGGCGACATCGTCGATCTCGCCGGCAAGGTTGTCGGCAGGCATGAAGGCGTGCTGCATTTCACCGTCGGCCAGCGCAAGGGACTGGGTCTTTCCGGCAATGCCGATCCTGTCTTCGTCGTTGCGCTCGATGCCGCGAACGCGCGCGTTGTCGTCGGGCCGCGCGAAGCGTTGCGCACGCGAACCGTCATGCTGCGGGATGTGAACTGGCTGGCGGCGGTATCGGGTCCGTTCGACGCTGCGGTGAAAGTGCGCTCGATGCGGCCGCCGGTGCCGGCGCGCATCACACCGATCGAAGCGGGCGGCGCTGTCGTGGAGTTGCTCGCGCCGGAAGAGAGCGTCGCGCCCGGACAGGCCTGCGTGTTTTACGAGCGTGACGGCACGCGCGTGCTTGGCGGCGGCTGGATCGCCCGCGCGGAGGCAAGGCGGGAAGCCGCTGAATGAAGCGCTTCGAGAACGTGCTGATCGTGGGCGGCTCGGGAATGCTGGCTGGCCTCGCGCGCACACTCTGCGATCACGCGGATCGCGTGTCGGTTCTCGGCCGCAACGAAAAACGCATCCGCGCAATCTCGGGCATGATCGAACCGATGGCGTGCGATTATAATGACGGCGTCGCGCTCAGCGAGGCGCTCAGCCAGATCGCCGCGCCGGATCTCGTCGTCGCCTGGATCCACGGCCGCGCGCCGCACGCCCGCCGGGCCTTTGCCGAATGCCTCGTTGCCGACGGACGTTTCGTCCATGTGCTGGGCAGCGCGCATGCCGATCCCGCCCATCCCGAGCGCCTGGCGGAAATGCAGAAGCCCGTCGAAGGTCTGCCGATCGACTATCAGGCGGTGGTGCTCGGCTTTGTCGTCGAGACGCCGAAGTCGCGCTGGCTGACCAACGCCGAAATCTCGAACGGCGTTTTTGCCGCCATCGCGTCGGAAGCGCCGCATACCGTCATTGGCACGGTGGAACCCTGGAGTGCCAAGCCCTGATCCAGGTGTAGTCCTGCTTCAGCGATTGGAGAGTTGGATCGGATTGCCGTCCGGATCTTTCCCGTTGGAGAGATGAAACGCGCCCGCCGAAACGTCGCCGAATTTCGCACCGCGCGCATTGAGCGTCGCACGCAGGCGGGCGACGCTCCTGGAGCGGAACACGATTTTCGGCCCCTTCTTTCCGGGCGACGGCGGTCCCGAATGCAGCGCGATATGCACGCCGCCGGCATCGAATTCGCGCCAGCCGGCCTCGTTGCTCAGCTGTTTCAGTCCGAGCACATCGCGATAAAACGCGGTCATCGCGTCCATCTTGTTGGTGAACAAAATCACGCGCGCCATCTGCATCTTCATCGCCGCACCCCTTTGCGAAGCTGACCCTTCGCGGCATGATACCGATACCACAGACTTTGCGGAGGCACCGATGGCGCGGGGTTCGGGACATCAGACCGTGTTTCTGGAGGCAGCGCCGTTCCTTCTGGTCGACGATGTGGTGAGGGCCGCGGACTATTATCGCGACAAGCTCGGCTTCGAGGTGGGGCGGTTTTTCGGCCAACCGCCCGGCTTTGTCATCGTCCGGCGCAACACCGCGCGCGTGATGCTGCGCCAGACGCCGGCGAAACCCGCGCTGCTGTCCAACACTTCGAAACTGCCGCACGCGCTCGACTTTTATATCTGGGTGTCGGACGTCCAGTCATTGGCACAAGAGCTGAAGACGCGAGGCGCCAAGATCGTCAGTGAGCCCGAGCTGGAAGACGGCCGCCGCGAAATGCTGGTGAACGATCTAGACGGTTATCTTCTTTGCTTCGGCGAGGTGGAAAACTGGCCGCACTAGCGCGGGCGCGTTTCGTCCGGGAACAGTTCCCTGCTCACCTTTTTCGGCACGATACAGCGCCAGGCAGCCGTCACATAGTCGCGAAGCTCGCCTGCGTTCAGCTTGGTCACGTCGACATAGGCCCAAAGCATCGTCCCGGTGCGCATGGGCGTAAAAATCTCGGGACGCGCCTCGATCAGCATCATCACCTGATGCTTGGGCAGCTTCAGGATCCACTTCTCTCCCTTGCTCCAATAAAGCGCGAAGGTCTTCTTGCCGACGTTGAACCATTGGCCATGCCGGTCTGCGATTTCGACCGCGCCGGGCAGGGAGAGGCAGAGCCGCTTCATCGCGGCATATCTAGGCGGTTTTTTCAGCCGGGTTTTCGTCATCCTGGGCCACATTATGCCATGCCTCCGCCGTCAGGGCATGTCAGCAGCCCTGCGCCTTGACAGGGGTAAGACCCGCCCCTTACATCCCCCGCCTCGACGGGCTTGGCAGCGTAGCTCAGTGGTAGAGCAGGGGAATCATAATCCCTTGGTCGGCGGTTCAAATCCGTCCGCTGCTACCAATTCCATCAAATAGTTAGCCGAAATGCGGGGTACCACGGACCCCGTTTGATCCGGGGATTTTTCGAGCAGCCCCGCGCGGGAAGAGCCGGCGCTCGGAACCGCAGAGCGCGGAAAGTTGGCTTTCACTCCTCTTCGAAGCACCTGACTTGTAGCCTGACAGCGGCGCCCAGAACTGTCTGAGGGACCCCGTTTGCTCCGCTCACGTCAGTTCGCCCGTCATGCGGTTACGGATGGGCCAGTGCCTGTCATCTTTTTATTCGCGAACAACGCCATACCCCCCCCCGCAGCTCGCTACAGGGAAAATCAGCACTCCCCTTCGCCTGAATTGGCGATCGGCAATTGGGCATTGTCACGCGCCTCGAGGAAAATTGATTGTGGTCGTTGCCACCAAGCGGGCTCGGACCTTAAATGCGCGTGAATTAAGTGGGCAAGAACAGGGCCCAGGAGAGGATTCAAATGGACAAAGTCAAACACGCTCTCGCCCGGAAGCATGGCGCCCTGATCCATGTTCGTTCCGGCGACATGGTCGTCGAAGCCTTGCGCCAAATGCGCGACTACCGGGTCCGATCGGTGCTGGTCCTTGACGATGATAGACTGGTCGGAATCTTGACCCAGGGTGACTGCGCCATAAGAGTGCTGCTGCCCGGGCTCGACGCGAAGCAGACTCCGGTCGGCCAGGTGATGACGGCCAATCCGGTGACAGTAAAGCCAGACGATCAAGTGCAAGCCTGCATGGCGCTCATGTCAGCGCGCGGCTTTCGCCATCTACCCGTGCTTGACCGGAACAAAGTCGTGGGCGTGATTTCGATCGGAGACGTCGTAAAGGACGTCATAAGAAGTCTGGAGCTTAACGTAAGCGACCTGATGGGCTTTATCATGACGGATGGCCCGGGGGGCTGACGAGCGAAAATGCGCCCCAAGGGAACGGCTGCAAGGGGCCAGGTTGAGCAAAAAAAACGGCGCGTGCTGAACGGCGATTTCGTAGAAGTCGACCATTCGAACCGCTGGGTTGAAGAGGCAAATGATTGCCGAAGTCGGCCATCGTTGCACGCTTGTAGGCCGGGGCGTCATCGACGCTATACTTTCGACATTGCCGAGGGCGAGTTGAGAGAGGTCTTTGCCAGACGTGGGTGGCGCGACTTCGCACCTGAACGGAACAAGCGGGTCGGTCTAGGAGCAGGAGCCGACGATGCGGTGCTCAGTGCGTTCCAAGGACGAGTAGTCCTGCACGTCTTCCCTGAATCCAAATCTATGGCGTCGTAAGCAACCTTTCTTGCGCGAAAGCTCCGGCGGTGACGAGACTATTTGCGACTCAGATATGAAACAGTTTTATCCCTCATCATGCGTGATCAGGCACAGGGAGAGCGGTTAGTACGCGCTGCGCCCGGAACTGGGACTCGGCGTAGTTCACGGCTATCCCGCACTCAGTATGTCTGACCACACGCGCCAGCACAGAGCCAAAACAGATGATTTCACCGATGTTGGGCCGGCCATCGGTTTTTAAATAAGCGCCAATCAACGTCAAATCGGCAAGTTCGCAACTGTGTGTTTCGCCGCTTTGGCTCATGAAGCTGCAGGGCATGGAATCGGCGCTCAGTCGGCCGCCGACCCGCAGCGCGGTCTCGCCAACTACACCTTGCGACACAAATGCCGACAACTGCGCGGCTATGCGCTTGCGCTTGGTGTCACTGAACTTGAACTGCAGACCGATACGAAGCCGGTCGCGTCGAGAAATTTTTCCCTCAAAACGTCCCAGACCGGCCACGTACAACACCGTCCGGGACCCTAGCGCCACTAAGCACGCGGACTTGATCCCGGCACCTGCTGGGGACAAATCGAAGACGAAGCATTCTTCTTCGCTTCGCCGTTCGGGAAAGAAGATCGCGCCTTTTATCCCCAATTGCGATCGTTCACACGAGCGCTTGCTTTTCTTGGGATCAAACAAAGGTTTCTGGGCGCGATGAGATAGCGACACGATGTACTCCGCGATCTGGCCGAATAGCAGACTAGGCAATTTTTCCGGAAACGGTCGTAAACGTCGTTGAAAGCGCCGTACCGACAGCCGTTACTGCGCCGATGATTACGACGGCGATCAAGGCGGCGATCAGACCATATTCGATGGCTGTTGCGCCGCGTTCGTCAATCACAAAACGTCTAAGAGCCTTGAGCATGATACCCACCTTTCTGGTTTAGGTAGCCGCGAATGCTGCTTACCGGGCGCGTTACTCTTGGCTGTCAGCTTTTACGAAAGTCTAAAATGCTACTGGAGTTTTGTTTGGTAAATTCCGACCGGCCGTCTTGGCGGATCGCCGACCAGATCACATCGGGCGCATCACGATCGCACGCAACAGTTTGGACAAAAGGTGAAGCGCTGAGCGTCTGAGTGCCCGGTAAACCTCCGGGAAAACCCTAAGTTTTGCAGATGACTGATGTACGTCAGACGGACCGCGAATGCAGCAATCTGTCAAAAGCTCCGACCGAATGGTCGGTTAAGCTGCACGATTTTGAGATTCAAGAGAAACGCGAACGAAACCCAAATCAAATAGGGCAGCAGCAAGAGAACTGCCAGCGAAGAAATGTTTGACAGGTAGCCCATGAGCGCGAGGATCGAGAGCCAGAGAAACGGGACCTCAATCAAGGCCAAGTCGGGGCGTCTCATGTTGAAAAACAGCGGGCTCCAGAGCATGTGGCACACGATATTTGCTGCGAATAGCACTGCGATTACTAAGTGCTGTCGCGACGTCGCGACATTTGACCATGCCAGCACGCCGGACCAGGCGGCCAACCCAAGGATAATCGTCCAGGCTGGTCCAAACACCCAGTTGGGAGGATTCCAAGATGGTTTCTTCAAATTGCCGTACCATGAGCCAATTTTGGTCGACGCTCCGCCCACCGCCAACACAACCATCGCTATCAGAGCCGCCGTCAATATTGTGACCGTCATGCAGTTTCCTGGCTCTAGCGGCCCGATTTGCTGATGAAGTTCAGACTCACTCGAAACATTTGTGAGACGTCCATCGCTAGCGATTCGGGTGCGCCGGTGAATGGGACCAATCGTCCGGTGCCGAGTATGTTATATTTCGAAGGTGCAAGTGGAAAGAGCACCATTTCAGGATCGGACCGACTGCGCAGCACGACTTCGTTTGAGCGTTGGCGCATCCGTTCTCGTCATCTGGGTCAACCCTTATTCGACGTCATCACGCTCATCAGGCGTCGGAATAATTCCATAAGGCTCAACGAGCGACCAGACATGGCGGGGGATCATGTTGCGTAGGCGCCGAGGGTATTCGCGGCGCAGATGCACGACCGTCTCAACGGCTTTCATTTCGAGACGAGCGCGTGCGAACTCAAGCCCACGCGGACCTACCTTCGGCATAAGCCAACCCACAACTGTTCTAAAAAAATCTGGCATGCGCCGCAGTGGCAATCCGCCAGCGGCGCGTACCGTATTTGCGAGAAATCCTTTTACGGGCCCGCGTCGATTGCCGGCACTACCAAGTGGGGAGATTTTTAGGTCGTCGCCAAGCAGTTTTACCAGTTCTTCTCCGCGCGCATTGCGTACGATGATCCATTGCTCGCCCTGACCAGCCATATACCCGACCGTTATATCGGCTAGGACATTGGTATAGTCGACACAGGTTCTGCAGGTGAGCGGAAAGAAGTCGCTGGGAAGCTGCGAAATCGGCAACTTGAGAAAAGGAATCTCTCGGACGTGTCCATTCTTGAAGCGCAATTCCACGTGATAGTCCGCACGAAATTCGAGGTAGGTGATGGAATCCGGTTGGTCAGATAGCAAAGCGAGAAACTGGTGGAAGTGTTCGGTGGTCGTGTTGTCCGAGCAGGGCGTGCCGATGACATAGAGCCGTTCGAAGCCAAATTCACTTTCCAGCGCGCGCAGGGCATAGACCTGACAAGGAATCCCAATGAGGGCGAGGCGCCTGTAGCCAGCGGCCCTTGCAGGTTCGAGCAACGCCAGGAGTGGCGCATAGCCCATGCGCATGCCCCGGCACTTGGCCATGTCTTCAGGTCGAGTCACGATCACTGGAATCGGTTTCCATCGGTCGTTGGGATCGGGCGCCATCGTCAAGACAGCGTCTACCGCGCCTGTCTCCAAGAGCTGCTCAGCGAGGCGCGTGGTGATCCCTGTCCATTGCGCGCCATCGGCGCGGCTATTCAAGGATGCTCGCAGCATCCGGCGGAACGGGCCAAAGTGGATTTCGTCAGGCCGGCTGGCGTCGCGCGACCTTCCGTGAACTTGGGCTTCGAGTGCGGGATAGTTCGGCTTTATGAATTGACAGGCGCTGCCACAGCGTTTGGGATTTTCGCTGCGCGAGATTCCGCAATCCGTGCAGAGCTCGCGCACGGCTGCTGGACGTAAAAGAGGCGTCGAGACCGCAGTGGCTCGATCGTTCCGGATGGGGATTGTCACGCACTGCTCCTAATGAAACTGACCAATTCCGTCACATGTTCCGGCGGAGTGGGCTGGAGGACACCGTGCCCCAGATTGAATATGAACGGCCGTCCTTTCATGGTTGTCAGCAAGCGCCGTGTCTCGTCCCTCATCGCTTGCCCTCCAACCAGGAGCAGTACTGGGTCCAAATTTCCCTGAACTGCCACCCGCCTCGGAACGGCGACAGCGACAGAGGCCAAATCAGTCATATGGTCAACGCCAACGGCATTGACGCCGGTCTGTGCGGCGTAGTGTGCCAGTTGCAGGCTGGCCGCGCGCGGAAACCCAATTATCGGAACGTGCGGAAAACGCGACTTGAGCGCCTCGACAATTCGGGCGGTCGGCGCAACTACGGCTCTTTCGAACAAAGCCGCGGGCACGGCTCCTGCCCAACTATCAAACAGCTGCAGGGCCTCAGCGCCGGCTTCAACCTGAGCGCCCAAATAGGAAATCGTGGCGTCCACCAACAGATCGATGAGCTCGCCAAATAGCTCCGGCTGAGACCACATCATACGGCGGCTATGCTCGTAGTCCGTCCCGCCACAGCCCTCAATCATGTATGTCGCGACCGTCCACGGCGCTCCGGCAAATCCGATCAATGTTGTCTCAGGCGGCAACTCCGCCCTCACGCCTTTGATTGTTTCCATAACCGGTGCCAGCGTCTCGTGGAGTAAGCGTTCTGAAAGCTCTGCTAAGTCCTCCGCGTCCCTGATAGGTTCCAGTCTCGGTCCCTCTCCGTCCCTAAATTCGACTCTTTGTCCCAATGCGTGCGGCACCAAAAGAATATCCGCAAAAAGTATCGCGCCGTCCAAATCGAACCGGCGAACTGGCTGCAGCGTCACTTCTGTAGCGAGCTCAGGATTGAGGCAGAATTCGACAAACCCAGTCGCTTTAGCTCGGAGGGCGCGATATTCAGGCAAATATCGTCCCGCTTGGCGCATGAGCCACACCGGAGTCCTTTCCTGAGATTCGCCGCGCAACGCACGCAACAGAGGCTTGCTTGCGGACATCGTTTGCCTCGCTACCAAGCGGTCAGAGGCGCTACTTGGAATCGCGCTCCTGCTTCGGCGCGGACTTCACGCCCAAGCTCGCGGCCGAGTGCGTCGGCCTTCGCATGCGGATTTGAATCGAGGAAAATTGTCGCCTTGCGGCGCCAGCGGCTGACGCCATCCGGCGAGAGCACTTCGCACACAAAGCTGAGTGTGTCCCCCTCAACCGTGGCGAAGGCGCCGATGGGTGTGCGACATGACCCATCCAGGGCGTCCAAGAAGGCGCGTTCCGCGCTCGTTGCAATCTCGAATCGCGCCACTGACAGGCCGGCAAGAGTGTTGCGTGTCGCGTGGTCATCTGCGCGACACGTCACAGCGATTGCTCCTTGGCCAGGTGCGGGTGGCATCAGCTTGCTGGACATGATGCTGCTGGCGACGCTGGCGAGACCTAGGCGCGTCAGTCCAGCCAATGCCAGGAACGTGCCATCGATGTCACCTTCGCCAAGTCTTTTAAGCCGCGTGTGGACACTACCGCGCAAGGTGACGACACGCAGATCCGGACGAATGTTTAAAGTCTGAGCTTGCCGGCGCAGACTTGCCGTGCCGATCGTCGAACCTGGCCGAAGAGCCATGAGAGTCGGTGATTTTAGGCTTACGAAGGCGTCGCGGGGGTCCTCCCGCGAGGGTACGCAGGCGAGAACCTGACCTTCTGGCAGTTTCGTCGGAAGATCCTTCATCGAATGCACGGCGGCATCGATCCGGTTGTCCGCCAGTGCCTCGTCTAGCTCTTTGGTGAATAGGCCTTTGCCTCCGATATTTTGGAGCCGCTGATCTTGGATGCGATCGCCGGTTGTGGTGAATTTTACAATCGGAAAGGCGTCGACAGATTCGTTCGCGGCGTTCGCCAACATTTCCTGGACCAGATAGCTCTGGGCCATCGCAAGAGGCGAGCCGCGTGAGCCTAATCTCAGCGCCATGGCAAGCTCATGGCCATTCAGCGGTGGGCGGCATTGAAGACAGGATGCTTTCCACGTTGCCGCCGGTTTTCAAGCCAAATGTCGTGCCGCGATCGTATAAAAGGTTGAATTCGACATATCGGCTTCGCCACTTGGCCTGTTCGGCGCGCTGTGCGCTGGTCCAGGTCTCATTTATGTGTTTGCGGACGAGCGATGGATAGACTTCCGCAAAGGCCTCGCCAATCGATTTTGTGAACGAAAAATCGCGCTCCCAGTCACCGGTATCGAGATGGTCGTAAAAAATCCCTCCAACACCGCGCGGTTCCCCCCGGTGTGGCAGCCAGAAATATTCATCAGCCCATTGGGCATATCTGTCATACGAGCCGGGTTCAAATGCTTCGCAAGCAATTTTCAGACGTTCATGAAATTCCCTGGCATCGGGATGCTCGCGATCTCGTTGCGATTCAAGGACTGGGTTTAAGTCGGCTATTCCGCCAAACCAGGCCTTCGTCGTCACCATCATGCGCGTGTTCATGTGGACGGGCGGAATGTTGGGATTACGTGGGTGGCAAATCAGGCTGATCCCGGCAGCCCAGAAGCGCGGGTCCTGGCTGGCGCCTTGCACCTGTTTTGCAAAATCCGGCGGGAGCAGGCCAAAAACTGTGGACGTGTGAACGCCCACTTTTTCAAACACCCGACCCCGCATCATACTCATAGTGCCGCCGCCCTGATCGTCACCATCTGCAGCAACCGCGCGCGACCAAGGTGTGCGTTCAAAGTGCCCCGGCGTACCCGGATAAAGTGAGGTTGGAGCGTCTTGCTCAAACTTCTCCAATGTTTCGATGATGCGATCACGCAAGATCTCGAACCACCGACGTGCACGCAGTTTTCGTGCCGTCGCCGTGCTGATGGGAGGAAAGGAGATGGCGTGCGACACGTCGCGCTACCTCCCGCTTCGTTGAGAAATCAGAACCAGCATCGTTCATCCCCTCCGGCCGATCTCTCGCCTCACACCGAGCGAAATACCGTTGACATCCATCTCAGGAGGAGGAGACTATTCGTCCAAATTATCTGACGTCAACTAAAATAGACACATGCGAGCACTAATTTTGTTGCCGGAGTTCAAAGCCTTAGGACCTGGGCGACCGGGACGCGGCGTCTTCCCGGTGCAGCCTCGCACGCATTCTCCAAAGCGCCAGCCAAACGAGCGCAATAACAATGGGGGCCGCTATACCTATCGCCAGTGCCGGATCAAACCAGGCGTTCAGCTCGGAGACCGCTTTGAAAGGATATGCCAGCAAACCAAGCGCATAGTACGAGATCGCCGCAACCGAGAGGCTCTCGACAGTCTGCTGCAGGCGCAATTGCAGCCTTGCACGCCGATCCATGGAAGCAAGCAGGTTCGCGTTGGTCACCTCGGCTGCAACGTCGACCCGCGTGTTCAGCAGTTGCGACGTCGTCGAAATGTGTTCGATCACACGCTGAAGACGCTCTCCAACCGCTGCACATGTGCGCATCGCTGGTGCAAGACGACGTTCCATGAACTCGGCGATCGTCAACCGCCCACTCACCCGCCTCTCCCTAAGTTGCTGAATGCGTTCCTGGACCAGGCCGTAATAGGCCCGCGAAGCAGAAAATCTAAAGCTGGCACGTCCGGCCAGCGATTGCGCTTCACCAGCCAGACCCGCGAGCCTGTTGAGCAAAGCTCGATCCGCTTCAATGCCTCCTTCTTCGATAACCTGCAGCGCCGCGTCGGACGCCAAAGTTTCCAGCCGCGAAAGTTCGGCTCCTGCCTTTCCCGCAATGGGAAAAGCAAGCAGTGCCATGAGCCTGTATGTCTCGATTTCGAAAAGTTGCTGAACGATACGACCGGCCAGTACTGCGTCGGCGGTTGGCTGGACGACCAGCATACGCGTGAAGGTGTCAGGGCCAGGGCGAAAATCAGTAAAGACGTGAGCGGCACCATCGGCGACTTCGACAGCGACTTCTTCTTCATCGGCCACCGCAGCGTCAGAGGGTCTGGTTCGCAGCAGCGTAATGTGAGCTGCGACAAGTATCTCGCCGGGCAGCTGCGACAGCCAATCACGCGGCGCAAGGTCGAGAGCCGTTTCCTCAAGCGATGGCATGTGGTCATCGCCGATCTGTCTGTAGAACGTCCAGGTCGAAACTTCGGTGTGCCGCTCCCATCTCAGGCGCCAACGACCCGCGTCCAACATACACCAGCGCGCGCCCACGCCCGGCTCTGCCGCTCCCAGACGTCTGCAAAGGGCAACCATGTGCTCACGATCGCGCTCCGGACCTTCATTGACCGAGAACGCCGCAATGCGCGTGGCCAATGTCGGCGATGGGAGCGGAGTCGAGGGCCTAGCATGTGCCTCAGCGAGCAATCTGTTGCGTTCGCCATGAAAGCGAAAAATGGAATGAGAGGCAGAAAACAGTTCAGAGCTCATGAAAATTCTTCCTGTGTCTTTTCTCGGACCAAAACACTAAGCGCATCGCACATCGCTAACATGACGAGACGCGCGGCCTCGCGTCAATCATTCCATGATCCTCCGACCACACTTGAACCGCTTTTAATTTTTCGAAACGCACACAGAGGGCTGCCTGCAATATGCGCTGCGCGTCAAAGACCTTCCCATTCGCCGCCATAGTTGGTCAGGACGAAATGAAGCTTGCGTTGCTGATTGCTGCGATCGATCGCAGCATCGGTGGCGTCATGGTATTCGGCGATCGTGGAACTGGTAAGTCGACAGCGGTTCGGTCGCTCGCTTCGCTTCTGCCCGCGATGAAGGTCGTTAAAGGTTGCCGCTTTCACTGCGATCCCGGCACTCCCGCGCCCGGCTGTCTCGACGGATGCGACACACCGAAAATGCGGCGCAAGCTAGAGTCTGAAATGATTGCGGTACCGGTTGTCGATTTGCCACTCGGCGCAACTGAGGATCGGGTGGTCGGTGCGCTTGATCTCGAAAAGGCGTTGACGCGTGGCGAAAAAGGCTTCGAGCCCGGTCTGCTCGCGCGTGCCAATCGTGGATTTCTCTATATCGACGAAGTGAACTTGCTCGAAGATCACTTAGTCGATCTGCTTTTGGATGTCGCGGCGTCGGGCGAAAGCGTGATCGAGCGAGAAGGGCTCAGCATACGCCACCCTTCGCGATTCGTTTTGGTCGGAAGCGGCAATCCCGAAGAAGGCGAGCTTCGCCCGCAACTGCTGGACCGCTTTGGCTTGTCGGTCGAGGTTAGAACGCCAACAGCGCTGTCAGATCGTGTCGAAGTACTACGCCGACGAGATGCATTTGAGCGCGCTCCAGGTGTGTTCCAGGCCGTATGGCAACGGAAAAACGCCGAGATCCGAGAGTTGATCTCGGCTTCCCGTAAGCGCCTGGCGTTCGTTACCATCGAAGATCAAATGCTCGAGCTGATGTCGAGTCTGTGCATGGCGATCGGTGCTGATGGCTTGCGCGGCGAGCTCACTTTGATGAGAGCGGCACGCGCGGCGGCCGCACTTGACGGAGACAGGAATGTAAATCGTTCTCATATAAAGCGCGTCGCAACGATGGCGCTGCGCCACAGGCTTCGGCGCAATCCGCTCGACGAATCGGGCTCGTCGGCGCGCGTCGAGCGTGCAGCGGACGAGGTGCTCGGCGCATGAATATGGCGGGCGTCGATGACAGTGAAGCAAAGGCGCGCTGGGACGACGCGCTCACTGCCGCGGCAATGTTCGCCGTCGATTTCGTCGGCCTAAGGGGCGTTGCTATGCGGGCGCCTGCAGGTCCTGTCCGAGATCTTTGGATGGGGTACCTTCGCTCTTTGCTTACGCCCGACGCTCCTGTGCGCCGCATGCCGGCAGGAATCGAAGACGACAGGCTGCTCGGCGGTGTAGACTTGGCTGGCACGCTGCGTTGCCGGAGGTCCGTCGTGCAGAGCGGCATTTTGGTGCAAGCAAACGGGGGCATCATTGTGACGCCCATGGCGGAGCGGCTAAACCCGGCGACCGCTGCGCGTATTGCGTCCGTGCTCGACCGTGGCGAGGTTGTGCTGGAGCGCGAAGGAATCTCACAACGCTTAGAGACTCAATTTGGTGTCATCGCGTTCGACGAAGGCGAAAACCCAGATGAGCAGATGCCGGCGGCTTTGGCGCAAAGACTTGCTTTCCATCTCGATTTGGGAGGACTGAGCGCCAGGGGGCTAACGACTCAACGCTCTGACATTAGGCAAATTCAGTCGGCGCGCGCGCGCCTCGCAAACGTCGAGCAGGCGGCGGATAACATCGTGGTTGGCTTGGTGAGAACCGCTGCATCTTTCGGTATTGACTCGATCGTTGCGCCCATTCTTGCGCTACGCGCGGCCCAAGTCGCTGCCGCCTTGGGCGAACGGTCGCGGATTAGCGCGGAGGACGCGATTCTGGCCGCGCGGCTTGTTTTGGCACCTCGTGCCCTGTCG